>ERZ772881.3150-NODE-3150-length-10493-cov-6.190650_pt1 | contig 10493 bp, 12 predicted proteins | sample MGYA00580581_ERZ772881 | MGnify/ENA primary metagenome ERZ772881 (study PRJEB29015, sample SAMEA2737668) | human gut metagenome | biome: human gut; feature: human-associated habitat; material: faeces | place: China | collected 2012 ...
ATGAAGGAGATTGCCGACATCGTTCACGAGGCGGGCGGTCTGCTCTATTACGACGGTGCAAACCTGAACGCGATAATGGGCATTGTTCGCCCCGGCGATATGGGCTTTGACGTTATGCATATCAACCTGCATAAAACCTTCTCCACCCCGCACGGCGGCGGCGGTCCCGGCAGCGGTCCCGTCGGTGTTAAAAAACACCTCATGCCCTTTATGCCTGTTCCCGTGCTTGTTGAACGCAACGGCATGATCGAACTCGATTACGATCGCCCCGAATCCTTCGGCAGGGTCAAGAGCTTCTACGGCAACTTCGGTGTTATCGTCAAGGCATATGCCTATATCCGCTCTCTCGGCGGCAAGGGTCTCAGGGAAGCAAGCGAAAATGCCGTTCTGAATGCAAACTACATCATGAACGCACTGCGCGGCACCTATGAGATTCCCCACGACCGCATCTGTATGCATGAATGCGTCATTGCTCCGGGCGAACTGCTCGATCTCGGCGTTCACACAACCGATATCGCAAAAGCCCTTATCGATCGCGGTTACCATCCCCCGACCATCTACTTCCCGCTTATCGTTCATGAAGCAATGATGATCGAACCCACCGAAACCGAAAGCCGTGAGACTCTCGATGAGTTCATTGAAGCAATGAAAGCCATTGCCCGTGAAGCCAAAGAAAACCCCGAGGCCGTACACGCCTGCCCCGTCACCACCCCCGTCGGCCGTCCCGATGAGGTCACCGCGGCAAGAAAGCCCGTTGTACGCTACACGAAATAAGCATTGCTTTCAGTAAACCGCAAACTGCATCAGCGGGCTCGGTATCCCCGCCACCGCTGATGAACAGCAGGACTGCACCGTAAAAGGCAGCAGTCCTGTTTTGTTATTGTATTCAAGTTTTGTTGAGTGAGTTTGCCGCTGCCCGACAATTACATTCCTTCCGACAGGAACTCGGCCGCCGAAGGATTCAAATCCAGCCCGGAAACCTCCCCGCTGCGCAGCATATAATAACCCTGACAGGCTATCATTGCCGCATTATCGGTGCAGAACCGCATATCCGGGCGGCAAAAACGGATGCCGTTCCTGTCGCACTCGGTTTGCAGCCGGGTGCGAAGCACATTGTTCGCACTCACTCCGCCGGCAAGGGCAAGCACGGAGCTTTTTTCGCGCAGAGCAGCGCGAACGGATTTCATCGTCAGGGTATCCGCAACGGCACGTTGGAAGGAGGCGGCGACATCGGCCTTATTCAGAACTTCCCCCTTCTGCTCCGCATTATGGAGCAGGTTGACAACGGCCGTTTTGATTCCCGAAAAACTGAAATCATTGCTTTCGCCCTCGTTAAACGGTGCATGGAAGCGGAATGCGTTCGGGTTCCCGCATTTTGCAAGCTTCTCTATCTCCGGACCGCCGGGGTACGGCAAGCCGAGCGCACGCGCTGCCTTGTCAAAAGCTTCACCCGCCGCATCATCGCGCGTTCTGCCGATAAGCTCAAAGCGATTGTAATCGACCACGCGAACGATATGGCTGTGCCCGCCGGAAGCAACAATGCAGACAAACGGCGGTTCAAGATCCGGATAAGTGAGATAGTTTGCGGCGATATGCCCCGCAATATGGTTCACGCCGACCAAAGGAATGTTTGCGGCGTATGCGAGGCCTTTTGCATAGCTGACGCCCACAAGCAGTGCGCCGATCAGCCCGGGCGTGCAGGTTACGGCAATTGCACCGATGTCATTCAAACCGACACCGGCAGTTTTTAATGCCTCATCCGCAACGGCACCTATACGCTCCGTATGGCTGCGGGAAGCAATTTCCGGCACAACGCCGCCGTACAGCCTGTGAACGGGAATTTGCGTATGCACCGCCATGCTCAGCACTTTGCGTCCGCCGCACAGAACGGCGGCGGCTGTTTCGTCGCAGGAGGATTCAATCCCGAGTATAAGTTCATTTTCCCCGCTCATAAAGCGTTTCAGCGCGGGTTCACATCTTTCGGACCAATTCAAATTGATTTTCCTTTCCAAACCGCTTGTCACTTTCCGAGCCGACTCCCGCTTCCGCAGGCAGTAACCGGAACGATTGATTTGATTAAGTGAAATTAGTCTTTGGCATCCCTAAGTCTGCTTTTCACGGTTCCCCGGCCTGCTCCCGAGGTTTTGCACACAATTCCCGCGAGAATGCTTATAACCGCACAGGCACTCACGGTGTAAACTGCAATGCGAAGTATCAGATCGCTGAAAAGCTGCTGAACGCAGATGCGAATCATCAAACTTTCCGCCGGGTCAAACGTTGAAGACGGAACATCCAGAAATATTGCGTGAAACAGTATCCAGAACGAATAAAAATCCACGGCAGCCCAAACTGCAAGCGCAGCCGCAATGAAGGCAATGACGCAAATCCCGATAAGCCAGCAGCGGGCAAGCACGGCGGCGGCACTCCGCCTGTAAACATACAGAGCAATCGCAGCCGCAATTGCTGCAAAAGCGAACAGAATGTATTTCGCTGTTTCAACCCCGAACCAGAGCTTTCGGACATCGCTCATGTGCGAAATTTCCCGCTCGCCGAACATTTCGGTGCGTTCACCGAACACCGTGACTTCCGTTTGAAGCTCATCCGTCCCGCCCTTCATATAATCAACCATGCGAAGATACACGGTGCACATCTCGTCCGTGCTCATGCCGGTGTAATCGTTTATATCCAGTTTTTCATACTCCCTTTTAATCCAAACCTTATCTCCCGAAAGCCGGTCGATAAAACTTATCAGCAGCGCGGCAGCAAGGCACGGCACGGCAGCATATGCAAGGATTTTTGAAAGCAGCTTCATGCTGATATTTTATCTTCCCTCCGGGTTTACAATTGCCGTTATCCTTTCTTCCGCCGCCTTAAGCTGCGGAATGATGCTATTAACGATCGTCACGTTCGTCGGCACAACAACATACCAATAGCCTTCAAGCTGCGGGAACACGCGGCAGGGATGATATTTCTCGCTCTCCACTCGCACACTTCCCCCCTCGCGAACGATGCCGATTTCCGCAATAAAAGTGTCATTCGCGGTGCTTCTGCCCATGCTGGACACAAAGTTGCCCATTGAATATGCACAAAGCACCTGCCGTCCGTCCGCCGCCGTGAGCCAAACAACGGGCTGAACCGCATGGGAGTGTGAGCCGATTATGATATCAACGCCTGCATCCGCCATCTCCTGAGCGTGAGTCACGACCTTCGGTGTGGGTTGGTGCGTATGTTCCGCGCCCCAATGATTATAGGCCACGATAAGCTCCGCACCGGCAGCCCGCGCCGCCGCAATGTCCTCGGCAATGCGTTCCTTTGAATAGGTGTTTATCATGTATTCACAGCCCGCTTCGCGAACGGCTTTATCTTTTGAATTATAGAATTCGGCATAGGAAAGGAGGCCGACTTTTATCCCCTTAACATCAAGGATTACGAACCGCTGCGCGTCCTTTTCGCGGAAAAGTCCGGTGTAGGGAAAGCCGTATTCCTCAACAGCCTGAGTGGTTTCGATAATGCCCTGAACTCCCGCATCGCAGCAATGGTTGTTTGCAAGCACAAGCGCGTCAAAGCCCGCAAATTTCAATGCTCCCAAATATTGCTTGGGTCCGTTGCAGTTGGGCATTCCGCCGATATTGCGCTGCTCCGTTGCATAGGGCCACGAATGCGAAAGCGATGTTTCAAGATTGCCGATGACGCAGTCCGCATTGTTAAAAACTTCCCTGACATATGCAAATGACGGAGAAAAGTCATAGCCGCTGCCGCCCGCCTGCTGTTTCGCGCCGCGCTGCTGGCTTGAAAGGCACATCAAATCCCCAACGAACATGAGCGTTGCGTGAACGGGCGCAGGGGTGGGCTCCGGCGTCGGTTCGGCCGTCGGCTCCGGTGTCGGTTCGGCCGTCGGCGACGTTGTCGGCTTTGCTGTCGGTGCAGGCGTGTCATGGCCTATGTCAACAACAACATCGCCTCCGCGGCAGGCGGTGCCTGCAAAAACAAAAGCCAAAGCAATCATCAGTGCGGCGAACCGCAGCAATTTTTCCTTCATTATATGCCTCCTCAACAAAGTGCGCCGACGCTCGGCTTCGCCCCGAAAAAAGCAATTGCGGCAGCGGCGGGTTAAATTTTTCCCGCGAGAACTTCAATCACGGGGATGGTTTTCGGGCTTGTTCCCCTCGGGAATGTTTCCCGAGAAACAAGCCGACAGCAGGCTCAGCCTGCACAACAGCAAATTAAACAAGCCTGCCCGAGAACAGTTTGCCGTATTGCCTCGGACAGGCAATAAAAAGCGTTTCCTGTGCGGCACCGTCACGCGGACGGGCGCGGACGGCTTTTGCCGTTCTGCCTTCAATCCGGCTGAATCACTCCCGCCGCAACGGAAGCGGCAAGGCGCACGTTGTTAAAAACAAGCGCGATATTCGCATTCAGGCTTGCGCCCTCCGTAAGCTCCGCAATGCGTGCAAGCAGGAACGGGGTAACATCCCTGCCCGTGATGCCGTTCTTTTCGGCGTAGGCGGTGCATTCCCGAATCTGCCCTTCGATGGATTCCTCGCGCTGGTTGTCGCTGGAATAGCGGGCGTAAATCACAGCGGTCATGGCTGCACCTCCTTATTCATTCTCCGCAGACGGTGTCACCGTTCTGCACTTCCTTGATACCAGCCTGTAAAGCGGTATGGAGCTGTTCATCCGTCATGGTGTCTGCATTCAGCGCAGTCGGGGCTTTCGGCAAGGACAGTGGAAACGGAATGCCGCCCGTCAGCGTAATCTGACGCAGGTACATATCAATGGCGGTCGCCATTGGAATGCCGAGCTGCTTCAGCACATCCTCGGCTTGCTGTTTGACGATAGGACTGACCCGGACATTCAGCATTTGTGTTTTTTCCATGGGTATCACCTCACGATTATTGTAATGCTTTTTGCATTACAAATCAACAGCTCCATTTACGACAAAGAAAAATCTACGAATTGCACAAGAATAAGCCAAAAGTCTCGGCAATATTCACGATATTTCAACTCGTAAGATATGAATGTGGCGTCCATTCAGAACGAGGGAATACAGTTTTGCAAGATCCCTGCCATCTGGCATTTAGGGAGAACCAGTTTTTCCCACAGAGGCTTGAATATTTTCTGAACCGGCAGCATATTCCGGTTTGCAAGAGCTATCCGATAAAAGTATCTGTGCTCTTTGCTATAGCTCAGATAAGGCATCAACATCGATTCACCTTGATGTTCTCGCTCAGAGGGCCATTCTTCGGTAATGCGGAGCAGTTCGCCGTTCAGATAATCTTCTGCGTCCTGTAACATTGCATGAATGTCTGTATCCATCACCGACTTGACGGCATTGGTTTGAGTGGCCGACCCAGATATCTTAAATTATCTCTCTATGTTTACAAAACATCTGTGATTCTCTCTTTCTATTACGTAAGGACGCAAATGAAGGGCCCCATAAACGTCCTACTAAAAAAAGGAGATTATTACTATGTTACTCAAAAATGGAAGTACCGGAAACTATGTTATGTACCTGCAGTATGGACTGCATATCATGTGCTGCCCTCCGGGTAGTTTTGACAGCAAATTTGGCTCTGGTACTGAAAATGCTGTTAAGAAGTATCAGGGCAAAAAAGGTCTTACCCAAGATGGCATTGTTGGCGATGGTACATGGAATGCACTGGTAAGCGACATTAAAACTATCCAGCAGCTCCTGAAGAACAAAGGTTATTACGCCAGTACGGTGGATGGCCTTGCAGGTTCAGGCACTTATAACGCTGTTATCAGTTTTCAGAAAGCATCCGGCTTGACTGCCGATGGTATGGTCGGCAGTGCCACCCTGAACGCATTGAACGCTTCTTCGGGCGGTACAAGTGGTCAATCTCATTCAATCACTCTGCCTACTGATAGAAACTATCTTTGGGCACAGAAGAATTCGGAGATTGTTAAGCTTGTTGGAAATAGCGGTTGCTCGCTTGTTGCTGTGTTGAATACCGCTAATATCTATGGTCCTCGTGAATTCACCCCTAACGAAGTCCTGACTGCCTGTGGAAATTGGGGTGCAAACGGTCTGAATACTTGGGCTCTTCCCAGCGAGTGCAATGGTAAAATCGACACGAGCAAATACACTCATGGCGGTAAGGTGCAGGCGACTGTATTCAGTGCAGTCAAAGCAAGTATTGACAATAACCTTCCCATCATTATTCGGCTCAACAGTAGCAATGGCAAAAAGACGCATTTTGTCACAGCGATTGCTTATACTGGCGATTGCTCCTCTGCAAGTAGCATTTCCGTCATTGATCCTGCTGGTGGTGTCATTCGAACTCTTGAGGAAGCGGGAACTGCACGCAATGAAACCGTATACGGCGATTATATCGCAACCGCTCGTCGCTCCTAAATATCTCTACTCTCTTCATCAACAATAAGTTGTAAAGCATCATTTTTTAGCATATATCCCCCCCAAAGTCTTTTCTCAACTCTCGAAAAGGCTTCGGGGGGGATTTTTCAATGCCTATTATATGCAACACTTTTCACTATCTGCTTATCCAAGCTCAGGCGAGTGATATTTATTTACTCTCCACACATACCCAACTTTTACCAACTGCATTTCATATTCGACTTTATTCATGTCATCATATGAATACTCATCATGTACCTCATACGTTTCATTGGGATTATAGTATGCAATCATTACAAAATTCACTTGTGCTTCCGTTTTATTTTTCAAATAGTATCGCACTGAGCAGAAATCATCCGGATAATATTCTCCCACATATCCCGTAAAATATGGAATTTGTGCCAAATCATAGTCATCACAAACGGCGAGTTTTCCATTATAATTCGCAAACTTTTTCTCAATTGAATCTTGTGACAAGAAATCATTTGTAAAAATAGATTTCATATATTCTTCAAACTCTTTATAAGAATTTTGATAGACCTCATAATCATGTCCGTTCAGTTTTACATATGTCGGCGCATTTTGCGTCATAGGCACAAAAGTCGGAGCATCTTCAATTTTAAAATTCAGTCCTTTTAAGTTACTTGATTGTCCCCAAAGTGCATAGTCCATTTTCTGCGCTTTTTCAAAAACAGTATATTGATCTTGATCTAAAAATACCGAGGTCGAATCAACTAACGTCTGGGAAAAATCTTGCAAATCATTTTTTTCTTCAGAATTGCATGAACTTGACGATGTATCCTGTGACGAAACTGCTGTGGACATTGATGATGCTGTTGTATCATTCATTCCACATCCCACCAAATTCACCACAATACAACCCAGAATCACTATCATTTTTACACTTTTTGCACAATTCATATATGTTCTCCTTTTTTACAAGTTTATCAACATATTGTTTAGTCTCTATTGCTTTCTTGTAAACTTTTTATATTAGCTCACAAAAATCTATTTTTCCGTTTACAAATCTTAACATTTTTTCTCTTTCCTCTTAAAAGGAGGAAAGAAAATTGAATTATACGCTTTTTGACCTTTTTCTAAATGCATATAACGGCAACTCCTTTGCACAGCTACAAATCGTCCAACGTTTTCAGCCATTACTGAAAAAATATGCAGCTCTTCTTAAGTATGAGGATGCCTATTCAGATTTACAATTATATCTTCTCGAATTACTGCATTCCGGAAAATTGACCAAACTTCAAAGAAAAGATGACGGCACATTAGTGAAATATATTGAATCCTCTATCCGGCATCAATACATTTCGCTTAACAGCCGAAAAAACGCCGTAGATAGCTCTGTCATCGCAAGCATTGATGAAATTGATTTCGATCAGATGTCTTTGTCCTCAAACGATGAATATCCTAAACTATTGATTTCCGATTTACATTCTGTTCTTCAACCTTCTGAACTGACCTTATTATCTCAATTTGTTTTTAAAGGAATGAGCATCGCAGATATAGCAGAAAAATCTGGTGTCAGTAGACAAGCTATCAACCGTAAAAAGCTTTCTATATTAAAAAAATTAGAATGTGCATTCTTCCCTAAAACTTCCAAATAAATTCTCATTCATTTTGATTTCATTCTTTAGTGTATAAAAGCTATTTTCTTCGCTCCCTTTAATCAAACCACCACGGCAGTTCCAGCCACAGGTTATCCATGGCCTGTTCCTCGGTCTTTTTGGCGCGGCCTTTTGTCAGGTGAAAGTATATCGCCGTGCCGATCAGCAGATGTTCCTCGCCATCGGTGAAGCCATAGCGGTACAGCAGATAGGTCTGCTCCCGTTGGGTCAGCCGTTTCAGGCCATAATACAGTTCCCGGCGCGATTCCTGCTCCTCCATAATGCTCTGCGGCTGCATGGCGTAGGGGTCGGCTATGGCCTCAATGCGCCGTAGTTGTTCCTCTCCCGGCAGAACATCATCCAGCGAAACACGTTGGTAACAGACGCCGTCCTTGTCCTCCGTTACCATCCGCTGCTCAAAAGCAGTAAAGGCATCCCGCACCATGTCCATCATGGCGTTGCGGATGGCAGGAGCCGCATAGGTCAGGAACTTCATGCCGCGCGCTGCATCGAACTTCGGCACAGCTTTCCATAAGCCCAGATTGCCCGCCTGTTTCAAATCGTCCGTGTCAAGGTTCAGGCCGGACTGTGCCAGATTCATGCTGCGGAAAAGGTCATTTGCCACCTTGCCAATAAAGGACTTGTTGTTGTCGATCAGGCTGTCCAGCGCGGCAGCATCGCCTTTCTGTGCCAGCGCACAAAGCCGTTCATTCGTCTGCTTCATGGGCGTTTTCCTGCTCTGCGGCAGACTGCAAGATTCCCAGCAGACCGTTCCGCAGCTGTTCCAGTGCTTCCGGCGTGGCTCCTTCCATGCCCGAAACACTGTCCAACATTGCATCTGTCAACTGCTCTGCCGTAATCGTTGGGTGCTGCACATCCTGCCCTTTAGTCAATTCGGTGAACATCTTCTCTGCCACTTTCTTGCTCATGGCTTCCTGTTCGGCGTAATGGCTCCCGATACCCTTTTTGATTTCCTTGACCGCCGCCATGAAGTACATTTCAATGTCATCAAGATCACCTTGATACACCGGCTTTCTCCGAAGGCTGATGTCCTTTGCGGCTTTGGCTGCCTCCGGGGTCTTGACCCTTGTGCGCAGCAGGGTGCTCAATGTCGTGAGCATGGCGTTCTGTGCTGCGATGCCGGAAGCAAAGGTATCATCAAAATACTGCGCTATGCGGTAAGTAAGCTCTGCAAAGCGGGCGTTTTCCAACAGCAGGTTGACCACCTCTGTATTGACACGCCCTGTGTAGAGGTTCTTTGCAGCTTCTACGGACAAGCCCAGTTCGGCAATGTCGTAATTTTTGCGGTCGGGGATGTTGGTTTCTCCCAGCAGGAAATCCGTAGATACGTTGAACAGCCTTGCGATCTTCAGCACCTGCTCATGGGTCAGGGTTCCTTTTGCGCCACTGATAAAACGGTTGATGGTGCTCTTGGAGCAGCCGAGTTCCTTGGCAAGTTCTGGTTGGCTGATGTTGTGCTCTTTCATCAAGTCCGCAAGACGGATGTTGGATGGTGCGGGCAGATATTCCTGTGCCATGTGGTCGGCCCTCCTTTTTGAGCTTTTTCCTCATTATAATACGCTCTGCCGTTTTGTTCAATATACGGTTTCCTCTCTGCCCTTGCTGTTGCAACTCTGCAACCAGTGAGGGCTTTTTTCTTTTTCCGTTGCAGTTCTGCCGCTTTTTCGCCCTTTCTGCAAAATTCCCCGTATATTCAGGCAGGAAACAAAAAACACCAGAGTTCCCACTTTGGGGTCTCTGGTGCAACGCACGAAACAAAGGAGGAATGCCCTTGAGCCTGTATCAAACTGTCAAGTCCGCCATCACCGTTCGGCAGGTGGGAGAGATGTACGGCATGGAGCCCGACCGCCATGGCATGGTGTGCTGTCCGTTCCATTCCGACAGCGACCCCAGCATGAAGCTGAACGACACCTATTATTACTGCTTTGGCTGCGGAGCCAACGGCGATGCCATCGACCTCACCGCCAAGCTGTTCGACCTGAACCCCCGGCAAGCCGCCGAGAAGCTCGCAAGTGACTTCGGGCTTGACCCGGACAAGCCGCCCGCCAATGCCATCGCCCTGCCACCGCCCAAGCGTGGCCTGACGGACGAGCAGTGGGCAGACATCGCCTACTGCCTGCGGGTGCTGACCGATTATCTCGACCTGCTGCACGACTGGCGAGAGCGTTACAAGCCCGCCAGCCCGGAAGAACCGCTGGACGAGCGGTTCGTGGAAGCCCTCCACATGACCGAGACCATCGAGCACCTGACGGACTGCGTTGCATTTGGGACGCCCCAGCAGAAGGCCGCTGCCGCCGCACAGCTGCTGTCCGGGTCGTACCTGCTGATGCTGGAAGAGCGCACCGACCGCCTTGCTCTGGCAAAGTGTGCCTGACGATTCATTCACCTAAAGTGGTGCTTATCATTATGATAAACACCACTTTACTTTTTTATAGGAGAACCACCACATGAAGAAAAACATTTCCCGCAACCCTTTA
>ERZ772881.3154-NODE-3154-length-10480-cov-3.461679_pt1 | contig 10480 bp, 8 predicted proteins | sample MGYA00580581_ERZ772881 | MGnify/ENA primary metagenome ERZ772881 (study PRJEB29015, sample SAMEA2737668) | human gut metagenome | biome: human gut; feature: human-associated habitat; material: faeces | place: China | collected 2012 ...
TGCAAAGACTTTGCAGATTTCGTACATCGGAATGCAGACTGCTGAGGTAGCAATTGCACCGGTAATCAAAGTGATATTAAAGACTGATGCTAAGGCACTTGACGAAGTTGTAGTAACAGCAATGGGTATCTCAAAAGAGAAAAAAGCGTTAGGATATGCTGTGCAGGATGTTAAAGGAGATAAGCTGACCCAGGCTTCAAGCAGCAACCTTTCCAGCGCTTTGCAAGGTAAGGTTTCAGGAGTGGAAATATCTCCGTCATCAGGTATGCCGGGTGCTTCTTCTAAAATGACTATTCGCGGTTCACGTTCATTTACAGGAGATAATACTCCATTGTACGTAGTAGATGGTATGCCTATCTCATCATCTACTGACTTGGATACTTTCAACTCTGTTACAGGCTCCGACTATGCGAACCGTGCGGTAGATATCGACCCGAATGACATTGAGAGCATCAACATCCTGAAAGGCCAGGCTGCTTCTGCTCTGTATGGTATGCGTGCATCAAACGGTGTGGTAGTAATCACCACCAAGAGCGGTAAAGGCGCACGTAAAGGTAAACCGGAAGTTACAATCAATACAGGTCTTTCATTCGATAAGGTCTCTACCATGCCCGATTTCCAAAAAGAATTCGCACAAGGATTCAACGGTGCTTTTAGCCCGTCTGACTCTCGTTCATGGGGACCTCTGATTTCAGAACTTGCCAATGACCCTAAATATGGTGGTAACACAGACAACAGTTACACTCAGAAATTCGGAAAGCATCAGGGACAATATTATGTAGACCAACGTGCCAAGGCAGGACTGGACCCATGGGCTACTCCCCGTGCATACGACAATGCTAAAGATTTCTTCAATACAGGTGTTACCTGGAACAGCAGTGCAAACGTAGCACAAAGCCTTGATAAAGGAAGTTATTCTTTGTCATTAGGCAGCACTACAGCAAACGGTATTGTACCTTCAACCGGTATGGATCGTTATAATGCAAAACTGACTGCACAAGCTCAACTGAGCAAGAATTGGTCAACTGGTTTCAACGGAAACTTCGTTTATTCTAAAATCAAAAAACAGACCGGTGCCAACAATGGTATCATGGCAACGGTATACGGTGCACCGTCAAGCTATGATTTAGGCGGTATTCCTTCACACATAGACGGAGATCCTTATACTCAAAATACATACCGTTCTACAGGCGGTTTCGACGGTGCTTATTGGGCAGTTGAAAACAACTCTTTTAAAGAACGTACTCAACGTTTCTTCGGAAATGCGTTCGCTAAGTATTCTACCGATTTCGGTACAGAAAATCATAAACTGGATGTAAAATACCAGTTAGGTACCGATGCTTATACCACTAACTATACCGACACATGGGGATATGGACACTCCAACGGAACAGGTAGCATTGAAGAGCAAAGCGTTACAAACAATGAAATAAATTCATTGTTAACTGTTACTTATGACTGGAAAATCACTCCGGAACTTGATTTAAACGTATTATATGGTAATGAATTAGTCGATAATTCTTCAAAATACAAATACAATCTCGGAAGTAACTTCAATTTCCCGGGATGGAACCATATAGCTAACGCATCAATCTATTCATCTACAGGAACCTATCATCGCGAGCGTACCGTTGGTAATTTCGGTAACATTTCATTAGCATACCGTAACATGTTGTATTTGAATGCAACTGTCCGCAATGATATTGTTTCGTCTATGCCACGCAACAACCGTTCATTCACTTATCCTTCAGTTTCACTCGGTTTCATTTTTACCGAACTGGAAGCATTGAAGAACGATGTTTTGACTTATGGTAAAATCCGTGCTTCTTATGCAGAAGTAGGTCAGGCAGGTACCTATTATCCTTCTTACTATAGAACACCGGTTTACGGCGGCGGATTCTCATCAGGTACTCCTATACAATATCCTATCGGATCAATCAGCTCATATATCCCATACTACAAGATTTATGATCCGAATCTGAAACCCCAAAACACCAAATCATACGAAATCGGTGCAGACTTCAGCTTCTGGAATGGTTTGATCTCACTGAATTACACCTATTCTCGCCAGAATGTGAAAGATCAGATTTTCGAAGTACCCTTGGCTACTTCTACCGGATATAACGAATTGATCACCAATGGTGGTTCCGTACATACCAATTCACACGAAATCACTTTGAGTGTGAACCCAATTCAGACAAAGAACTTCAACTGGGATTTCGCATTTAACTTCTCAAAAATCGATAACTACGTTGATAAACTGGCGCCCGGTGTATCAAGCATCATGTTAGGAGGTTTTGTTGATCCGCAGGTACGTTTGAGCGCAGGAGACAAGTTCCCGGTTATCTATGGTACAAGCTATCAAAGAAACGAGGAAGGCCAGATTGTCGTAGACGAAAACGGTATGCCGACATTAGGTGAAAACAGAGTATTAGGGAATGTATCTCCGGACTTCAGAATGGGCTTCAATACAACATTTGAATTCTACAAATTCCGTCTTTCGGCCGTACTCGATTGGAAACAAGGTGGATGCATGTATGCCGGATCTGTTTCAACACTCGATTATTACGGTGTTACTCAGAAATCAGCAAACTATCGTAAAGCAGATCACTTCTACTTTGAGAAACCGGCCGTTAAACAATTAGCCGACGGTTCTTATGCACCCAACGATATTAAGATCAGCGGTGAAAATGCTTATAACTATTTCGACAGACTGAGTACAATCTCTGAGGCCGGAGTATATGGTTCTTCATTCCTGAAACTACGTGAAATCGCCCTCAGCTATCCGGTACTGAATAAATCTTATTTAGGAGTTACAGTGAATGTCTTTGCACGTAACCTGTTGCTTTGGTCAGAAATGGATAATGGTATTGACCCCGAATCATCACAGGGAAACAACAACATGGCCGGTGCCTTTGAGCGTTTCTCTCTTCCGGGAACATCAAGCTATGGTTTTGGTATTACAGTTAAATTCTAAAAAGGACAAAAATGAAATCAATATTTAATTTATCAAAAGGTATCTTGTCTGTGGCATTGATTTCCGTTGCATTTGCTTCCTGCTCGGAAGACACAATGGACAACATCAATAAAGACAAAGACCATACAACCAGTGTTCCTGCCAAATTCATTTTGGCGGATGTAATCACAGCAACCGCATTTAGCAACATCGGAGGTGACTTTAATACATATTATTCTACTTATGTAGAACATATGGTTGGAGTGGATAACCAATTGGCAAATGCGGAGAAACGTAACGGAGAGCCCTCGGCATCCTCTACTTTTAACAATGTATGGGGTAATTTATACTCTACACTGAAGAATGCACGTATCGCTATTAATATCAGTTCTAATGAAGTCACGGGCAATTATACGACAAAAGGTATCGGTGAAGTATTGGCAGCAATTAATGCCGGACTGATCGCAGACTCATTCGGTGACACTCCTTTCAGCCAGGCTGCCCTTCCCGAATTAGCAAACGGACAACCTCAGTTTCTGACTCCGGAATTAGACAAACAGGAAGCTATTTATACTGCTATTATGGAATATCTGGATGCTGCAATTACCGATCTTCCCAAAGGCGATAAAAGTGATGAAATTGGAGAATATGACTTTATATATAAAGGTGATGGCGAAGCATGGCTAAAGCTCGCTTATGGATTGAAAGCACGTTATACAATGCGACTATTAGCCCGTTCCTCCTCAAAAGATGCCGATTTGCAAAAAATTCTGGAATATGTAGACAAATCATATACATCTATTGAAGAACAGGCTGCTTTCTCTATCTATAGTGCAACAAACTTAAATCCTCTATTTGACTTCCAATGGAGTCGCGACGGATTGGCTGCAAGTAAAAGTTACGCTGACAAGCTAATAGAACGCAATGACCCGAGATTACGCCGCATCTTCTGTATCGGACAAGGTAAGTTAACTGAAAACGAAAATGCTGTATCTATCCAAGTTACAGGTGCTGATGATCCGAGATTCCTGATGGCAGACAATGGTACGGCAGAGTCTGTTAAATACGAATATAACACTCCTATCTTCGTATACTCACAAACATGCCCGACCTTACTTATGAGCTATCATGAGTTACTCTTCCTGAAAGCTGAAGCATTAGCTCGGTTAAATAGAAAGGACGAGGCGGCCAATGCTTTAAAAGATGCTGTAGTAGCAGCCATTGCAAATGCCGAAACAGGAGTTTCAGCTGCATTCAACGCCCCTACAGTAAAAAGTTATGGAGGTGTTAAAGAAACTACTAAAGCGATTACAGCTACTGAAGCAGAAGAGTATTTCACAAACAATGTAAAACCATTGTTCGATGCCAATCCGGTAAAAGAGGTAATGGTACAGAAATATATTGCATTCCTTGGAGCTTTCGGCGAAACAACAGAATGTTACAACGATGTACGTCGTTTGAAAGCAATGGGTGAAGAGTATATCAAACTAGACAATCCCTATAAATTCCCGCTTCGCGCACCTTATGGAGCAGATGACGTAAGTGCAAACCCGAACGTAGAAGCAGCCTTCGGAAACGGTCAGTATGTATATACCGATCCAGTTTGGTGGGCCGGTGGTAGCCGCTAATTAAAAGAATACTTTCTAAAGTATTGACCCTATCGAAAAGAATGCCCGGATTGCACTATGTAATCCGGGCATTTTATTTCTTAAATAATATCCAATTCTTTATTTAAAGCAGCCCCTCTTTCAAGATACCTACCAATATCGGGTGTAATCCACTAACAAAACACTCGACTGCAATCACCATCAGGATAAGCCCCATCAAACGCATCATCACATTGTTTCCCGTTTCGCCCAACACTTTGACCAATCGGGTAGAAGCGCGCAATATCAGAAAAGTAATAAAATAAATCAAAGCAATAATGCCAATTAGCGTTCCCTTCATCTCAATCGTATGGGCATCTTCCATCAGCACAATAGCATTTGCTATTGCGCCCGGACCACAAAGCATCGGTATGGCAAGTGGAGTAATCGAAATATCATCCGCATAAGTTTTAATCTCTTCGTCTTTCAATTTCATTGGAGTATACCGGGCCTGCAACATATCAAAACCAATCTTAAAAATGATAACCCCACCTGCAATACGGAATCCATTGGTAGAAATACCAAAGAACTTAAAAAGGAATTGTCCGGCAAAAACAAATACCATTAAAGTGATAAACGAAACGAAAGTAGCACGGCGAACAACAGCTTGTCGCTCCTTATCAGTCATACCATGGGTCATGGTCAAAAAGACAGGCATTGTTCCCAAGGGGTTAGTCAACGTAAAGAAAGAGGTAAAACAGAGTAAAGCGAAAGGTAAGAGAGTGTCCATAGTTGTATTTTTATGCGTTCTATATTGAACGCAAAAATACAATATATCTATAAATGTTACAATAGTTCCATCAACTCTTTCAAATCAGTCACTAAATAAGTAGGACGGAACGGAAAATCGGCACGCCCGGACACATTATAATAAGCCTGATGCATCCCTATGCCATTGGCACCTGTAATATCCGCTTCCCAACTATCACCTATCATTAGCGATTCACGCAGTTCGGACTGTGTAGCCGACAAAGCAAAATAAAATATTTCCGGCCAAGGCTTCATCACCCCCAGATCCTCCGAAAGAATTATTTTATTAAAATAGGTATCGATACCTGACGAACGCATCTTGCGGGATTGCAACTCTCTAAAGCCATTTGAAAGAATATATAGATTATATTTGGGTGCCAAATACGAAAGTACCTCTTCTGCATACGGCATTAACCGACTTTTAGTAGGAATGATCGAGAAAAAATCATCAGAATAACGTTTTGCAAGCATTTCATTATCTACACCAACAGCTTGTAAAGGATATAAAAAACGCTGTCGGTTCAGTTCCTCTTTAGTCACCTGTCCGTTTCCGTACTCAACCCACAGCTCCGTATTCCGTCTTTGGTAAAGAGAATAAAAATGAGAGAACGAATCGAAATACTGTCCCAGTCTATATTTGTCATAAACTTCCTCAAACGTATCATACGCATTTTGGGAAAAGGCCCAAAGAGTATCATCCAAATCAAAAAACAGGTTCTTATATTTCATATTAAAGTATCGGGTACAGTTCAAAAAGAAGGCACGGACTACTTGCTGTGCAATCCGTGCCCTTATCAGCTATAATTATTTTATACAATTTACTTAACTTGGATAACCAAATACTTAGATACACTCCAGAATTCTTTCGGGTTTGTGATCTTCAGAGTCAACTGGCCCTTATCATCTTTAACCAGTTCATAAGATTTGGCAGGATGAGTGGTGAGTAATTCAGCACGTTTTGAATATAACTTAATCTCCTTAGTAGTACGGATGTCAATCTGAGTAAAATAATCCTTGTTAAAATCGGCACTTTTCAGCACATCTCCTTTTTCAAGAATCTTCTGAGTCTTTAGTTCCGACTTGGTACCGAACACAAACCATGCGCTATTAATTGCTTTATCCTGCTCAGCTACGGTCTTGGCTTTTGCTTCGTTCTCGGCAGCCAACGATTCTTTATCAGCAGTCAGACCGGTTACAGCGGCATCCAATTCCTGAATACGGATATTCTTAGAAGCCAATTCAGCCTGAAGTTCCTCAATACGTTGAGTTTTGGCAACCAATTCCTGAGTCAAAGACTCAACAGCCTTCTTCAGCTGTGCCGAATTATTCTTACTACTCTTCAACATAGCCTGCAATTTAGCGATCTGTGCCTTGTTCTCTTCCATCTGTTTTGTGATGAATTCGATATCAGATGCTATTTGCTGTTTTGCAGTAGCAGAGTTCTCAGAGATAGTTCCACGAGTCAAATCTACGCGACTCTCGGCTGCATTTATTTTACGGAATCCTTCCTGAACCTCATTGAAAGTACCCATCATTTCATCCAATTCGGCGTTCCTCTGGGTCAACTCCATCAAAAGAGAATCATTTTCTGCCTTCAGGTCTTTACTTCCACCACCCAAGCCGTTACACGAAGCCAACATAGCTGCGCATACTAATAAAATTGCTAACTTTTTCATACGATTACATTTTACGTTTTTAAATGAAGTTATTATTAATCGTCTATTCCTGCAAGTACAATCACAATCTCGCCCCGAGGGTCGGTAGCGGTAAAGTGTTCTATCAGTTCACTCAAAGTGCCGCGAACCGTTTCTTCGTGAATCTTTGAAATCTCACGAGATACAGACACTTGGCGCTCAGGACCGAAATATTCGGCAAACTGTGTCAACGTCTTCAACAAACGATGGGGTGATTCATAAAATACCATCGTCCTGTGTTCATCTACCAGTGATTTTAACTTTGTCATGCGCCCCTTCTTCTGAGGCAAAAAGCCTTCGAAACAAAATTTCTCGTTTGGCAATCCCGACGCAACCAATGCCGGAACAAAAGCTGTAGCACCCGGCAAACATTGCACCTCGATACCGTTACGTACACATTCACGAACCACAAGAAAGCCCGGATCAGAGATTCCCGGCGTTCCAGCATCCGAAATCAAAGCGATTGTTTCGCCTGCCTTTATTCTATTAACAACACTCTCCACCGTTTTATGTTCATTAAACTTATGGTGGGATTGCATTACATTTTTAATTTCAAAGTGTTTCAGCAAGATTCCGGAAGTACGGGTATCTTCAGCCAGAATCAAGTCGGCCTCCTTCAGAACTTTAATAGCTCTGAATGTCATATCCTCCAAATTTCCGACCGGTGTCGGTACCACATATAGTTTTCCCATATCTCCTTAAATATTCATTATATAAAATGTTTCCTGAGAAGCTCTACAAAATCATTCATAGCTTCATTTTCTTCATCGACCTTGATCTTTGAAGACAGAAAAACAAGAGCTGCATCCAATGAACTCATTTCACCAATCTGATGCAACACATTATTCATCTGTTCCATACTTCCTCCGAACAATTCACGGGAGAAGCGAAACGAATCATTCAAGCTGATCGAACGACGCAAATCACCTGCAGTTTTGATACGCTCGGCCAAGATGGGTGAAGAAGCCACTCTAGTCTCAACTTTCACAGTCGGTTCCTCTGGTTGTGGAACCGATACCGATTCGAATACTTCTTCTTTTTCATCAGCCACAGGATCAAGTTTCGCAGTAGGTACCTGTTCGATAACTGCTTCAGACAAGTGCAACGGTTCAGGCTCGACTGTCTCCTGGGAGTCTTCTGCTACTGCGGCTTCTTCGTTTTCTTCTGGAATGTCAGCCACAGTTTCTTTTAAAGGCGGGATTTCCACAATCTCTATTGTCTCCGTTACAGGCCTGTTCTCCGGACTTTCAGAAGCGTCGGCCGCTATCACAGGCTTTGCATCCAACAGCTCCAATAATGCATCCAATATTTCTTCGTGCCACTCCGCGCAAAACGGAATCCGGTTCGCGTGAAATGATTTCCATCAGGTACTTAAGCTCCTGAATATCCAGCTCTATGTCGTTCAGCAATGCTTGCATATCTACATCTGAATTTCTCTTTGAATGACTTGGCAAATGTAGAAATAAATAATGAAAAAACACTGAGAAGCCAATAAAACTATTACTTTTGCAAGCAATTATAACATACATCAGCATGGTATTATTTTCAGAAGATCATATACAAGAGACTAGAAGAAGAGGAAGAATCGAAGTAATTTGCGGCTCTATGTTTTCCGGAAAAACGGAAGAGTTGATTCGCCGTATGAAGCGGGCTAAGTTCGCTCGTCAACGTGTAGAGATATTCAAACCTGCCATTGACACCCGCTATTCGGAAGGCGACGTTGTTTCACACGATAGTAATTCCATTTCCTCCACACCCATTGACTCTTCTGCAAGCATTTTGCTCTTTACATCCGAAATAGATGTAGTAGGCATCGACGAGGCACAGTTCTTCGACAGTGGATTGATAGATGTATGCAATCAACTGGCCAATAACGGGGTGCGTGTCATTATAGCCGGATTGGACATGGATTTCAAAGGAGTTCCTTTTGGCCCGATGCCCGCTCTATGCGCTATTGCCGACGAAGTTTCGAAAGTACATGCCATCTGCGTGAAATGCGGACAGCTGGCTTCTTTTTCACACCGTACCGTGAAGAATGACAAACAAGTTTTACTGGGGGAAACAGCCCAATACGAGCCGCTCTGTCGGGAATGTTACCAACGCGCTTTACAAGAAGATCGAGAAAAATCATAAGGACCTCACGGCAGTAAAGCCAAGTCATACCGATGAGGTCGCACATCAAATATCAGGTTATCATGGAAAGGAAAAAAATTACATTTGATAGTTTCATACGCGGTTCTATCTGCTGTGCGCTCATTGTGGGATTACTCATACTTTTTAAAAGGCTCAGCGGTGTACTGCTACCTTTTTTCGTAGCATGGCTCATCGCTTATATGATTTACCCACTCGTCAAATTCTTCCAGTACAAATTACGTTTCAAAAGTAGAATCATTTCTATTTTCTGCGCGTTGTTCAGTATTACCATAGTGGGTATTTCCCTTTTCTATCTGCTGGTGCCTCCCATGCTTGCCGAAATGGGACGCATGAACGATCTACTGGTAACCTATCTGACCAATGGTGCCTACAGTTCCGGCACTGTCCCTCCTACTCTTTCGGAGTTTATCCACAAGCACATTGACCTTCAGGCACTCAACCGTATCCTGAGTGAAGAGAATATAATGAATACCATTAAAGAAACGGTCCCTAAACTCTGGGCCCTTGTCGCGGAATCCATCAATATCCTGTTTAGTGTCTTTGCTTCTTTCATTATTCTATTATATGTAGTTTTTATTCTGCTCGACTATGAGTCTATAGCCGAAGGCTGGCTACACTTGCTTCCGGGTAAATACCGTACTTTTGCTTCCAATCTGGTGAATGATATTCAGGATGGCATGAACCGTTATTTCCGTGGGCAAGCCTTTGTTGCTTTTTGTGTAGGGATTTTGTTCAGCATTGGATTCCTGATCATTGATTTCCCGATGGCCATTGCTTTAGGGCTATTTATCGGAGCACTCAACATGGTACCCTACCTACAAATCATCGGCTTCCTGCCCACCATCGTACTTGCCATCCTTAAGGCTGCCGATACCGGTGAAAATTTCTGGGTAATTCTGGCAGGTGCTCTTATTGTATTCATCGTTGTCCAGGCTATTCAAGACGGTTTCCTTGTCCCTCGAATTATGGGAAAGATCACAGGACTCAACCCTGCTATTATTCTCTTATCCCTTTCCATTTGGGGATCTTTACTCGGAATGCTAGGTATGATCATAGCACTCCCACTCACCACTTTGATGTTGTCCTATTATCAGCGTTTCATTATCAACAAAGAAAAAATAAAATATGACAGGCACGAAGTCACTGATAATCAATCAGCAGAGGAAAATACTAAAAAATAAATGAAACTTTTTTCACCCAAAAGCTTGCAGATATAAAAAAAGTCACTACCTTTGCACCCGCAATCAGGAAATAACTGATTCGCAAATAAGGATTGATTC
>ERZ772881.3161-NODE-3161-length-10461-cov-4.748991_pt1 | contig 10461 bp, 8 predicted proteins | sample MGYA00580581_ERZ772881 | MGnify/ENA primary metagenome ERZ772881 (study PRJEB29015, sample SAMEA2737668) | human gut metagenome | biome: human gut; feature: human-associated habitat; material: faeces | place: China | collected 2012 ...
ACCCTAAGACTATATGCATTGCATGATAGGCGTCTACGCATTTAACGGAAGAACCTTTTTTTTGCCCCATTTGATGTTGTTGTATCTTTGAATGTTCTGGGAATAGTTAATGTGAAAGTAATTCAGATAATAACTATTGTAATTATAAGACCCGTTCTTGTTTTTATAATAATTGAAATTACTAGACAAGGACAAAGTAGCTCCAGTCAATTGTATAGGCATTGTGGCATTAATTGTTGGCGTAAGAGCATAGTTTTTAACCTCATGATTAACAATAGAACCATCAGGTTGCGTAATCGGTGAAATCGAGCGAGTTAAAGATGGCTGAACCGAAAAATCCAACTTCAACTTATATGTATGGATTGCAGACTTCATTTCACGTCTATCAATCGATTTAGACATTTTGTATAAAGAAGCCTCAGTTGAATTAGTTATCGCCAGTTCTGTTAATTTATCCAAGCTCAAGTTTTGGGAATAGCAATTGCAAAAAATATTTGCAAAGTAGCATAAAGTAAATATGATTATTTTTTTCATTATTCTGTTATTGAATCTAACCAAGTCAATACGTTTGCTAATAATGACTTTCTTTTGATTATTATAGCAAAACGTCCTGTCATACCCTCCTCAAATTTCAGCTGTCCTTTGAAATTAGGTTGATTGCGCGTATCAAGAGAAAAGCTCCCTGTATTTATATAATCACCGTTTGTGGTTTGATTTATTGATGACAATTTCGATATTAGAGTCCCAACCAAGAAGCCATTTTCTTTTTCATCGTAATTGTCAAGATATAAACGAATAGGCAAACCGATTTTAATTTTTGAGGTATTCTTTACTGGGTAGCTGATTATACCCTTTATTCTTCCTTGTCGTGGTATAATTGTACAAACTTCTGAACCGGCCTGGATTTTATGTCCATTTTCTACGTCCAGTCGATATTCAATTACACCGTTAACTGGAGAAATAATCATATATTTCTTCTTCCATTCTACAATGGCAGCATCCAAAGCTTTCAATGCATAAACAACAGAATTTCTCATTTCTTCTATTTCCACAGCATTTTTCTGTTTTGCGATGCTATTGTCTTCATTTATATCGACAAAAGATTTTTTTAGTTGAACTAATTGGTTTTTTGCTTGTTTGAGTTGTGAGCGTTGGTTTAAAAATGTTTGCAATGATGAAATATATTGTGATTTTGTGATAGCTTTTTTGATATAAAGAAGAGAATCGTCTTTGTATGATTGATGAAGTAATTTCAATTTTTCATTCTCTATTTCAATATTCGTCTCTTGCGTGATTATTGAATTACTCAACTTTTCTTTTTCATTAATATTCTTATCAATTTCCAAGCCTAATGTAGAATATTCCTTTTCGTCGCGGTAATTTGTCGCGATTCGTAATAATTCGTTATAGTATGAAGACACCTCTCCCAAATTATATGATTCATAATTACCAATTTGTGTTAGGATAATATTAAGATTACCATGTCTTATAAGTTCTTGTAATTTTAGAATTTGATTAATATCTCCTGTGCTTTTAATGAAGGCAACGACTGAATTTTTTTCGACTTGGCACTTATTTTTCTTTATGAAGTATATCTGACCCTCCGAATTAGATATTAGAACTTGAGGAATGTTGGAACTATAAATATTGAAACGCCCTTCAACCTTATCAGGTCGTTGGACCAACATAAAAATAGCTAAAAGGCCAGAAATCAAAACAAGCATTATCAGTAACAGGACGTTGATAAGCCGAGTTGGTATTGTTGAAGTCTCTATCATTTTATTTTCATTTAATTCTATTTCGTTTGATGAGCTGATCATATTTGTCAATATCTATAATGTTCCCATTTTCCATTACAACAATAAAATCAGAGTCTTCCAATCCCTCAGGACGATGGGAGACATATATTCTTGTCTTATCTGTCAGAAGCTGGTCTATTTTTCCAATAACCTTTTGTTCCATGTTGACATTAAGACAATTAGCGATTTCATCAAATAAGTATATTGAAGCTTCTTTGTAAATACAACGTGCAATGAGAAGCCTTTGGGCTTGTCCTTTGCTTAAATGCCTATAATCTCCTTCTATCAGTGTGTTATATGCGTCGGGAAGTAACTCGATTTCAGTTCTTATACATGCTACCTCTACAGACTTTATCAAGCGGTTTTCGTCATAATTAGACAAGTCGCCTACTATATTCTCTAAAATAGAACCTTCGAATAATAGACTTTCCTGCAAGTTGGCAGAAATTATTTCATTATAATCTTCAAAATTAATTGATTTAAGATTTGTTGTTCCCAACCATATATCTCCGGTTATTGGTTGTAAAAGTTGGGAAATCACCTTCAACAAAGTTGATTTACCCGAACCACTTTTGCCCATTATACCATATTTCTTGCCCTGAGGAAACATACAATTAATTCTGTTAAGACCAATGGTATTGTCTGGGTAAATAAAAGTGACATTCCTTAAAGTTAGATTTTTACTTCTAGGGATAAATGGGATTAATTCATCAGATGTGTCATCTGGTAGACTGTTATGGGAACTAATTCTACCAAGACTGATGAGAAGCAATTGGCATTGGTTTATGAAATCAGCAATTTTTATTAGAGGCGAATTTAATGATCCTAATATGTATTGCATTGCAAATAGCGTACCAATTGTAATTTTGCCATCTATAACAAGTTTACAGCTAAAGAAGGTAATTATAATATCCTTTGTGTTCAGAATAAAATTACTTCCCATTTCTTGGATTTGGGTAAAATAGAAATAGGATAGATTTTGCTTAAACAATAATTGTACGTTGTTTTTCCACCTTTTGTAAAATTTGTTAAACAATTTATAACACTTTATATCTATAATGTTGTCATATGACTGTATGAGCAGTTTGTTGTTTTCTGATTTTAAATTCCAGAAATTGAAGTCAAGCTTTTTACGCTGGCTTAAAAACAAAGCCATCCATAAAATATATGATACAGCAAATATTATATATATGATAAACAGCTTGATGCTAAAATATGCTAAAACACAGACAAAACCTAAACAAAAGAAAACGGATACAATTGACTGTAAAAGCGGGCCTGAAAGAAAAGCCTGGATTCTCTCTGTATCTGTTATTCTTTGAAGTAAATCACCTACTCTAATACCTAGAAAGGAAGAATATTTGATTGACAATGTCTTGTGAAAATAATCTTCCAACATATTGGTCTTTATCCTATAGGTAATATTAGACACAATGAAAGTATGCACAAATGTTCCTAAAAGATTACTGATGATCAAAATAATGTAGGAAACCATTAGAATCTTAATATAATCCCATGATGAGGACTGTATTCCAGAATCTATTATAGAACGAGTGAGAAAAGGAATAATGACCTGACTTATACAGACAAATGTTATTACTCCAAAGGCTTTAAGCAACAGACCTTTATATTGTGATAGATATCTCACAATAATACTTAATCTGGATAGAGAAGATGTCTTCTGTGCTTTGACATTCAGCACTGTGATAGATGGGAAAAGTAAAATAATTGTTTCCACATTATATCTCGCATAAAATTCTTCCTTTGAAAACCTGATTTTACCAAATGCAGGATCTGCCACATAGTATATAGCATTCTTAATCTTGTATAATACTATATAATGATTGTTTGTAGCAATGATGATGGGTAAAATTGCATTCTCAATGTCATTATTTTCAATTTCAAGCTTTGGCGTAAGGCGAAGACCGTAATGACTTGCAGCCTTGATGAGCTGTGGAATGTTCCAGCCATCTTTTAAAAGTGGAAAACGTTCATTTATTTCTGATTCAAATACGCTGATCCCATAATAATGGAGTAACATGATAAGAGAGGCAGGCCCACATCCGTTGGACTGCGTTTGTCTGTAGAATGCTATTTTTCCCATTTCGTATTCAACATTAAATACATTACCAATAATCTGTCGCGGTTGTCAAAGACATTATAGCTATTCATAATCAAAATAACAAGATTGACAAGAAACCCAACGAAATCCTTATTTTGACTTAGCTCTACTTGGTCAAACAGACAATCGCTTGATGGCGAATATTGATGAACACTAGCTGTATTATAACTCTCGCAAATCTTTTTAATTTCCATGAAAATATCCTCAACATTTAGCTGTCCGTTACAACAGATAATGTCATTCTTGAATTCCTGAGCTATTTTTGTTCTAATGTAATCTTTATAGTTGTTAGAATAATATTCCAATAGTTTTGACGAAGTATAAATAGTAAAGGATGTTCTTTCTATAAAGTTGTAGCAAAAGTTCCAAAAGGATTTCCACACACTATTCGAAGTAAAAATATCGAGTCTGGCAAATGTTTGTAGCGTGGCAAAACTTGCTGCAATTTTGTTGGTAAATGCCTGGTCGTGTAATTTGATGACAAGATGCCCTATTTTAGTTTGCATTTCTAAATCTCCGAAAACCTCAAAAGGGTTAGAGAAAAATGGATAGTAGAAATTATTAGCGAATGCATACATACCTGTACTGTACAAGCTTAAATGGAATACTTCAACACGTGGCAGAACATCTTCGTTAAGCACGGTTTTGTCTCCATAGAACATAATATATAATCCTGATTTATATATCAGTTTGTCCGGAGAAAAATAGTACGACATTGTTATGTTATGAAGATTTTTGCATATAATTTGCTGTGCGTGACGAACCACATTCTTACAATTTGCGAAAAAGTCATTTGTGAGATTTGCAGTCGTTGCTGAAATAAAAACAGTTAAACAATTTCCCTTGCAAATATCACTAATTTCTCTTGTTGACATATAAGATATGGGTCCGCCAAGAAGATTAATAAACTTATTCAGGAAATGGACAATAGATGTATGATCTTTATTGATAAAAAAATCAGACAATGAATTCACTAACTCCTTTTTAAATAGAGGATCAATTCTGTCTAATTCTCTACTAGCTGTCTTTCCACTATAAGCCCATTGCTGCTTAATACCGAAATAAGCATCGAGTATTCTGTGATAAGTATCGATAATTGTAAAAGTGTTGTCGTAAAAATCTTCACTTCCTTCTAAGTCTTCCAACCTAGTAGTTAATCTACTCCGATATTGGTTTAAAGTGAATCTGGAGATTTGAGCAGGCCCTCTTTCGTAAAGAATTTGTATTTTAGCTTTAAAATTTTCAAAGATATTTCCATGGTCTTTCAAGATAATACCCTTGCTAACTTGGCAGATAAACACACCTCCGTTTTTCATATCATATTGAATCAGAGATTCCAAATCATATACTGGAAATATGATGCACTGCATTTTTATTCCATCATAATCATAGGTATCAATACATACAGATCTAAAAATGTTAGATAGAATGATTATATCAACATCAGAGGTTTCGTTAAACTTCTCTGTAAGGAAACTTCCTGTAATCATTACTCCATAAGCATGAGGGAAATATTCAGTTAAAAAACTTTTGACTTTTATTAATATTTTTTTCTTGTCTATCATGGTTTAGCTTTATTGTTTTACACAGTATTTGTGATATTTAAAATATTATTAATTACAAAATACCATCATGGAAATAATATTTTTTTGATTAGTATGTAAGATCAAATAACATGCAGCCAAGCAAGAACAACAAGCAAAATATAGAATGCTGTTAATCCGAGAATGGGTAAAACACGATAATACAATCCTTCTCTTGCCAATCCTTTTTTTTCTTCTTGATGCATTACTCTATACGCCTCTATTAAGGTTTGTATGTATTTCTTTTTCTTCAGTGTTATTTCCTGTATTGTTACAGTTAAGAATGTGATAACTAGAATAGGTATGGACAATCCGATAGCATTGATATGTAGCACAATAGCACACAAGCGCATAATAATAATGGCAATAGCAATCAAATGATAAAAGGATATTACCCATATCATTAAATACATTCTACTAACATCTATCTCTCTTGAATTCTTTTCATATCCATAAAACTCAAAAAAGAGCATTTTTTCGAAAATCCAACGGACCATTTGCATAATAATATATTTTAACAAAGCAACATTAATAATCCTTAACAGTTCTTTTCCAGATAAGATGCACATGAAATTCCACAACTAGTGTGAGTTAGACAAATTCAGTGCATCTTGTAAGCATAAACATGTATTACGAATTAATAATTTAGAAAATTTATATTACTTTCTTTAAATTGCCTACTAGTAGCTACTTGGATTACCATTCTGCTGTTGAGATAGATAAGTTGATGCGATACTTAGCACAAACGATATGCCATCCAATGTAAGAGCAACTGGTGGCGCGACAGAAGTCGTCATTCCTAGAATTCCTATGCCCGCGGAAAGTGCAGACAGTAAATCAGCTGTTGTTACATCTCCATCAGCGAGACCTATCAAAGCAATACCGCTCGAAAGAATTGTATTTCCTTTTACCATTGCAGTACCTAAAGTTTTAACAATTCCCTCATCAGCTTTCAATGCAGTAATTAAGTCATACTGAAAATTCGGAACTCCACTTGCAAACGAGGTCGCAGAAAGTAACTGAAAACCCTTCGTCTCTTGAACATACTTACACCATATAGCGGTATTGTCTTGAATACTGTTAGTTATTACGTTGACTGCAGTTTGTCCATGAGACAAGATGTTCGCTTCGGTGCTATCATAATAGTCACTAGAGTCACCACCGCCACCACCACCATCATTTCGGTCATCGTAGTTTCCGTCTTGATGCCATAGATGGGAGTTTTCATCACCGTAATAGCCATTGCCGTAATTATAATCAAAATCACTATTTGAATAATCAACATGATTTCCGCTTGGAGTGACTATTACTTCTGGCAGTTCGTAAGGGTTGTCTGGAGAGCCTGGACTTCCAGTCCACCATCCACCACCGCCGCCGCAATCGCCCCAGTGATCGTACCAATCATCACCATAGCTACCTCTCGGTAACAATAATTTAGCAGCCTTTTCTTTCAAAGGGAAGCTTCTAAGAGAATTTCTTGTTTTTTTCATTCAATTTTAATAATAATATGTTTAATTTAGCGTTTAACTTGGTTTGTAATCCCCTATTTTTATCAATTATAAAGTTACAATATAATTTTAGAATATGCAACCTTTTTAACTGTGTTAACGTTATATTGTACCCTTTTTAACAATTCATCTCCATGTCTTTCTAGTACCCCTAATAAGTGGAAAACATACAATGAATTTACGTGATTACTTGTCTTTAATAGCAGTATTGTCTTTTGAAGAGTAAACGATACAATAAACTTATTAACACTATAAAACAAAATATGCCATCGCAGGAGTCATTTCAAGTGGTTGAACTTCAAAAATAGAAAATGGTCCATGTACCACTATGCGCTATGTTATTCTTACACGTCGCATCGGGCGTTTTTTGCGGATTGGCCTGAAGAACTTCATAAGGAATCACAAGTGTCCACTAAAAAAATTAAGACTTAATTGAGTTACATTTTGTAACTTCTCCTCTTTTGGCATAGCGATCAGCAGATCTCTGATGTTATCCCGTTCTAATAGGGAAATTGACAAAATTCTCAACATATCATACATATCTATGTCTATTTCCATTCTCTTCTCGGCTATTGCAACCAAGCAATAGGTAATGATGTCTACGTAGAGTTGTATTTTCACTGCATTCTCAGTCGTGACAAAGAACTCTTTCACATGCAGATGCTGTTTTAACCGTTTCCAGAATAGTTCTATACGCCATCTATACTTGTAGCCGAGAGCAACATTCTCTGCGGACATATCAAAGTTGTTGGTGTAGAAAACAAAAGTTCTGTTACCTCCCTTGTCATAGAAGATGACTCTCCTGATTGGATCCGGATAATTCTTCTTCGTTTTCTTACCTGTAAACTTGATCTTTTGGTCTGCCATTACGCCTGTCTCTGGGTTGTTGTAATACCTGTCCTCTATTACCTCATAGACTATGGCATGCTTTTCACGTACGATAAAGAAGGCTCCAATTTCACTGATTAAATGAAGTCTATCTGTAACCATACATGCCCTGTCAAAGATGTACAGAGAATCCTGTTCGTAAGGAATCATGTGCATAACCTTCGAATCATGCAGGTCGCCATTAGTAATTACGAAGAAAGAAGGAACATCAGCCTTGACATCATACAAGCCGTGAAGTTTAACAGCACCTTTGTCATGATGGAGTCTGCTCTACCAAAAAGTTTGGAGACATAGAGAAATGGTAGTTGAGTCGAAAGCATAGACGTTCCCTTGATAGAAGAATGTTTCATCAACATCTCCTGCGCGAAGTCTTCGAGCTTCCTCCACCAAGATATAGGCGAAATCCTCAAAGATTCTCGGATCACGTTGCTCATTAGCTTTAGAAAGATTACTTCTTGTCACTGATTCGCAGAACCCAAGTCTGTTGAACTTGGATTTATGTGCGCTCAAGGAGGCTATTAAGTCTCTCAGGCTCTCCCTCTGAGTCAACTGTGCGAATATCATAACCAGCAAGTGGTTCCAACATGTAAACTTCTTCACGTACTTTTTCCCTTGATATTTCTTTACAAGCCAATCGAACTTCTCTTTGGGGAGAAAATCTACCAACTGACTGAAAACAAATTTCCCACGATTCATGGGCTATACTAACTTACAAAGTGTCACTTTCTGCAAAGTTAGTCATTTCTAACCCATAGAGTCATTTTAGGCGTGTATTTATTTGTCTTTAAAGTACTTACGAGGACTGTTAACGGATTTTAATGGACACTAGTGATAAGGAATAATGGTTACTTTGGCAAATTGCTGAGGACATCTTCTGGAAACATCATTTCACAATTGGCTGTTGAAAGCGGTAGTTCACGGAGAAACAGAGCGTAAACTATCTTCTTATCTTTCGCAAACGGGGCATATTTGACTTTCTCTTGCAATTGGGTCAAGAGGCGCTCAGCGTGGTCAGCCGATTTCCACTTACACTCACCGACAAGTATGGTGTCCTTATCATCCATTGACTCTGCCACGATGTCAAACTCCAGCTCACGGTTGCCCACCGGGGTCTTCTTGCCGTCCTTGAACACAGGTACTTTTCCCCACCAGTGGGCTGCAACATTCCAGGTGTGGCCAAATACATTGTTACCGGAGACGGCAATCTGACACAAACGTTCCCAAATATGTCCCACGTGTTCGGCCATGTGGTCGTGGATATTTTGAAGAACGACATTAGTTCTGTCTATTGAAAGTAACGGTCTGGCCGGAACAACGAACCTATAGTAGAAGTCGAGGAAAGGATCATCTATCACATACAACGTCTTCTTCGACTTGTCTGCATCCTCTCCGAATGGCACTTCCTTGCGGACATAATGCATGGCTATAAGATTTTTCATCACAGGTGCAAGCTCTGAAACTTTATGTCCAACAATATCAGCAATACGAGAAAACTTTGCATTCCCCTGACCAATTGCTGTCATTATTGATATATAAGGAGCGATGACATTCGTATCATCAAGAAACAGAGCTTCTGGCTCTTCTGCAAGTGCCCCATGCTCATCAAGAACAAGATTTTCCAAGGCATCGTCAAGAGAACTGTATTGCTCACGAAGAACCCAGTAACGTGGAACGCCACCCCAGACACTATATTCTTCAATCACCTGTTTTGCAGTAAGATTAAGTGCATGCCACCAGTATTGGGCACGTATAGGACCGAGATTCATTTTCTCTGACGCACGGCCATAGAGCGGCTCCGAACCATCGAGGACAATCTTTTGCATCATACGCTGTGAAGAGCCACATATCAGGAGATTGTATCGCATGGCTCCACTGTCCACAATACTTTGTATGACAGACGGCAGCGAGGGGTCTCTTTCTACAAGATAAGGGAATTCATCTAGCATTAGCGTTGCTCTTGCTTTGCATTGATTATTGAAAGCACTAAAAAGTGAATCCCACGTGGAGTATGTAGGCTTATCGAAATCATTGTATGACAAAGCGACAGAAGCGGCAAGGCCAATCCTCTGTGTGGAGGATTCGCTTTTAGTTGCCTCATAATAGACATCTCCCTCTTTTAGTATTTTCTTTATCAGTCTGGACTTACCCAGACGTCTGCGTCCATAGACAACTAGTAACTTGCCTTTGCAACCCTTTATTGCCGTTTCCAAGCGACCTAATTCCTTTTTCCTGTCGATAAAGTCCATAAAATGTATATTTTCAAAATACTACTTTGCAAAGGTAGTTCTTCAGAATGAATATACCAAAAAAAATACCAACTTTTTCAACCGTCATCAAATTTTATGTTCATGCCACAATTTTGCAACAAATAGAGCGCCCACAAGAAATGTGTTATAATTAGTTAATTAATACATCCACAATCTTAATATTTTCCAACTGGTATTAACTATATATACTTTAATTAAAAAATTTCCTCAAGATTGCACTTACAGTTTTTTTTGTACCATTTACCACGTAACTATTTGATAATCAAGTAACATTTTATTTCCACATGAACACCG
>ERZ772881.3170-NODE-3170-length-10432-cov-15.783753_pt1 | contig 10432 bp, 9 predicted proteins | sample MGYA00580581_ERZ772881 | MGnify/ENA primary metagenome ERZ772881 (study PRJEB29015, sample SAMEA2737668) | human gut metagenome | biome: human gut; feature: human-associated habitat; material: faeces | place: China | collected 2012 ...
GTCATGCGGGAGGTGAAGCCGAGGAACAGCACGATACGGCCCACCAGCGCGGGGTTGGCGAAGTTGTAGCCAAGGCCGCCGAACAGCTGCTTCGTGATGACGATGGCGACGAACGCGCCGACAACGGCGATCCAGAGCGGCATGCCCACGGGCATGTTCAGCGCCAGAATGATGCCGGTGACAACGGCGGACAGGTCGCCCACGGTGTTGGACTTTTTCAGCAGCTTTTCATAAATGTACTCAAACGCCACACAGGCCAGGGTGGTCACAGCGACCAGCACCAGCGCCTGCACGCCGAAGATCAGACCCGCGGCCAGCACGGCGGGCAGGTACGGGAAGCCGCCGGTCGGCAGACCGGCCGGGTCATAATTGTTTTTCAGCTCCAAAAGCCGCGCGGCGGGCGCGGCAAGGAGAAAAAGGATCGTCGCAAGGCGGTCGGAGGTCTTCATACAGGGCATCGTCCTTTCCGGTAAAATATCCGATCGACGCTATTGTAGCACGGCGGAGGCGATTTGTCCACGCATTTCGCGCCGCGGTCTATCCTCGGGACAGCCCCTCATATAGTAAATGAGAAACAGCCTGCAAAGGAGGAGCTTCAACATGAAAAACGCCCTGCGCATCAGCCTATTGCTGATCGCCCTTCTCTTTCTTCTCGCGTGGCGCTTCGCGCCCGCGCGGCAAGCGCCGGACGAGCCGGAGCCGTCCGGCGAGGTGCGGCGTCCCGATGCCGCGGTGCCCGACCATACGCGCACGCTGCGCGTGCTGCACGGCGGCGCGGTCGAAACGCAGAACGACCATCGCCTCGCGATGTCTGCCGCCACGGCGGCCTGCGCCGCGACGGGCGAGATCACAGTCGACAACGACGGCTGCGTGGCAAAGTCCTATCCCCGCTTTTGGGAGGATTTTAGCAGCTTGAAAGGAGAAGGTTTATGAGCAGCACCTATGGCGAAAATCTGCATTTGACCATCTTCGGCCAGTCGCATTCCCCTGCCATCGGCGTGACGGTCGAGGGCATCCCTGCGGGCGAGAAAGTTGATCTGGACGAGCTCCAGCGCTTTCTGAATCGCCGCGCGCCGGGCAAAAACGTCTGGTCGACGCCGCGCAAGGAGGCCGACGCGCCGGAGATCCTCTCCGGCCTTGTGAACGGCTATACCTGCGGCGCGCCGCTCACGGCCATCATCCGCAATACGAACACCCGCTCGCAGGATTACGCGAATCTTGCTGTCACGCCGCGCCCCGGTCACGCGGACTACACCGCCGAGGTCAAATACGGCGGCTATCAGGACCGCGCGGGCGGTGGGCACTTTTCCGGCCGCTTGACCGCACCGTTGTGCATCGCGGGCGGCATCTGCCTGCAAATTCTCGCGCGCGACGGCATCACGCTTGTGAGCCGCATCGCCTCCATTGCGGGTATTTCTGACGAAGGAGAGCTGACAGGCTCGCTTGTAGGCAAGGAGTTCCCCGTCGTCAGCGATGCGCGCGGCGAGGAGATGCGCGAAGCCATCGCGGCGGCGCGCGAGGCTGGTGACAGCGTCGGCGGCGTCATCGAATGCGCGGTTTTCGGTGCGCCCGCGGGCCTTGGCGATCCGATGTTCGGTGGCATGGAAAATCGCATCGCCGCGGCTGTTTTCGGCATTCCGGCGGTCAAGGGCATCGAGTTCGGCGCGGGCTTTGGCGTGGCGAGCCTTCGCGGCAGCGAGGATAACGACGCCTTTACGGTCGAAAACGGCAAGATCATCACTGAGACGAACCATTGCGGCGGCATTCTTGGCGGTATCACGAACGGCATGCCCATCGTGTTCCGCGCGGCGTTCAAGCCGACGCCATCCATCGCGCGCGAGCAGCAGAGCGTCAATTTGCAGACGATGGTGCCGGAGAAGATGGCCGTCACGGGCCGCCACGACCCGTGCATCGTGCCGCGCGCCGTGCCCTGTGTGGAGGCGGCAGCCGCCATCGCGGTCTATGATGCGTATCTATCGCGCAAAAGGGAAATGAGGTAAGGGAACATGGACTTAAACGACTATCGAAAAGAGATCGACAGCATCGACGATCAGCTCATCGCGCTCTTTGCCCAGCGCATGGAGACCGCTGAAAAGATCGCGGAATATAAAAAGGCCAACGGCCTGCGCGTGCTCGATGCGCGCCGCGAGAAGGAGAAAATGCGCGAGATTCTGGACAAAACGCCGGACGACCTGCGCGAATACGTCTCCTCGCTCTACTCCCTCATTTTCGAGCTGAGCCGCAGCCGCCAGAGCTGTCTTCTCGGCACGAAGGGTGATCTGCCCGCGAAAATTGCCGAGGCCATCGAAAAGACGCCGCAGCTCTTTCCCGAGGACGCCGCCGTCGCCTGTCAGGGCGTGGAGGGCGCGTATTCCGAGCAGGCGTGCGAGCGGCTGTTCAAGCGCCCGAGCACGTTCTTTTTCAGTTCCTTCGAGGCGGTGTTCTCCGCCATTGAAAAGGGCCTCTGCCGCTACGGCGTGCTGCCGCTGGAAAACAGCACGGCGGGCAGCGTGAACGCGGTCTACGACTTGATGACGCAGCACAACTTCCGCATCGTGCGCTCGGTTCGCATCAAGGTTGACCATAATCTTCTCGCCAATCCCGGTGCGAAGCTCGAAAACATTCGTGAGATCTACTCACATGAACAGGCCATCAGCCAGTGCGCACACTTTTTACAGGGGCTTCCCAATGTGAAGGTCATCCGCTGCGAAAATACCGCGGTGGCGGCGCGCATGGTGGCCGAGTCCGGCCGCGACGATGTGGCGGCGCTGTCGTCCCGCGCATGCAGAGAGCTCTACGGCCTTGACTGCCTCGCCGCCTCTGTGCAGGATCAGGGCAATAACTTCACGCGCTTCATCTGCATTGCGAAAAACCTCGAAATTTACCCCGGTGCAGACCGCACGAGCCTGATGATGGTGCTGCCGCACCACCCCGGTTCGCTCTACAAGGTGCTCTCGCGTTTCAACGCGCTCGGCGTCAACATGAACAAGCTCGAGAGCCGCCCGATGCCGGACCGCAACTTCGAGTTCATGTTTTACTTCGACCTTGAAACCTCGGTCTATGCCCCGCAGTTCACCCAGCTCATGGGCGAGCTGCCCGAGCTGTGCGAGGAGTTCACGTATCTTGGCTCTTACAGTGAGGTGGTTTGAATGAAGCGCTGTGGATTACTCGGTGAAAAGCTCGGCCACAGCTATTCGCCCGCTATCCACGCGGAGCTGGCGGACTATGAATACCGGCTCTATGAGGTCGCGCCCGAAAAGCTCGGCGAATTTCTGACGGGCGGCGGCTTTGACGGCATGAACGTCACCATTCCCTATAAAAAGGCCGTCATCCCGTACTGCGCAAAGCTTTCACCCATTGCGCAAAAACTCCAGAGTGTGAACGTGCTGGTCAGGCGCGAGGACGGCACGCTGTACGGCGACAACGCCGATGCCTACGGCTTTGCCGGTATGGTCAGGGCGAGCGGCGTTCAGATCGATGGCAAAAAGACGCTCGTGCTCGGCTCCGGCGGCGCCTCCTCGACGGTCTGTGCCGTGCTCGAGGAGATGGGCGCGCGCAGCGTGACCATCATCTCCCGCAAGGGGGAGGACAACTACAACAATCTGGATCGTCACGCGGACGCGGAGGTCATCGTGAACACCACGCCCGTCGGCATGTACCCGAACTGCGGCGTGTCGCCCGTCGACCTGTCGCTCTTCCCGAAGCTCGAGGGTGTGCTCGATATCGTCTACAACCCCGCGCGTACAGCGTTTGTCTTGCAGGCGGAAAAGCTCGGCATTCCTTATATGAGCGGGCTCTACATGCTCGTCGCGCAGGCTAAGCGCACGGCGGAGGTCTTTGAAAACCGCGACATCCCCGACAGCGAGACCGAGCGCATCTGGAAAAAGCTGAGCCTTGAGATGCAGAACATCGTGCTCGTCGGCATGCCCGGCAGCGGCAAGAGCACCGTTGCCGCGCGCCTTGCTGAGAAGCTTGACCGCATCGCGCTTGACAGCGACGCCGAGATCGAAGAGAAAAACGGTATGAGCTGTGCCCAGCTCATCGAAAAGCACGGCGAGGCGGAATTCCGAGAGCTCGAGAGCGAGGCCATTGCCGCGCTCGGCAAGCGCTCGGGAGCGGTCATCGCCACGGGCGGCGGCTGCGTGACGAGAGAGGAAAACTACGATCTTCTGCACCAGAACGGCATCATTTTCTGGTTGAAGCGTGATATCGACCAGCTGCCGCGCGAGGGGAGGCCTCTTTCGGCGGGCGACCTTGCGGCGATGTACGACAGGCGCAAGGCCTGCTACGAAAGATTTGCCGACCACATCGTCGACAACAACGGCACAGTGGAGGATACTGTGCAGGCAATTTTGGATTGCCTGAAATAAAGGACAAAACTGCCCGCCGCAATTTTGCGGCGGGCAGTTTTTGCGCGATGGCGGCAGCTACGGCAGGGGATGGCGAGATCGCTGCGCGAGCGCTTCGTCATAGCATCTCGCGCAGCTCCGCCAGTCGATCACCTGCACACGCAGGGCGAGGGACTCCTCGCTGCACGGCACCACCGGCGCGGTCAGGTCGAGCAGCACCGCGCCGAACGAGATGTCGGGGTCCTTCGTGCCGGTGAGCCGGAGTGAGCCGTCCGCCATCAGCGAGAGCAGGACGCGACCGCCGCAGCCGCGGCGCAGCGCATGTGTGAGCACGCGCTCAAAGTCCTCCCGCTCGCCGAAATCGCGCAAGATCGCGGCCGCAAATGTATTCAAAACAGACCACCTCGCCACAAGGTATGCAAAAAGTCCATCAGACAGCACAAAAAAGCGGAAAGTCCTGTGACTTTCCGCTTTTCATTTCAATTTGGACCAACTTAGATGTGGACGACCTTCAGCTCGCTCGCCTCGAAGAGACCGAGGCGCTTGCCGACGTTGACATATACCTGCGGGTCGCCGCTCGTGCAGATGACGAACTTGCCCTTTTTCTGCGGGTTGAGCGCGTTCTGCTCGGTGAGGTATGCCTTGACGGCGTTTGCCTGCTCGAGCGCGGGGTTGATGAGGTGCATTTCGGGATAGCACTCGTGGAAGTTCTCTTCCACGATGGGATAGTGCGTGCAGCCGAGGATCAGGTTTTCGACCTTTTCGCGCGCGAGAATGTTGTCGACCTGCGTACGGATCTCGGTGTTAATGTCGTGCTGGTTAAAGTCGCCGCGGTCAACGAGTGCCGCGAGCAGGGGAGAGCCCTTGCCGACGACCTTGCACTCGGGATCACCCTCATGGATGAGCTCGGCGTACTTGCCGGAGGCAACAGTGAACTCCGTCGCGATGAGGCCGACGCTCTTGAGATGCTCGCGCAGGACGTATTTGGCAGCTTCTTCCACGATGCTGACGATCTTGTAGTCGAAGCAGGGGCGCAGGCGGTCGGCCATGGTGGAGATGGTGTTGCAGGCGATGGCAGTGCACTTGACACCGTTGTCGCCGAGGAACTGGAGCATGTGGCTGCTCAACTCGAAGATCTGGTCAGAGGTCTTGTTGCCGTAGGGGCAGTTGGCACTGTCGCCAAAATAGATGATATCTTCGCCGGGGAGAATGCGCTGTAATTCGCGCACGACGGTGAGACCGCCGATGCCGCTGTCCATCACGCCGATGGGGTTGCCTGCGTTCAACATGGTTGAAAGCCTCCTTTTTTTGTCTATAAATATTGTACCACGCGCACACAAAAATGCAAGGGATAAATCATTTTTGCTGTTTGTAACAAATCTTGGGAAAAGGATTGCAATTTTGCCCTCACCTGATAAAATAGTATTTGGTGAGAGTTGGGTATTTTACAGCCCGAAACCTGCGCCGCGCGGCGGCATAATACAGAAGAAGAGGTTTGAAACGCTTATGACGATTTTCAACTTGATCACCCTCTTTGGCGGTCTGGCGCTGTTCCTGTACGGCATGCGCCTGATGGGCGACGGACTGAAAAAAGGTTCGTCCGATGCCTTCAAGCGCGCGATGGAAAAGGTGACGAACAATCCGCTCGTCGGCTTTCTGCTGGGCCTTGTGGTCACGGCGGTCATCCAGAGCTCTACAGCGACGATCGTGCTGACGTCGGGCCTTGTCGGCGCGGGCGTGATGTCGCTGCACCAGTCGATCGGCGTCATTCTGGGCGCGAATGTCGGTACGACGATCACGGGCCAGATCATTCGCCTTCTCGACGTGAACGCATCGGAGACATCGCTGCTCAATTTCTTCAAGCCCTCGACGCTCGCGCCCCTTGCGGCGATTATCGGCATCCTCTTTCTAATGGCGGTCAAGACCCGCCAGTCCGATACCATCGGCTCGATCGCGATGGGCTTCGGCATCCTCTTCACCGGCCTTCTCAGCATGACCGCGGCGGTGAGCCCGCTGTCGGAATCTGAGACGTTTGCCAACATGTTCTACCAGCTCTCGGGAAAGCCGGTGCTCGGATTCCTGCTCGGCGCGGGCGTTGCGTTCCTGCTGCAGAGTTCGTCGGCGACCATCGGTATTTTGCAGGCCATTGCCACGACCGGCGCGCTGACGTTCTCGTCCGTTTACGCCATCATCATCGGCGTCAACATCGGCGACTGTGTGACGACGGCCATCGTCTGCTCCATCGGCTCGAAGGCCGATGCCAAGCGCACGGGCGTGATCCATATCCTCTTCAACATCGCCGGTTCGATCCTCGTGATCGTGGGGCTGATGCTGCTGCACTCGTTCGGTGTGCTCGATGCCCTGTGGGACGAGGCGCTTTCCTCCGGCGGCATCGCGAATGTGCACACGGTGTTCCGTCTTGTTTCGGCCATCGTGCTGCTGCCGGTATGCGGCCAGTTTGAAAAGCTCTCGCGCAAGCTCGTCAAGGACGATGTGCGCCTTGGCGAAAATGTCGACCACGAGCTTTCGCTGCTCGATGAAAAGTTCTTCACCTCTCCCGCCATCGCGCTCTCGGGCGCGGGCGAGGCCATCACCACCATGGCGCGTCTCGCCCGCTCGGGTGTGATGAACGCGATGGGCGTGCTCGAGCAGTACGACGCCCACACGATCGAGGTCATCAACGAGAACGAGGAGCACATCGACAAGCTCGCCGACCATGTGGACAACTACCTCATCCGCCTGTCGCCGCACATGCCGAGCGGACACGGAAGCGACATGCTCAACTACTATATCCAGTGCTTCGGCGAGTTTGAGCGTATCGGCGACCACGCCGTGAACCTGACGGAAAATGCGCAGGAGTTCCTTGACCGCAGCGCGAGCCTGTCGCCCACGGCACATCAGGAGCTCATGGTGCTGCGCGAGGTGCTCGGCGAGATTTTAGATTACACCTACAAGGCCTTTGCCGCCACGGACTACGAGGCCGCGCGCCACATCGAGCCGGTCGAGGAGGTCGTGGACGACCTTGTCGCCACGCTGCGCGCCAATCACATCCGCCGCGTGCGCGACGGGCAGTGCACGGTGTACGCGGGCCTCACGTTTCTCGATATCCTCGTCAATGTGGAGCGCATCGCCGACCAGTGCTCGAATGTCGGCGTCTTTACGCTCTCGATGTTCGATGAGCACATCATGAACAACCACCACGACTATATTCAGGCGCTGCACCAGGGCAAAGACCCGGTCTTCAACCGCGCCTATCAGGAGGCGCACGACAAGTATTTCGGCGAGCTCAAGCGCATCGAGCGCAGTAAGTGAGCTGCGCCAGATATGCGCGCCCCTGATTTAATGGAAAATAACGATCAATGCGACTTTTGTGCGCCGCGGCTTGCGTTTGCCGCGGCGCTTTGCTATAATGCAGTGCATAATAGCAGCGTGATTCTCTGCAAAGGAGCATGAAACTATGAAAGCGATTCTTGATGAAATGCTCGCGGCCCTTTCGCGCGGCGAGCGTGTGGTGCTGAGCAGCATTCTGGCGTCTTCGGGCTCTGTGCCGCGCGGCGCGGGCGCGAAGATGGCTGTCTTTGAAGATGACCGCGTGCTCGGCACGATTGGCGGCGGCGCAGTGGAGCGGCTGAGCATCCAGCGCGCGCAGGACGCGCTCAAAAACGGTGGCAGCAACGAGCTCAAGTCCTACAACCTGCACCCGAGTGAAGTGGCCAGCACGGGCATGATCTGCGGCGGCGCGGTGACGGTTTACTTCCAGTTTTTCGCGCCTGAGCAGACTGCGGACGTCGCGGTGCTCAAGCGCTGGCGCGAAATGCTCGATAAAGACGTCGACCTCTGGCTGCTGTTGTCTCTTGACGGCGACGGCGTGAACGAGTTCCACGTTGTCACGCGCGAGGAGATCCCGCAGGACAAGGTAGACTATTTCTCCGCCAAGGCTGTGTGGAAAGACGGCATTTATGTCGAGCCGCTGTGCCACGCGGGCAGCGTGTATATCTTCGGCGGCGGCCATGTGGGCCGCGCGCTCGTGCCGGTGCTGGCGACGGTGGGCTTCCGCGTAGTGATGTACGACAACCGCGAGGAGCTTGCGAAGAAAGAAAACTATCCCATGGCGAGCGAGGTCATCTTCGGCAGCTTTTCCGATATTTCCGGCAAGGTGGCGCTCACGGCGAACGACTATGCCGTCGTGATGACGCCGGGCCATCAGGCGGACTATGAAATCCTCTCCCAGGTGCTGGGGAGCGATGCGACCTATATCGGCTGCATCGGCAGCCGCACAAAGGTCGCCAAAACGCGTGAGCGCCTCAAGTGTGACGGCTATACCGAAGAGGACATCGCGCGCGTCCACGCGCCCATCGGCCTTCCGATTCTGGCTGAGACGCCGGAGGAGATCGCCATCAGTATCGCGGCGGAGATGATCGAGCACCGTGCGCGCCTCGCCGGACAGCGGCACTGAGGGTGCGTATATGCAGATCGCACCGCTTTTGCACGTCGGCCGCGGCGTGACGGCCATCATCGGCGGCGGCGGAAAGACGACGCTGATGGAAACGCTCGCCGGGGAGCTTTCGAAAAAGGGTAAGGTCATTATCACGACCACAACGCACATCTGCCGTCCGAAGCAGTATGAAACGCTGCTGGATGCGGACGAGGCCGCCGTTTCGGCGGCATTGGAGCGGTCGGGCATCGTCTGTGTTGCCTCGCGGGCGGAGAGCGGCAAGCTCTGCGCGCCGTGGCTCTCAATGGGCACGCTGGCGCAGCTTGCGGATTTTGTGCTTGTCGAGGCGGACGGTGCCAAGCGCCTGCCGCTCAAGGCGCACGCTTCCCATGAGCCGGTGATCCCGGAGGAGGCGCAGCGTGTCATCATGGTCATCGGCATCGACGGCGTCGGCAAAACCATCCGCGAGACCTGCCACCGCAGCGCGCTCTACGCGCAGCTCGCGGGCGTGGATGAGGAGACGGTCGTCACGCCGCAGCTTGCCGCGCGCGTCGTCAACGCCGAGGGTCACGGCGACCGCGTTTATATCAACAAGGTGGAGTCTGCCGCCGATTATGAAGCGGCGCAGGCCATGGCAAATGAATTTTCCTGCCCGGTCATCGCGGGCAGTCTGCATCAGGGGGTATATGTATGCTTGCATTGATTCGCGGCGCAGGAGACATCGCGAGCGGCGCGGCCATGAGATTATGGCGCTGCGGGATCGACGTGGTGATGACCGACCTCGCCCGCCCGACGGCCATCCGCCGCACGGTGGCGTTTTCCAATGCCATCGTCCACGGAGAGACAACGGTCGAGGGCCTGCGCGCCGTGCGCGCGGAGAATGCCGCGGAGGCGAAGAAGCTGCTGCGCGAGGGTTCGCTGCCTGTTTTGGCCGACCCTGAGTGCGCCTGCCGCGAGGAGCTCGCGCCGGACGCGCTCGTGGACGCGATTCTTGCCAAGCGCAATCTCGGCACGAAGATCGACGACGCGCCGATCGTCGTGGGCGTCGGCCCCGGCTTCACGGCGGGGGAGGACTGCCACGCGGTCGTCGAGACGATGCGCGGCCACACGCTCGGGCGCGTCATCTACTCCGGCAGCGCGCTGCCGAACACGAACATTCCCGGCCTCATCGGCGGCTTTGCGGGCGAGCGCGTGCTGCGCGCGCCGTGCGACGGCATTTTTACTGCCGTCCACCGCATCGGCGACACGGTCGAGGAGGGCGAGACCATCGGCTTTGTCGAGGGTCAGCCGATGAAGTGTACCATCAGCGGTGTGCTGCGCGGCGTGCTGGACGATGGCGTGCCCGTTAAGAAGGGGATGAAGTCCGGCGATGTCGACCCGCGCTGCAAGCCGGAATACTGCACGACGATCTCGGACAAGGCCCTCGCCGTCGGCGGGGGAGTGGTCGAAGCGGTGCTGTATTTGAGCGCGAAGCAACAGGGCAGACGTTGATATGCCCTGCACTGCGCGGGAGATGTCCCATTGGCATGGGACTGCGCGGGGCAAAGGGGGCCTTCTCTCACGTGAGAGAAGGCCCCCTTTGAATCCCCCAAAAGAACGGCAGGGGCGTTTCGATCTCGCCCCTGCACCCCTAACGACCAAAAGGGAG
>ERZ772881.3176-NODE-3176-length-10409-cov-11.999807_pt1 | contig 10409 bp, 10 predicted proteins | sample MGYA00580581_ERZ772881 | MGnify/ENA primary metagenome ERZ772881 (study PRJEB29015, sample SAMEA2737668) | human gut metagenome | biome: human gut; feature: human-associated habitat; material: faeces | place: China | collected 2012 ...
CCCTCTCCAAGCAGGACCTTGCGCCGCTGAAGGCAGGGGACACCGTGCTGCTGTCGGGCGTGGTCTACACCGCCCGTGACGCCGCCCACGCCCGCATGATGGAGCTGCTGGACAAACTCCCGCAGGTCATGGTGGAAATTTCAGACGAGCAGGTGCGTGTTCTGATTCATTACATCGTTAACGCAGGGGACTCTGTATCACCGGAATTTATGCGGGCGCTGGCTGAGCGTCTGCCGCAGCATGAGGATAAACTGATGACTATCGCAGAACGTCTTGAGCAAAAAGGTCGCCAGGAAGGCAGGATGGAAGGACGCATGGAAGGACGCATGGAAGGACGCATGGAAGGACGCATGGAAGGAGCGCTTGAAAAAGCCCTGGCTATTGCGTGCCAGCTTCAGAAAATGGGGATGACGCCGGAGCAGATTAAGCAGGCTACCGGACTTTCCGATGACGAACTGAAGAACATCACTCACTGATGAGAACCACAAAGCCCGGCAAAATGCCGGGTTTTTTTGTCAGCAGGAGCAGAGCAAACAGCATGACGATTGCAGAACGTCTTATACAGAAAGGTTTCGACGAAGGTTTTAAGAAAGGTGCGCTTGAAGTGGCGCGGGAAGCAGCCTGCCGGCTGCGGGATATGGGCTGGACGCCGGAACGGATTCAGGAGGCAACCGGACTTTCCGGTGAAGAACTGAAAAAGCTGTTTCCTGATGAGCAGTAGCCTGGCATTCAGCCAGGCTGTGAATCACGCTCACACATCCTCTGCTGTTTCCCCCAGTTCATTTTCCAGTCGCCTGATGATATCTGCCTTACGCATCCCCTGCATGTGAGGCAGCAGGTCACGGACTGAAAGTGCCTGGGTGGTCCTCCAGACGGTGACATCCACCTGTTCCGCATTTTCCCAGGCGTGCCATGTTCTCTGCGTCACGCCAAATTCTCTGGCCGCTTTTTCGCGTGACCAGAGCATGCTTTTTCGCCAGATTCGCAGTTCCCAGCCGGTCATAAAACACCTTTGAAAAAGTGAAAAAACCTCACTTTATTTTATCATCATAATCACCAAATCAACGCGAAAAATAAGCGTGAAAAAGTGAAGAAATTTTACTTTTTTTAGTTGTAAATGTCGTGCGGTTTTCTCTGTTTTCACCTGTGCGGGAGTGGTGTGCCAGTGACCACCACATGCCATTGTTGTGCCGTCGTTTTTCTTCAGTCGCGCCGGATGCGGCGCTCCCTGCACACCTGACGGTGTGTAAGGAAACTGCGCCTGATGGCGCAGCAGTCCTCCCTCCTGCCGCCACCTCTGCGGCCTGTTTCCGCTGTGGACTTTCCGGGGGCTGAAGCGGCCACAACACGTGTCAGCCGTCCAGGGGGGAGATGTACCAGCCACAAAACTTTTTGCCGCAGGCGTCAAAAACTTTTGCGTCTGCCCCCGGACAACTGCCCCGTGACGTGGTGAGCGTCCCCCGTCGGAAAGGTCCACTGCGGGGAAATCCCCGAAGACCCGGACGGCAGAAGGAGCTTCGCTCCTCCGGGAAATGACCTGGCTGACCCGGCAGTCGTGACGATGAGGAGACAATGTGATGAATCAGACTTTACCCACTGCTGACCTGAATACTGCCGGCACGACAGATGTTATTCCGTCTGTGGCCATCGACCGCATCATCGCGCAGCGTAACGAAGGTATTGCACTGTTCATGCAGGCGATGGAATGCCTGGCGACAGCGCGCAGGATTCTGCTCGATGCTTCCGGTGACATTTTTCTCTACGGGTTTGAAGACTGTGTGACTGACTCCGTTCGATGCATGGATAAACCGGAAGAAGCGAAAAGGAATATCACCCGTCTTGCCGACCGTAAAATCTGGGACCGCCTGATGGCGGATACGGGGATGTACACCTTCATGAGTTCATGCCAGCGTGATGAGTGGAACAGCCAGCTGATGAGCGACACCTGTCCTGAAATCACCCTGGACAATGTACTGGCAACTTTTCGCCATCTGAATGCCAGCAAGATGCAGACATTTGAACATGGACTGATTGATGTCTGGCGGAAATTGTCATGGGATTACAGAACCAATAATCCCTGCCGTCTGGGCAAGAAAATCATTATTGAAAACCTGCTGTACCGCTGGAGTAACGGGCGTGTGACGCTGGACTGCAGCGGACGGGAGGCACTGGATGACCTGGTATGTCCGTTTTATCTACTGGAGGGACGCAACGTTCCTGACTTCAGGAACAGCATCGGGGCGCAGTATGGTGAATATCTCGGGAACGGCGATAATGTCGGTAAGCTGTTAGAAGGGGAATATTTTACGGTGCGTGGCTACCAGAAAGGGACCGTACACATTGTCTTTAAGCGTCCTGACCTTGTTGAAAAACTGAATGATATTATTGCACGGCATTATCCTGGTGCATTGCCGCTACGAGTCTGATTAAACAGAAAAGCCCTGGTATTTATGCCGGGGCTTTTTTTCTGTAATCATCATAATCTCAGAACACGATGTGACATTGTCACATCAATTGTTGTTCATATCGATGCCATCTTTCCTGCCTGAATCTGTCTTTTTAGGTGCTGTTTTAGAGGAAGAACGGCGGGATGGTTTTTTCGATTCTGCTTCCCGAATAATGTCACGAAGTGCTTTCTCTCCTACTTCATACCCTGCATTTTTGAGCGTGTCACGAACATCTGCCAGTGTATAACCCTTTGTCCTTACCAGGACAATGATGTCATCACGAATGGCATCAAGAAAATCACGCAATGTTTTCCGTTGAGCGGTGAGGTCCGGCAATTCCGATAAGGCAGCTTTTGCCAGCTGGATGTCATCATCTGAGTAAAATTTTTTAGAAGCCATTGGCACTTTCTCTCTGTTTTATGTTGAAGCCTGATTTTATCACCAAAACTGCCTCCTGGCAGGGCTGCGCCCTGCCTCTGCCGTCTGCATAAGACTATGATGCACAAAAATAACAGGCTATAATTGACCGAAAAACGGGACAGGATGTGGGAATGTCGGACCGCGCACGCGCACTCAGACATTCCCCACCTGGTCAGGGCTACGCCCCGACACCCTGCCAACGCTTCGCGGCACGTGAAAAAATTCCGCGTACTGCTCACCGTTCCCGAATTCGTCAAACAGAAAATCGTGGGGTCCCGCGCCTCCGGCGTGGGTTCCGATTTTGTGATTGACGATGGCACGGAAAAAACACTGGAGGAGGTGGTTGGTGTCACGGAGTGATGCCAACCACCTGCAAGACGGTTTTTGTTGTTCACAAAATTGGTGGAAAAGCCTGTGGGTGTTTTGTCGGGAAAACGCTTTCGTGGTTGTTGTTTTTGCCCTCAAAAAATCGAACAAAAAACAGGCGATTTTGCTGCTGCTTTCGTGCGCGTTCCTTGTATTTATACTTAAGGGATAAATGCGATTTTTTGAATCAGCTCTATCCCTTGCCATATCTGGCCTGAGCGCGGATTTGCGTGTAAATAGGTTTGAGAGTATTTTGTCGGGAGTGGTTATAAATTAGCCCCTGCGAGTCTTCCACCACTCCAGGGGCGCGACCACCTAGAACATGAACTGATTTGACGACAATTGGTACAGGTGATACAGGAATGATAACACGCAATTTCGTCTGTCGCTCGCAAGGGGACGGCAGACATGAAAAATCCTGAACTTAAGAATCTGACGGATTACTCTCCGGCAGATAAACCGTGGGATGAACACCGAAGCTTTTCCGACGATGTGGGCGGTATTTATCTGCGTGCTGCCGGATTTGAGCACTACGGCGAACGTGTCGGGGCTTGTAGTGGTATTTTGCGGTTTGGGTGGTCAACAAACACAGAGACCGGAGAAACGCGCCTGCGGTTGCGTGATGCACGGTTCTGTCGCGTCCGGCACTGTCCGATCTGTCAGTGGAGGCGTTCCATGATGTGGCAAGCCCGTTTCTATCAGTCCCTGCCAAAGATTGTGACGGAACATCCCGGCGCGCGCTGGTTGTTTCTCACACTGACAGTGCGCAACTGTTCCATTGACGCGCTTGGTGAGACGCTGACCGCGATGAATGCGGGGTTTAAGCGGTTGAAAGAGCGTAAGGAATTTCGCCATGTGTTGGGTTGGGTTCGTACCACGGAAGTAACGCGCGGCAAGGATGGTACTGCACATCCCCATTTTCACACTCTGCTGATGGTTCCCCCTTCGATGTTGTCCGGCCGTGAGTATGTGAAACATGCCCGTTGGGTGGAACTGTGGCGTGATTGTCTGCGGGTGGCGTATGACCCGAATGTGGATATCAGAGTGGTGAAATCACGGAAACCAAAAGACGATGAATCTTTACCTTGTGTTGTTGCGGAACAGCTGCGCGGCGCGGTGGTTGAAACTCTGAAATATTCCACAAAGCCTGCTGATATGCTGGCTGATCCTGAATGGTTCCTCGAATTAACACGGCAGGTACACAAGCGTCGTTTTGTTGCTACGGGGGGAGCGCTTAAGAACGTTCTGCAACTGGAGCGGGAAACGAACGAGGATTTAATCATGGCGGATGACATGGCAGAGGGTACAGATGACGGTTCCCGTCTGGCGTTTTCGTGGGTGCCGGTTGTCAAAAAATACCAGCGCGATCGGGCGAAAGATAAACGTCAGCTAAGTGGCGAGGATTGAGCGCGTTTCAGGCGCGAACTATTCATGCACTGGGAGAATATTCAGAAACGCGCTCAGAAGCGTTCTAACGTGATTTTCAGAAACGAGCAAGGATTTACTCGTTTTTTGTTTTGACGCACTCAGAAGCGTTTTAAGCGCGTTTCCGGGTCTCTGCTACGGCAGTCCACGGCTGACAGCTTTTCGCTCACCAGAAACACGCATGTCATGTTTAGCGCGGTGTGATTCTGCTGTCCAGTAGTCGGAGGGGGGGAGCGTGTTTCTACAGGTCTTCGTGGGTTGATGATAGTGGAAATGCGAAAGAAACACGCTCATCCGTTGCTTAACACAAAAGATACAAAGCAACAACATTTCCGCACATGGACAGGAAGGGGAAGTAAGCGCATTTGAGGGCGGGGTGTAATAATCCCCATTTGACGCACAGTGAATTTTAACCCCTCAGACGCGCTCAGACGCGTTCTAACGTGATTTTTGCAGGCAGGCAAGGTTTTGTTCGTTTTTTCGCGTTTGATGCGTTCAGGGGCGTTTTAAGCGCGTTTCTGTCGCATCCCGGCGCTAATACCATCCCCATGGTTAATGGGAGCTTCAGAAACGCGCAGATGTCGTTTTAACGTGTCCCGGGCAGGTTGTCGAGGGTGTCGGGGCGTAGCCCTGACCAGGTGGTAATCGTATCGGCGTGCGTGCGCGGTTATACGATTACACATCCTGTCCCGTCATCGGAGTTGTTTTTGCGGTGTTCCTGCGGCAAATTGAGCGGGCATAGCAACACCTCAAAACAACTATCATCAGGAAATTGACTTTGACGGCCCCCTGACACAGGGGGATTTTTTTTGCCTGTTATCTGCGGTTTTCACCGCGTCGCAGACCGCACACAATCGAAACGAAGTTGAGATTGTATAAGTGCGCACTTCGTGAGATTCCCCCCGACTGCCAGTTTGTCGATCGCGCGGAACGGCTGCGGCACGAAAACGGCAAAATGATTTGCCGTCCGGTTGCCAGATCTGCGCGCTTCCGTGGAGGGCGACACGGCGCAAAAACTGCCGATATTGCGCCAGCGTTCCGGTAACACAAACTCGCAGAAATCGGGACAGGATGTGGGAATGTCGGACCGCGCACGCGCACTCAGACATTCCCCACCTGGTCAGGGCTTCACCCCGACACCCTGCATCCGTGCGTAAGTGCTCAATGTAACTTCCGGTTCTCTTCCGCTTCCTCGTCGATTCGCTCGCTACGCTCGGTCATCGACTTGCGGCGAGCGGGATCACCTCTCGCATGTTGTCGGTGATCCCGTTGTTGTTCTTTCGGGGATGAGTCGTCAGATAGCCCTTCAAACACGCTCAGAAGCTCTCAGACGCACGAAACGGGTTTAAATGCCCGCCAGGGCATGGAAGGCGCGAAAAACGCTTACAGAGGCTCTCAGGAGGTCAGGCGCGCCGATACCCCTAACCAGGGGCTTTCAGGTCGCTAGGAACCGCGTCAGCTCCCTGCAAAGCCTATTTGCACGGTACAGGCAGCTATTCGGCTGGTTGGTGGTCGTAGACCGTCGGTGTTACAGCGATGGGGGTCTGGGGTTCTCCCCAGACGGTTTCCGGTTGCGCTCAAGGCGCTGCCGGAACCGTGGCGACGCGGTCGTTCTTGGGATCGGGGAGCAAAAACACGCAAGGGATTTTGAGGCGGCAAAAGAGCAATGCAGGATAGACAATCATGGTCAAAACGTTAACACGTAGCCCCTGATTGTCCGCCTGCCGCTGGCTCAATTTGAAAACATGGCCATGATTCGGCGCTGAATATCACCGTCTTTGTTGACCAGTGTTTTAGTGACAAACGCTGCATGGTTTTTCGTAGTGTTGTATCCCTTCCAGACTTCATGTGGATCGAGGGCATACGCACAAACCTTACCAGCAACGGGGATTCTAACTAATGCATTTTTTGATTCTAAGTAATTGAGCCACCGAATAATTGTGCTTCTGCTAACTCCAAGTTTTTCAGCTAGGAATTGCTGATCCGCAACGACAGCGCCACACGTAGGATCGATATGCTCCGCTAAAAATGAGTACAGCTTCAGTGCTGATATGCCTTGGCTATCCTTCAGCAGCTCTCGAACGCGTTCCCAACCTTTTGGGGATACCTGTGTAAACCTTGAATTCTTCTTTGCTTCTTCGAGATCCTCGGTGTTTTTCTTTGCCTCATCTGAAAGTTGTTTCAGTCGTTTTTCTGAATCAATAAACATGATTTTTTCCCTCTGAAAATCCCATGCACTAACGTTGGTTCAAATCTAAGCCATCATGACACATCTGTGCAACACCTTGTTGCGTGTTGTCGCATCCAGGATGCGACAACGTTGTGTCACCCTGGATGCGACAGGTAAACAAAAAACACACTAAAAAAACAACAACTTACAAATCGGCGTAAAAGATCTATTCTAGGCAAGGGTGTTGCGCGCAACGCAACGCCCTTTTGGGGTGTCGGGGCGAAGCCCTGACCCAGTCACGTAGCGATAGCGGAGTGTATACTGGCTTAACTATGCGGCATCAGTGCAGATTGTATGAAAAGTGCCCCATGCCGGGTGTGAAATTCCGCACAGATGCGTAAGGAGAAAATGCGCGTCCAGGCGCTTTTCCGCTTCCTCGCTCACTGACTCGCTACGCTCGGTCGTTCGGCTGCGGCGAGCGGTACTGACTTACACAAAAACGGCAGCACGGTTATCCACAGAATCAGGGGATAAGGCCGGAAAGAACATGTGAGCAAAAGACCAGGAGCAGGAAGAAGGCCGCGCCGCAGGCGTTTTTCCATAGGCTCCGCCCCCCTGACGAGCATCACAGAAATCGACGCTCAAGTCAGAGGTGGCGAAACCCGACAGGACTTAAAGATACCAGACGTTTCCCCCTGGTGGCTCCCTCGTGCGCTCTCCTGTTCCGACCCTGCCGCTTACCGGATACCTGTCCGCCTTTCTCCCTTCGGGAAGCGTGGCGCTTTCTCATAGCTCACGCTGTAGGTATCTCGGTTCAGTGTAGGTCGTTCGCTCCAAGCTGGGCTGTGTGCACGAACCCCCCGTTCAGCCCGACCGCTGCGCCTTATCCGGTAACTATCATCTTGAGTCCAACCCGGAAAGACATGCAAAACACCATTGGCAGCAGCCACTGGTAACTGATTTAGAGGAGTTAGTCTTGAAGTTATGCGCCAGTTAAGGCTAAACTGAAAGAACAAGTTTTGGTGACTGCGCTCCTCCAAGCCAGTTACCCTGGTTCAGAAACTTGCCGGTTACTGAACCTTCGAAAAAACCACCTTGCCGGGTGGTTTTTTCGTTTACGAGAAACGATACGATCCAGTTGCCTGAGAGTCAAGACAGAAAAAGGCCGCATATAGCGGCCTTTTCTTTTCTCAAAATATAGGAACCAATTCATCTAATTCCTTAATGACATTAGGTGACTTCCTGCTCGCGTTAAGACTGTATTGAGTCTGCATGTTTATCCACGACTCGGCACTGCGACCAAGAACTCGAGAAAGCCTTAATGCCATCTCAACACTTAAATCAGCTTTTCCATTCAGCACTCTACTTAGAGTGGAAGGTGATACATGCAGTTTTTCAGACAGGTCCGCGGCTGATATTTCAAACGGTTCCATAAACATCTCACGGATAAAAACCCCTGGATGTACTGGATCGACAAGATTAATCATACCTTCCTCTGAAGCCTATATTAGTTTTAAAAAGATAGGCCTATTGCGTTTTCAGATTGCGCATTGCGCATAACGCAACTCATTGTTGACTAAAAAAAAGAATGACATTATGATGCACATTGGTGCGTCTAATCATTCCTTATGATGTGGGTACTTGATGTGAAATTCAAGGCCCCGGCATTGTACAGCGCATCAAACCAATGTCAACAGATTAAAATGCGACTTGGTTAAGTAAAACCTACGTCATTTATTCAAATAGAGCAAGGGGTTTGCAATGGAAATACGGATGAACCGGAAAAATAAACTGCGATGTTTCTATCTAAACAAATATGGGATGGTGATTAATGATCATAAATATCAAGCATAAAGGTTTGCGTAAGTTTGCCGAAACAGGTAACAACGCAGGAATTCCGCAACAGTTTACTCAACGTCTGAAGCTGATCCTAACAGCCTTAAGCACAGCGACGAACTTGCAGGATATGATGGATTTAAAGGCATTGCGCTGCCATCCATTGAAGGGAGACCGTCAAGGAGAGTATTCGTTAGAGGTCAATGGAAACTGGCGCGTAGTGTTTAAGCTCGAAGAACCTAACGTCTTTGACGTGGATCTCGAGGATTATCACTAAGAAGGTCCTTAAAGCATCAAAGTGACAGTATCGATGCTTTAGGGTCTCATAAAAAAGCAAAACCTCGGGGTAAGTTATATGAAGTATTTTCTGTACCAGATAGTCCCTATAGCAGCCATCATTTGCGCAGCAATTCTAGCGCTAAAAGGTATCAATGGCTGGGGGTGGTTCTTAACTGTTGGGTTCCTGCTTGCAGGGGCAGATACAGTAAAGGCTCAGTTATCTAAGTAGTAATAAACACTATCAATAGTGGTTGGATAATTGCCAAAAAAGCCTCTATCTGTTCTGAAACAGACAACAAGGAAAAATCGGTGTAAGCCACCTCCATAAGAGGTGGTATTGATATCAACATAGATAAAACCATCCCGTAAATCACAGCATTTACCATAACGTCGCATTACGCGCACCGCTAAAACGCGCTGAACGCGATTCTGCCGCGAACACCGCAAAAAGAGATGTTTTACCAAGCGAAAACCGGAAAAATGCGTCAGGATCGCTTTCAGCTCACTGCATAGCTATGCATGAAAGTGAATGGCGATCGGTTTGGGCGCATACGGTGCCCATGAGACACATTTTCGGACATTTTCAGTTCGTGAATCCCTGACTCATTGCTACATATCTGAACAGACCCCCCTAGCAGCGCCCCCAGGGGCGTCCTGTAAAAAAACACACCGCGCCGCTAGCAGCACCCCTAATATAAAATGATGTTTTTTATGAAAATAGTCAGTACCACCCCTAAAAAGCGGTGTTGGCGCAGCTACAACACCGCGCCGACACCGCTTTTTTAAATATCACAAAGAGAGCAAGAAGAACTAATTTGTCATAACTCTCTATTTATAAAGAAAAATCAGAAAAAAATTGTTTTTGCGTAGGGTGTGGGCATTTCAGGCATGAGAACAGACTCGCGTTTTTCCGGAGTATCAGCGGAATTATTGATTAAGAAACACTCGACGCAGAGCGAAATTTTATGCAACAGCGGCTGCACTGCACAGGGATTATTTATCAGTTGATATGCTGTGCCATGATACGTCCTAAAAAAACAGGACAGGATGTGCAATTGTAATACCGTCGCCCGCAACGTCTTACAATTACCACCTGGTCAGGGTCCACCCGACACCCGGTACTGACGGAGAACAACGGAAGGTGAACAAACAGCAACAAACTGCGCTGAATATGGCGCGATTTATCAAAAGCCAGAGCCTGACACTGCTTGAAAAACTGGATGCTCTGGATGCCGACGAACAGGCGGCCATGTGCGAACGACTGCACGAACTCGCGGAAGAACTCCAGAACAGCATCCAGGTTCGCTTTGAGACCGAAAGTGAAACAGGAACATAACGAAGCTGCCGAAAACGCTCACGGCTTGTCCGCGAGCGTTTTCGGCAGCAGACAAGCCCGCCAGGGCGCGTCAGCGGGTGTCGGGGCGAAGCCCTGACCCAGTCACGTAGCGATAGCGGAGTGTATACTG
>ERZ772881.3177-NODE-3177-length-10404-cov-53.419944_pt1 | contig 10404 bp, 11 predicted proteins | sample MGYA00580581_ERZ772881 | MGnify/ENA primary metagenome ERZ772881 (study PRJEB29015, sample SAMEA2737668) | human gut metagenome | biome: human gut; feature: human-associated habitat; material: faeces | place: China | collected 2012 ...
TACAAAAAAGGAGGCTGTGAATAAAAATGATTTCTCATTTTTTCACAGCCCCCTGTTGCAGTGTCATTTTCACGTTTTGGGTTTATATTCATCAGGATTCCAACAGCGGCGAAGCCGCTGTTCCCCTCAATCTCGACCTCAATCTCAATCTTTCATAAATATGGGCATTGCAACTTATATAACGATTGCGTCCGATTGAGCCTGCCATCACTCTTTCTGATTTTCCGCTTCTTCTTCGCCTACGTCAAGGATGTCTTCTGTCCGCTTCGGGATGAGAAGGGCACTCACGGCGCAGAGGGCGGCGGCGCCCATGAGGTAGTAGTAGAATACGGCATTGAAGGAGCCATTAAAAGCGGAGACCAGGTACCCCATGATTACCGGGGAGATGAAGCCTGCCACCTGGCCGCCCATGTTGATGAGGGTGGATGCGGAACCGGCGATGGAGCCGGTGACGATTTTCAGTACGATGGCCACAGCCGCACCGAGGATGCAGGCCTTGAAGAAGTACACGCCGCACTGGAAGACAACCACCCAGAAGAGGGTTTCCGCATTGTACATGAGGTACAGGAAAATGGCGGTCATGGCAGCGCAGATGGCGATGAGGTACTGTTCTTTCTTGTCGAAGTATTTATTCATCACCCATCCGCAGACAGCGGCGGACAGGAAGGATGCCATGAAAGGAATCGGTGTCACATAGCCCACGGCTTTCAGGTTGATTCCTCTTTCAGCGATGAGGTAGGTCGGCATCCAGGCATCCAGGCCTTTATTGATGCAGGAAACGCAGAATGCGCAGATCACCAGTTTCCAGATCATCGAGAAATGAAGGAGACGGAGGAAGTACTTTGTCTTATTCTTATCATCCGCCTTGGTTTCTTCCTTCGGTCTGGACTGTTTCACAAAGATACCGTAGAAGAATACATAAATAAGCCCGATAACGCCGAGGATCTGGAACATGCCGCGCCATCCGAACCAGAGGATCAGGGGCACGATGATGATCGGAGCAATGGCGCTGCCGATGTAGTTGGACGAAAGGATGCCGGTGGTAAAGGTGGCACGGAGCTCCCGGGGGAAGTATTCCGCAATGGCCCGGTAGCAGGAGCCGGCGTAAGGTCCTTCGCAGAGGCCGAAGACGAACCGGAGGAACAGGAGTCCCGCCAGGGTAGATGCATGGCCGGTGGTGAAGGTAAAGATGGACCACAGGGTGAGGGCGATCATGATCACCGTCTTGGACCCGAAATGGTCCGCCAGCCAGCCGCCGGGGATCTGCATAATGGAATAGCCGATGAAAAAGGCACTGATCACCACGCCCATTTCCGTGGGGGCCAGGTTAAAGTCCTTGGAAATGGAGGGCAGCGACAGCCCTATGGCGGAACGATCGATATAGGATATACAGAATCCTATGTACAAAAAGAAAAATACCACATACCGGTTCTCACTCTGTAATTTCTTGAGCCAGCCCATACAATACCTCCTGCACTACTTACACTCCCGGAAAGGACAGGGCCTTTCCCTACAAAAACGGCCTGAATCACAGAGAATCTTCTGCATCAGGCACCATTGCCCCCGGCCACAGCGCCGGGTCTATTTACTTTCCTCCCATTTACGCTTATCATAAGGAAAAGCAAATGTCCTTAATAGACCTTTATTCTGTCCCAAAAGGAGAGTCTCATGCGAATCGGTATCGTAGTTCCCGGTGAAATCATGGATGAAATCATCCATTTCCTGTCCAAGGAATTTCCGGAAATCGAAGCAGTCCCCTTCCCTTATCGAACCATCGTGGATATCCCGGATATTCTCTCCGGCCACCAGGGAAATATCGACACCTTCCTCTTCCTGGGCAACACGGCCCGGCGGTATGCGGAAAAGGCCATTCCCCACTCGTCGGAGTGGCTCACCATCCCTCGGTCCGTATCCGCCCTGCTCCGGCTCCTCTTCCGGGCAGAGGTGGCAGGGCACTCCATGAAAATCGCCACGGACATGGACAATACGACGCTCTTCGACCTGGCTTTCCGGGAAATCGGCCTGCCGCCGGAAGAGGGGCATGTGGAAATCATGCCGGTAAAGGCCTACAGCGAGGGCCTCCTCATCCGGGACGCCGCCCGCATGGAGAAACTCTACCGCAGCGGCGCCGTCAGTTTCTGTATCACCATTTTTTACCAGGTCCGGGATATGCTGAAAAAGCGGGGCGTCCCTGTATACATTCTCCAGCCCTCCTACGAGGACATCCGAAATGGCCTGCAGCGGCTGGTACTGACCTACGAGCTCCAGCTGAACCAGAACAACCGGCTGGCGGTCATCGCCATCCATACGGATACGCCGAAAAATCCCATCCCCGAAGCCACGGACTTCCGGCTGTCCCTGGAGAAACTGGCGGTGGCCCGTGAAGTCTACCGCTTCGCGAAGTCCATGGACGCCGCCTGCATCGAACAGCCGCCGGCGGAATACATGCTCTTCGCCACATCCTCCATCATTGAGAACATGACAGACCATTACCGGCACCTGCACATCCTGCAGAATGTAGCGGAGAATACGGCCTTCACCCTGTCCATCGGCATCGGCTACGGCTCCACCGCCGCCGACGCCAAGTACCACGCCCTCCGGGCCATGAACCACGCCATTGCCGCCGGCGGCAATCAGGCCTACCTCATAGGCCGGGACCTTTTCACGCCGGTGCCCATGGCCGCCAACGACAAGGCCAATGACTGCCGAAAAGAGGGGCCAATCGATGAGAAATTTCTCTATCTCTCCAAGAAATCGGGAGTCAGCATCCGGATCCTCTCGAATCTGTACCACGCCTGCCGGGACGAAGGACGCCTGCGCTTCACCTCCGCCGAACTGGCAGACCTCATCGGCGTCACCACGAGAACCATGAACCGCATCATCGCCAAGCTCATCGACCACCACCTGGCCCAGGACGTGGGACGGCAGTTCACAGAAAAAACAGGCCGCCCCAGCCGGATCATAGAAATCCTTCTGGAACCGAAGATGAAAGGAACGGGAAAAAATTGAGAGTTGAGATTTGGGAGTTGAGAATTGAGGTCCCGCGGCTCCGCCCTGAAAGAAAGATTTGAGATTTGAGAGTTGAGAGTTGAGACCCCGCGGCTGCGCCGCCATTGGAATCCTGATGACTCTGTCCCCAAAACGTGAAAATGACACTGTATGAGGCCCCTTCCTTGGGAAGGGGCTCCCGCCAGGGTGGGGTTAGCTGGTGGAGACGGCCCGCAGGGCCCAATCTGCTCAAGGCGCAAGGCTCCGTCCGCGCGCATGTTCATTATCCACCCAGACGCCGCAGGGAAGACGTCAGACAGGATCAGCCTGCGGCGCATCCAACCGCTAACCTCCGTCGCCTGACGGCGCCACCTCCTTCCCAAGGAAGGAGGCTAACGAACCACGGCTTCGCCGCAATTGGAATCCTGATGAAAGCGCCGCAGGCTGAATATCTCGATCTCGATCTCGGACCCGATCTCAAAAAGGGGGCATTCGCCGCAAAGCGGCTGACCAGCTTTCCTGACAGCTAACAGCCAGAAGCCCCACCCGTTCGCATGACGCTCAACCACCCGGAATCTGCCGCGAAGCGGCAATCCATCCTGCGGCTTTGCCGCGGCCCTTCTCCAAGGGCCTGCATGCTGGCGGGTATCTTATAATATTGAGGATATGGCCAAACAAGTGCCCCCTTAGAGAAGGGGGCAGCCCAAAGGGCAGGGGATGGATCCGCCGCGAAGCGGCTGACCGGCTTTCCTAAAAGCTAGCGGCTAGCAGCTAAAAGCCCCGCCTGTTCGCACGACGCTCATCCGCCCGACAACCGCCGCGAAGCGACTGACCGGCTTTCCTAAAAGCTAGCGGCTAGCAGCTAAAAGCTAAAAGCCCCCGCCCGCTCGCATGTGAGCTTATCCACACCAATAAAAAGCCACCGGCCCATGGCCGATGGCTTTTTTCATCTCTTATTCATGATTTGCATTTTCCCAGGCCCGTTTACCCAGTTCGATGGCCCCCGTAAGGCCGGCGTGGTCTCCCAGGGCCGGCGGTACGATATATTCAGCCAGGCGGCTGTCCACCATATCCGAGTGGATGTAGCCGGCCAGGTTCTTCTTCACTTCCGCCCGCACCATGTCGAAGAGCCCTTCCTGGTGCATGACACCGCCGCCGATGATGATCCGGTCCGGCGAATAGAGGAGTACCAGGTTTGATACCCCCTGGCCCAGGTAGTAGGCTTCCATTTCCCAGACTTCCTTCCGGTTGTGGAGCGTTTCTCCCGGAGCGCCCCAGCGCTTCTGGATAGCCGGTCCGCAGGCATAGCCTTCCAGGCACCCGCCGGGGAGAAAGGAATCCTTATGGAAGGGACAGCTCCCTTCGTAGGTATCCTTCGGATGGCGCTGGATGAGCATGTGCCCCGCTTCCGGATGGACGAGACCATGGAGCAGTTTTCCATCGCAGTACAGGCCTACGCCGATACCGGTACCTACGGTCATGTAGGACACCACAGGGCATCCCATGCCGGCTCCGTATACCGCTTCTCCCAGGGCCGCCCCGTTCACGTCCGTATCAAATTCGATAGGTACCGAAAGGGCCCTGGCAAAGGGACCTACGAAGTCCACATCCTGCCAGCCCTTCTTCGGGGTAGCTTTGATGTACCCGTAGGTGGGAGAATCCTTCTTCAGGTCCAGGGGCCCGAAGCTTGCAATTCCCAGTGCTTCGATGGAATACTGCTTGAACCAGTTAATAATTTCCGGGAGCACCTGGGCCGCCGTGGTGGTGGGGAACCGCATTTCCGAAAGAATCCGGATCTTCCCATCCCTCACTTCACCTACGCCGCAAATAATCTTGGTACCGCCTGCTTCTATGCCGCCAATTAAAATTTTGACACGCCTCCTCATACGAAAAAGTCACTCGTATCAGTGTATAATATATGGCTCTTTTTTTCAATGAAAAAAGAGAGAGTTGAGATATGTTGAGTGATTAAACTTACATGCGAACGGGCAGGGGCTTTTAGCTTTTAGCCTCTAGCTCCTAGGATAGCTGAACAGCCTACGGCATGATGGGTAACGGAAACATCGGATAGAAAGCGCCGCAGGCTGATCAGCTTTCCTGACAGCTAGCAGCTAGCAGCTGGAAGCCCCCACCCGTTCGCACGACTCCCATCCACACAAGCGCCGCAGGCGAATCAGCTTTCCTAAATGCTAACAGCTAATAGCTAGAAGCCCCCGTACGTTCGCACCCCCCTGCCACACGACTCCGGCCCGCAGGGCCTGTCCAGCTCAAGGCACGAAAGAAAGAGTTGAGGAAAGAGAGTTGAGATCCCGCGGCTCCGCCGCAGGTCCACCAGAGCAGAAATCGCCCCATTGAAGAATATTGTTAACCAATTCTGAAAGCGCGCAATAAATTTTTAAAAGTGGTCTTGACAACGGGCCCATTATAAAGAATTGGATAAACAGCAGCTCCACTATTCCGTTTTGTTACCTGTGGAACAGAAAAAAATTCACTTTTTCGCTATACTGTTCATAAGAAAGGGGTGTCCAGCGTTTCCAGTGAACAGTACGCAGCTAACTTGTCTAAGTCTAAAATTTTGATACAGCTCCGTTTTACCTGGATAATATTTTCCTTCCGTAGACGGGACAGGTATTTTGTAACATGATTCCGTCCAACGCCAAGTGTGTCAGCTATATTTTCTTGCGTAATAGTTACAGAACGGCAACCGTCAATGTTATTTTCCGCAATGAGAAATAGAAAGTTGCATAGTTTGAGGAATGTGTCATTATATCGCTGATGTGCAGCGTCATAAATGAGCATATTGATATAAGCTGATTGATGTTCAATCAGCTGCGCCATGAGTTCGGGATGATTGAAACAGAATTGATAAAAGTCATCACGTTTAAAAGCTGTTGTTACAACATCTGTTAACGCTTGTGTGGCAATAGACAGTTCAATTTTGTAATGAGACTTCTGAACCCCGGGATATATTGTACCAGGTCCGTGAAAGGATAATATTTTCCGATGGCCATCCTCATGTTCTACATATGTTTGTGCAATCCCGGAACAGAAATAGAAAACCTTTGTAATTGGTTTTCCAATATTCCATAACAACTCACCTTTGCGAAAAAATTCTTCGGTGTGTTTCAAGGTTAGTAATTCCGGGTACAGCGCTTCATATTCACCGGAGAAATAATATTTAGGAAGAACATAGCACATGGATAACACCCCTTTCAATTCTGTATATAACAAATGTAACATAAAAAGTCAAACAGGAGGAAATAATGATGAAGCACAACACGAAGATCAATTGAAGCACAACATGAAAATCAATCTATAAACATAGAGAAAGGAAGCCAATGGACAATGAAGAAAATAAATTATAAGAAAGCTGCCGTTCTGTCGGCACTGTTGCTGACGTTTGGGCTTGGGACGATGACTTATGCGGCACAGCCGGTACCTGCGGTGGCAGAAACGCAGAATGTTATTGAAAGAAAGACCAACGCTGAAATCTGGCCGCAGCGCGTTCCTCATAGCATTGACGCTTCAGCTTTTGCGCTGCCGACCCGCGGCGCGGTCATCAAAAGCGTGACTTATGTCCCCCAAAAGCAGGATGCATCAAAAGCCGGGGATTATTATGCTGTCCGCGGCAGTATCAAACCTGTAGACATCAAGGCCCCAGATATTGAATTCCAGATCAATCTGCCTCGTCACTGGAATCATAAAATAGTCCAGTTCGGTGGAGGTGGGTTCAATGGAACCCTGGTGACAGCGGATGGTCAGGCTGCCGGAGAAGGTGAGGAACTGGTTCCGCCGCTCAATCAAGGATATGTAACCTTTGGCAGTGACGGCGGCCATGAAGGCACAGTCTGGGATTCCACATGGGCTGTCAATAATGAAGCTCTGCATAATTTTGCATCGGACCAGCTGAAAAAAACAAAAGATGCGGCCTATGCCATCGTTCGGGCCTATTACGGTGAAAAACCGCAGCGGACTTATTTCATCGGCGGTTCTAATGGAGGACGGGAAGCACTAATGGTCACTCAGCGTTATCCTCAGGATTACGACGGCGTCGTTTCCTTGTTTCCTGTTTTGAACTGGGTTCCAAAAGCACTGAAGGATCACGAAAATACGGAAGCTGTATTGGCACAGCAAGGGAGCGGCTGGATCAGCCCGCAGACTTTTGGCGTTATTGCAAAGGCAGTGACAGATACGGCAGATTCCCTGGACGGCAAGAAAGACGGACTCATTGCCAATCCATACGCAGCGGATGCAAAACTGCCGGAAATTAACAAACGCTTACAGGGTAAACTCACGCCCCGGCAGGCAGCTGTCTGGCAGCAATTTTTGACGGATAAAAAATTTTCGCCTGAAACCCAGGCTGATCCTTATGTTTCGGTTATGCCTGGCTATTCCGTTTCCCAACTCCTGATTGATGGAGATATGAATCAGTTCGGCAGCGCACAGGGAAAGCGTGATGGCATTATGACACAGTTCAGTGACAATGTCATCAAATACCAAATCATGCAGGACGCGACCTTTGATCCGGACAAGCTCGATGAATATCGGGACCATGCAAAAATCGCCAAAGCAGCGGCTCTTCTGGATGCTACGAATCCGGACCTGCGGGCCTTTGCCCAGCGTGGCGGCAAAATGATCATTCTTCACGGAACAGCGGACCAGCTGGTTGCAGTTAGAGGCACGGTGGATTATGTGAAGAAACTGCATCAATTTATGGGTGAGGAAGCCTCCCGTAATCTGTATCGTTTCTATCTGGCGCCGGGCTACGGTCACGGCAGTGGGTCACTCTTTACGATCAGCCGTGATTTGCTGCATGATCTGGATCAGTGGGTTACGAACGGCACAGCTCCCGAGGCAATTACCGTCCGGAACCAAAATAACATGAAGGAAAGCCAGATCCTCGTTCCATGGAAAGAGAAATAAACGGAGGAACCTATGAAAAGTGATGTTGGAGCAAAATTAGCAATTTACCCTACCCCGGTTTATCTTGTAGCAACCTATGACCGGGAGGGAAAAGCAAATATAATGACGGTTGGCTGGGGCGGTGTATGCAATAGTAATCCACCTTGCGTATGTATATCTGTAAGACCGGCAACACATACATACCATGCCTTAATGGAAAAAAAGGCATTTACTTTGAATTTAGCAACTGAAAAATTTGCAAAAGAAGCGGCCTATTGCGGACGGGTATCCGGCAGAAACATTGATAAATTCAAAGAAGTTGGATTTACCGCCATAAGGAGCGAAGTCGTGGACGCCCCGTATATACAGGAATTACCTATCAACTTAGAGTGCAAAATTATCCAAATCCACGAAATAGGCTCTCACACTCAGTTTATCGCCAAAATAATGAACGTCAAAATTGATGATGATTTATTGAATAAAGATAAGCCGATTATTGAACTGCTGAAGCCGATTGTTTACGGTATCGGAAACAATTTTAAATATTATGGAATAGGGGAAAGTATCAATATAGGTTGATTGAATCGATAAGCAGTAAAACCAGCCGAGCCGGTCAACGGTAAAATGAACGGGCTTTCGCCCGCCGTTGACAGCCCCGCCCGGTTTTGCAGTCAGGCAGTCAAGGAGCGACAGCCTGAAGTGCTGCCGCCCCTTACAATCATAAAAAGCAACGATCAACCAAGCCACAGCCTTCAAAACGCAGACAGGAGGAAATAATTATGACGCACAAAGTGAAAATTACTGTATTAAGACGTGAATGTTATCAGGATTTGCAAGAGAAATATCTTGCAGACCCGAAATCAGGAGCTTGTCCGTTTTTCAAAGACGGTCAGGAATTTATCGTTACACCTGAAAGCTATATGCAGATGATGAATGGTACATTCTGCGCGGAGGCGTGGGATGCTATTAACCGTTATGTATATACGGCGTTGAACGGTGGAGCTATCATGAAAGGCTGGACAAATGATGAACGGGTTATGATTGCTTGTTGTAATGACGGAACAAGACCCGTAATTTTTAAGATTGAACGTTTGGACGAGGAGGACTAAATGTGGAGGTTTTATTGATAAATGGAAGCCCCCACAAAAACGGGAATACCTTTTCCGCACTGGAAATTGTCAGAAATGTTCTGAACAAGGAAAAATTGAAACGAAATACTTTCACATAGGAAATCAGCTTATACGTGGCTGCTGCGGGTGCAGAAGATGTACAAGCGGTGTATGCAATAGTATTTATCTTACCAGGCGTAAGTCAGGTAGTCTTTGCTCGCCATTGCAAGCCCTCACAAAAATAGCCTGAGGATGTCAATGCGGGCTTCAGGGACCCGTTTACATCCTTAGGCTATTTTTGTACCCTTTTGCAGGGCAGCAAAGACCGTATGAACAGGTACATCACGTGCCGCCATCGATGCTGACGAGCGCATCGGGAGTAGTACTCCGGATAAACCTTAATCCGCCTTGTGTATGTATATCTGTAAGACCGGTTCATACATGACCTGCGTATCTGTATAAAGAATACATTTCTTGTAATTTCTCACAGCATTACTACACTCCTTCAGTTCCTTCATGAAGCTGTTAACGGCGACTTCCTGACTTATGACGTGCATTGCGTTTTGATTGATGCAGCTTAACACCGATTATCCCATGCGGGTATTTATACCTGTATTTTCTCCAATAAATTTTCTCGATCGCAGCATCTTCCAGTGTAGTTCGTAAGTCAATGACTTCTACGTAATGGACTTTTGGGCTATGCGCACCTTTCTTTGAATTGTATCAATCTCAAGCATCTTTACTCTCAAATCTCAGCTCTTCTTTTCAAAATGCACCCGTCCCATCACCTTTTCCGCCGCCTCCGGAGGCAGGTGGGTGGCACCGTAGGCCCAGGTTTTATCCCCTACAGGGAACAGGTAATAATCCACCATGCCCTCAGGACCGGCAGCGCTGAAGAAAATATAAGAATCCTCATCCCTGTGGATTTCCGAGGGCACCTTGCTGACGCTCTTCTTCTGGGCTATGGCCATATCCTTCGTAATGAAGGCGAACCGTATCATGACCTTCTTCTTCTGGTACACCATGAGTACCCCGTTCACATAGTCAATGTCAAAATGATCGCCGCCGTCCAGGGTCACATCGATTTTCTCCCCCGTATCCGGCGTAATGGTGATGGTCTTCTTCTCACTGCCGCAGGCAGAAAGCCCCAGGACCATCACAAAAAGGGAAAGCAGGACCAGTCCCCGCTTCCACCATTGCCGTATATATGAAATCATCGCAATCATCCTCCCAACCTTTCTCCATTGGGTATTGTAGCACAAGGCCAGCGGCTTCGCCGGAAAAAGATAGAGTTGAGAGTTGAGGAAAGAGAGTTAAAATGGACCCCGAGGAGTGGACACATCCGAAAGTGAGGCCCCCGGATTTTGGACACTTCCTCACCGTTTTCCTCCCTGCTCCAAGCGTC
>ERZ772881.3179-NODE-3179-length-10402-cov-29.263265_pt1 | contig 10402 bp, 10 predicted proteins | sample MGYA00580581_ERZ772881 | MGnify/ENA primary metagenome ERZ772881 (study PRJEB29015, sample SAMEA2737668) | human gut metagenome | biome: human gut; feature: human-associated habitat; material: faeces | place: China | collected 2012 ...
GCTGCCGGAGCGGTGCTTAAGCCGCAAGGCGGGAATTGTGCGGTGTTGCCTTAAGTAAGAAAAATCATTTTGGAGGGTCATTATGCTGCTGGAAGTTTGTGTGGATAGCCTTGCATCGGCGCGCGCTGCCATTGCTGGCGGGGCGGACCGTCTGGAACTGTGCAGTGCATTGCTGGCCGGTGGGCTGACCCCTTATACCGAGCTGCTGCGTCAGATCCGACACGAAAGCGATGTTGCCGTGCGCTGCCTGATACGCCCGCGTGCAGGGGACTTTCTGTATATGCCGGAAGAGATTGAGATGATGTGCGCGCAGATCACCGAGCTGCGCAGTGCCGGGGCTAACGGTTTTGTGATTGGCTGCCTGAACCCGGACGGCACGCTGGATTGCACCGCAACCGCACGGCTGGCAAAGGCCGCCAATGGTGCTGGGCTCACCCTACACCGCGCCATTGATGTATCTGCCGACCCATTGCAAACCTACCGCGACGCCGCCGCCCTTGGAATTGATACCGTGCTGACCAGCGGTGCCGCCGCCAGCTGTGTGCAGGGTGTTGACGTTCTGTGCAGCCTGTTGGCAGAGCGTGACCGCACCAATGGTCCGGAAGTACTGATCGGTGCCGGGGTAAACGCTGGGGTGATCCGGCAGCTTTCGGCTGCCCTGCCGAGCGCAAGGGCTTACCACATGAGTGGGAAAGTGGAACTGGAAAGCCGGATGGTGTTCCGCCGCGAGGGCGTTCCCATGGGGCTGCCCGGTTTGGACGAGTGGCATATCCAGCAGACGGATACAGCGTCCGTGCGTGCCGCGCGCCAAGTGTTGGACGATTTGGCGTGATTTTATTGTATTTTCTCTTTTTCTTTTTAATTTTTTCAATTTCTTTTGCTGTTTTTTCATTTTCATGCTTGACATTCTGCAGGGCTTATGGTAATATAACTATCGCACCTTGGTGGTGGCCACTGTGGAGAGGTGTCCGAGTGGTTTAAGGAACTGGTCTTGAAAACCAGCGATTCGCGCGAGCGGACCATGGGTTCGAATCCCATCCTCTCCGCCATTTTGTGTGAAAAAGTGAATAGTTTATCACTTTGACTTGTGGAGTAATACTCAAGAGGTCGAAGAGGCGCCCCTGCTAAGGGCGTAGGGTCCGAAAGGGCCGCGAGAGTTCAAATCTCTCTTACTCCGCCAACAAAAACCCGCGTATCTGCGTAAGATATGCGGGTTTTTGTTTTATCTAAACGCACCTCTACCCCAACATTTACCTCAATAATACCCCTATCTAGAGTGTATCTGAAAAGTCGAAAATATCGTCTATTTCTACAAACACAGCCGGATTTTGCGTTAACAAGCCTTGGAATCCACAAAGGATTCCAAGGCTTGTTCCCGCAAAGGGGATGAGCAGCCCCGTTAAAACCGTTGCATCTGTTAGCTGCAGCTAACCTCTTTTTCAAAAAATAGCCGGCGTGTTTCCACAAGCGTTTTGCGGGTATACTCCGGCTTTTATTATACGGTGCGGCACAAGGATGCAGTTCAGGATGCGCGGCGGCGGAACAGCACCGCCAGAGACCATACCAGCGTGGCCGCGCTGAACCACAGCCCGGTGCTGAACGCGTTGGCCACCGCTGTGCGCAGCATGGCACCGGGCATGGGGATCTCCGGCATATGCCTGGCCGCCTGCCACACTGCCGCTACTTGAACAGCAGCCTGCTCCGCCCCAACGGCGTAGCCAACGGTAGAAAGGATCATCGGCAGCAGCAGGCGCTTTTTATCCTTATGGCACCAGCCAAGCAGCAGGCCCGCGGAAATTATTCCCGTCCCCCACGGCAGAAGCCCCAGCAGGGTGCCCAGCCAGCTGTCGGGCTTCGTGCTGACAAATACCGCCGTTGGGCCATCTGCTCCACCAATAATGCCAATGGTGCTGTTGGCCTGCGCTTCCCTTGCCTGCACCCGGTCTTTCAGCTGGTTCCAAAATTGGCTCACGATCTTCCCTGCCTTTCATTTGTTGTTTGGCCGCTGCATGGTTCTTGTTTGGTTAGCTATACTATAGCATGTCACGCTGTTTTCGTCAATGAAACATTAAAATCGCAGCATCCCTCAATATTTCTGCCACGAAAAACCGCCCCGCATGCAGCAGTGGACAGCATGCGGGGCGGTAATTATGGATTCAGTTCATCGAAAGATCACAGCAGGCCCTTGTACAGTTCCTTGATCTCCTCAACGCTGGTATCACGCGGGTTGCCGGGGCAGCAGGCATCGGCAAAAGCGGACTCTGCCAGGAACTGGATGTCCTCTTCCTTCAGGATGCCATGCAGGTTTGCGGGGATGCCAACATCGGCGCTCAGCTGCTTGACGGCTGCGATGGTTGCATCAGCGGCTTCGGCATCATTCATCTCGTCAATGCCGGTCACGCCCATAGCCTTGCCGACTACGCGGTAACGCTCGCCTGCAACACTCTTGTTGTATTCCAGGCCGGTGGGCAGGATGATGGCGCAGGCAACGCCATGCGGGGTGTCGTACAGAGCGGACAAACCGTGTGCCATGCTGTGGACAATGCCCAGGCCAACATTGGAGAAACCCATGCCGGCAATGTACTGACCCAGAGCCATGCCTTCGCGCCCTTCCGGGGTGTTCTGCACAGCGCCACGCAGGTTCTCGGAGATCAGCTTGATGGCTTCCAGGTGGAACATATCAGAGATGGTGCAATGGCCCTTGGTGATGTAGCCTTCAATGGCATGGGTCAGTGCGTCCATACCGGTGGCGGCGGTCAGACCCTTGGGCATGCTGGACATCATATCGGGGTCAACCACAGCGATTTCAGGAATATCGTTGGTATCCACGCAGACGAACTTGCGCTTCTTCTCTACATCGGTGATGACATAATTGATGGTAACTTCGGCAGCGGTACCGGCGGTGGTGGGTACGGCAATGGTAAACACAGCGTGCTTTTTGGTGGGGGCAACGCCTTCCAGGCTGCGGACATCCGCAAATTCGGGGTTGTTGATGATGATGCCGATGGCCTTTGCAGTATCCATGGAGGATCCGCCGCCGATGGTCACGATGCAGTCCGCCTCAGCTGCCTTGAAAGCAGCAACGCCGTCCTGCACGTTCTGGATGGTGGGGTTGGGCTTGATTTCGCTGTAAACAGCATAGGGGAAGCTGGCTGCATCCAGCAGGGCAGTGATCTTGCCGGTAACGCCGAACTTGATCAGGTCGGGGTCAGAGCAGACAAAAGCCTTTTTATAGCCGCGGGCGGTCAGTTCGGGAACAATGTTCTCGATTGCGCCATGGCCATGGTAAGAGATAGTATTCAAAACAATGCGGTCAGCCATAATGGTATTACCTCCGTTTTCTGTGCATGGTTTGCTCTTGGGCACGCGCTGTACGCAGCCCGTTCCATGCCTTTGTTATAATTATAACATCGTTTTACCCTGCCGTCTTTGGGCTTTTGTATCCGCTTTATTGTGAAAATTCCACTTTGCTGTTAAGCCGCCCAAAAGTTTCTAAAGTTTTTGGGCATTTCTTCCGTGCTGTCCCCCACTTGCAAACACCTGCGCGATATGCTATACTGTTTTTGCAATGAGGCGCGACCTGTTTTTTGGCCGCGCCTTTTTAACTATCAGGCCAAAACCGCGGCGCGCAGCCCGGTTTTTTATAAGTTGTATCTGAAAGCAAAGAAATAGGCCAGATTTTCGAATTTTCAGGTACACTCTAGGAGGGATAACGTCATGCGCTTATTTGATGTGCTGGGCCCCGTGATGACAGGCCCTTCCAGCAGCCACACGGCTGGCGCGGTGCGCATTGGGCTTACAGCGCGCAACCTGTTGGGCGAAGCCCCAAAAACCGCCGAGATCCTGCTGCATGGCAGCTTTGCCGCCACAGGCCGCGGCCACGGTACCGACCGTGCGCTGGTGGCCGGGCTGCTGGGCATGCTGCCAGACGATGAACGCATCCCGGACAGCTTTTCCCTGGCGCAGCAGGCCGGGCTGGATTATACCATTGGCACCGTGGTGCTGCGCGGTGCCCACCCCAACACCGCCCTGCTGCGGCTGGAAGGGGTGAGCGGCCGCAAGCTGGAAGTAATGGGTGCTTCCATCGGCGGCGGGCGCATCAACATCTGCCAGATCGACGGCATTACCACCAACTTTGGCGGCGACCACAACACCCTGATCGTTCACAATCAGGATACCCCCGGCCATGTGGCCGAAGTGACCACCGCATTGGCGCAGCGGGGCATCAACATTGCCACCATGCAGCTGTACCGTTCCACCGCCGGGGGCTATGCCGTAATGGTGCTGGAATGTGACCAGCCCCTGCCGGACGCCTTAATTGCCGAACTGCGCGGCATGCAGGGCATTGTGAAAGTGACCGGTCTGAACCTTGCGCAGCAGACCGAAACAAAGGAGGGCGCGTGATTATGGCATATTCTTCCGTTAAAGCAATGCTGAACGTCAGCCGCCAGAACAACCAGCCCCTGTGGGACGTTATTTTACAGAGCGACCTGCTGGAAAGCGGGCTGACCCGCCCCCAGTCCCTGGCCGAAATGCACCACCTGTGGCAGGTGATGGTGCAAACCAGCGATAACTACTGTGGCGCGGATCGTTCCGCCAGCGGCTTTGCGGGCGGCGATGCTGCCAAAGTGGCCGAAGCCGAAGCCCGCGGCCAACTGTTGACTGGCGGCTATCTGGCCCAGGTGATGGCCGAAGCCCTGAAAACCGCCGAATGCAACGCCTGCATGAAACGAATTGTCGCCGCGCCCACCGCGGGCAGCTGCGGCGTTCTGCCCGCGGTGCTGCTGCCCTTGTGGCGCAGCGGCAGCTATAACGAGGAAGCCATCTGCCGCGCGCTGTATGTCTCCGCCGGGTTTGGGCAGGTTGTGGCCGCGCGCGCCACGCTGGCCGGCGCCGAGGGCGGCTGCCAGGCCGAGGTCGGCGCTGCCAGCGCCATGGCAGCTGCCGCCCTGGTGGAGCTGCGCGGCGGCACCGCCGAACAATGCGCCGAAGCCTTTGCCATGGCGCTGACCAACCTGGAGGGCCTTGTGTGTGACCCCGTGGCCGGGCTGGTGGAAATTCCCTGCATCAAGCGCAATGTGATCGGGGCCATGAACGCAGTCTCCTGCGCGGACATGGCACTGGTCGGCGTGGTAGGGCATATCCCCGCGGACGAGGTGATCGACGCGATGGCCGAAGTTGGCGCTGCCATGAGCAATGACCTGCGCGAAACCGGCATCGGCGGCCTTGCCGGCACCCCGACGGGAAAGGCGATCCGGGATATTGTGCAGATGCAGGGCTGATGCGCAGCATCAGAATGAATAAATAATAAAGAATAATGGCGGTGTGCGCGCCACGCGCGCACATTAAAATAAGGCGTTACTTTCCTTCATTGGCAATTTGCTGTAGGAAAGTAGCGCCCTATTTTTTGAGCCGTGCCACCGCACGGCGGTCCACCAACATTATTCTTTATTCATTATTATTTATTATTTTGCTTTCTCAGCGCCATTTTCACCACCAGCACTAGGGCCGCATACAGAATGCCGCCGATGGCCCAGATGAACCAGCTGTATTGGGGCTGGCCGTTGCCCTTGGGGCCAAAGGTGTACAGCAGGAATGCCGCCGTGACCACCAGCCAGTACACCACGCTGATGGCGGTACGCAGCTCACGGGTGGCTTTGCTGTGGCGGGTGTAGTCCCCTTCTTCCAGCAGCTTTTCCGTTGCGCCGTAATAGGTCCCGCCCAGCACAAAGGCAAAAACGCCGCAGGCAACCAACACCAGCAGAATACAAACCGCCGCATTCATCACGATTCCGCTGTTCACCATCATGGCCACAAACAGCGGAATAGCGGACAGAATGCACAGCACGGTGCCGGTCAGGTTCAATTTATCATAGGTGGGACGGTACGCCGCCTGGCGTTCCCGCACCATGCCGGTCACGCCGTATTCTGTTTCAAAGGGTTCCTTTTCCAAAAAATCAAAGTCCCGGTTCTTCGTGCCGCACAGCATAAACAGCACCACAGCCACGCATACCATTACCAGCAGAACGCACAGGCCAATACCGGTCGCCACCTTCTCGTTCAGGCCAAACTGGGAATGCTGGCAGATTTCGCCCAAAAGCAGCAGCATAACAGGTGAAGCAACACAGAGCGCGGTTCCCCACGCCATGTAGGGAGCGTTGACCTTTGCCTGGGCCAGGGCAGCGTTAGCCTGCTCCAGCGTTACACGGCGCAGGGCGGTGGGCTCACTTTCGGCATATTCCGGTTCGCCCATCTCGTCTTTTAACAGGTAATCTGTGGTAACGCCAAACAGTTTGCTGATCTGCAATATCTTTTCAATATCCGGAACCGACTGTGCGCCCTCCCATTTGGAGACCGACTGCCGGGTCACGTTCAGCTGTTGGGCAAGCTCCTCCTGGGAATATCCTGCCTTTTTGCGCAGGGCGATCAATTTGTCTGCAAAGATCATGGTCAATGTCCTTTCTTGTGTTGTGGGGTTTTGTTTCGGTGACTTTATCGTACCAGCTGGTGCCGTTGCAAAAAAGAACCTGACTGTTGGAAATGTGTCAACCGCCGGTTGCGGGCAAAAAATTTATCGTAGTATCGTTCGCAGCACAAACATTTCTTTGCAGATCGTTTTGCCTGTCTGCGTTTTGAAAATTTTATCCAGCGCGTTCTGCGCCGCTGCTTTGGGTACAGAATCCTCATACAGATTGACCAGAAAATCCGCTTCTACCAGGATCTGATAGTCCATGCCGTCAATGTTGGTATAGGTATGGTAGTGCCCCACCAGATAAGCAACGCGGTCGGCCTGCGCCGGGGTAAAGCCGCATTCCAACATCATGGCGCGGGCCGGGGCGGGGCCGAGCTCTTCCTGATATTTGCCCGCGGAGCTGCCATAGGTCTGCTCTGCCGGTTTGATTCCGATATCATGCACATAGGCAGCGGCTTCCAGAATTTCCAGCGTTGCGGCATCCATCCCCTCCTGCCGGGCAATCAGTGCAGCAAAGCTGTGCACCTTGATAAAGTGCTGGATGCGGGCAGGATCCGCTGCGTAATATGTAATCATATGCAAAGCAAGGTCATCCAATTTTGTCATGTCTTATTTCCCCTCTCATTCTGTTACAAGTCAAGCATCTGTCTGTATTGTACTGCACCGCCCTATAAAAGCAAGGGGCAGTTTTCCTTTTTTGGGGTCAATCGTAATCGTATTCCGGGCTTTCAGCCACGCGGGTGTCAAGCCAGCGGGCCAAACGCTCCATCTCAGCATTGGTGATGCGTCCGGTATCCGATAACGCCGCCACCATGCTGCGCAGGTCCCCGCCATACAGAGTTTGCAGGTGTGCCGCACTGACTGCCCCGCAATAGGTCACACGGCGCACCAGCGGGGTATAAATATTTTTGTTGCCCTGCTTTTCGGGCCGTACATAACCCTTGGTTTCCAGCCGCAGCAGGAAGTTGAGCAGTGTGGAATCCGCCCACACACAGTCCGGCGGCAGTTTGGCCGCGATCTGCCGCCGAGTGGCCGGTTTGCCGCAGGCCCACAGCGCCGCCATGACCTGCTCTTCACTGGTTGAAAGTGCTTTCATTCTTCTCTCCACCCCATTCCTTTATGTTTGTGGTTGATTTTTGTACTTTTATTTTACATCTGTGGCAGATATTTTAGCAAGGTGCATTTTTGCACAAAATGCGCACTTACTTTTTGGCTGTTTTGGCGGTAAGAATTTTACGTTTGTAAAAGTATCTGTTTTCGTTTTGCGCACATCTGTACTTATTGGCAGGCTGCCCGCGGCAATTTTCCACTTTTTTCGGTATTTTGACAAACGTGTTTTGCTTGCGGGCGGGCAGGCGCAGTGCGTATAATACAGGTGTTGTGAAAAACGAATCAACAAAGCAAGGCGCAGCGCGCCGCTTTGAGCTTGGGTGTAAGAATGAATTTAGGAGGTAACCTCTTATGAATCGTGTGTATAATTTCAGCGCCGGTCCTTCCATGCTGCCGGTTCCCGTTTTGCAAAAAGCTCAGGCCGACCTGCTGGACTACCATGGCAGCGGTATGAGCGTGATGGAGATGAGCCACCGCAGCAAGTGGTTCGATGAGATCATCCAGAACACCGAGGCCGGTATCCGCAAGGTGCTGAATGTGCCCGACAACTACAAGATCGGTTTCTTCCAGGGCGGCGCAACCCAGCAGTTCGCCATGGTGCCCCTGAACTTTATGACCACCGGCACGGCGGATTATCTGGTGACCGGCAACTTCAGCAAAAAGGCTGCCGAGGAAGCCGCTAAGTTCGGCACAGCCCGCATCGCTGCTTCCAGCAAGGATAAGAACTTCACCTATATTCCGGATGTCAAGGCCATTGCGTATGACCCCAACGCCAGCTACATCCACATCTGCCAGAACAACACCATTTTTGGCACTACTTATAAAGATGTGCCGCAGGTGGATGGCATCCCCCTGGTAGCTGACATGAGCTCCATGATTTTCAGTGAGCCGACCGATGTAAGCAAGTACGGCTGCATCTACTTTGGTGTGCAGAAGAACGTTGCCCCCGCCGGTATGGCCATTGCCATCATCCGGGACGACCTGCTGGGAAAGAGCGCCAAAGGCATCCCGGCGGAAAAGATCCCCACCATGATGAACTACACTACCCTGTTGGATAAGGACAGCATGTACAACACCCCGCCGTGCTGGTGCATCTACATGACCGGTCTGGTGATGGATTACCTGCAGAATGAGGTTGGCGGCCTGGAAGAGATGGCCAAGATCAACCACGCCAAGGCCAAGGTCCTGTATGATTACCTGGATGGTCAGGACTTCTATAACAATCCCGTTCAGCCGGAATACCGCAGCATGATGAACGTGACCTTCACCAGCCCCAACCCGGATATGGATAAGAAGTTCTGCGCCGCTGCTACCGAAGCCGGCTTCGTGAACCTGAAAGGCCACCGCCTGGTTGGCGGCATGCGTGCTTCCATCTATAACGCCATGCCTGCCCAGGGTGTGAACGACCTGGTTGATTTCATGGAGAAGTTCCGCAAGGAAAACGCGTGAAATAATGAGAAATTAGCAATTAGAAATTAGGAATTGAAGGCTGACTTTATGTTTTGCTCAAATCCCAATGTTCCTGCTGATTTCTCTGCCATACCGTTCATTCCTAATTGCTCATTTCTAATTATTACAGGGGGTTATCCGCCATTATGTATACCATTAAAACCATGAACGCCATTTCGCCGGTTGGGCTGGCAAAGCTGCCGGCCAACCAGTTCGAGATCAATAACGAGGCTGACGACGCACAGGGCATTCTGGTGCGCAGCGCCGACCTGCATGATGTCGCCCTGCCCAAAAGCCTGCTGGCCATTGCCCGCGCAGGTGCCGGCACCAACAACATTCCCATTGACCAGTGCACCGAGCAGGGCATCGTGGTGTTCAACACCCCCGGTGCCAACGCCAACGCTGTGGCCGAGCTGGTCATCGGCGCGCTGGTGTCCGGCAGCCGTAATGTACCGGACGCTGTGCAGTGGGCGCAGGGCCTGAAAGGCAGCGCCACCCTGGCCAAGGATGTGGAGAAGGGCAAAAAGCAGTTTGTCGGCCCGGAACTGCGCGGCAAAACCATCGGTGTAATCGGCCTGGGTGCCATTGGTGCCCGCGTCGCCAACGCCGCCGTTGCCCTGGGCATGGAAGTTCTGGGCTATGACCCATACATTTCCATTGACGCTGCATGGAGCCTTTCCCGCAGCGTACAGCACTGCGTCACCCTGGGCGATATGCTGCCCCGCTGCGACTATCTGACCATCCATGTGCCGTACCTGCCCTCCACCAAGAATACCATCAATGCCCAGACGCTGGCCATGTGCAAGGACGGCGTGCGTGTGCTGAACTTTGCCCGCGGTGAGCTGGTTGATAACTTTGCCCTGCTGGATGCTCTCGGCACCGGCAAGGTTGCCCAGTATTTCTGCGATTTCCCGGCGGAGGAGCTGCTGGGTGTGAAAGGAGTTTACTGCACACCGCACCTGGGCGCTTCCACCCCGGAAAGCGAGACCAACTGCGCTGTGATGGCAGCCAATGAGCTGAGCGACTACCTGAAAAACGGCAACATCACCCACAGTGTCAACCTGCCGGATGTCAGCCAGCCGCGCGTTGGCGGCAAGCGCATCTGCATCATTCACCGCAATGAGCCGGGCGCAATCTCTGCCATCACCGGCATTCTGACCGCCGCCAACCTGAACATTGAGAACATGGTGAACAAAGGCCGCAAGAATGTTGCCTACACCATGCTGGATGTAACAGGCATCGTGGATGCCGGCCTAACCGCACAGCTCAGCGGCATTGATACCGCCATCCGCGTGCGTATCCTGTGATAATACCTTAGGCAACACCGCACAATTCCCGCCTTACGGCTTAAGCACCGCTCCGACGGCTGCG
>ERZ772881.3181-NODE-3181-length-10389-cov-5.251016_pt1 | contig 10389 bp, 9 predicted proteins | sample MGYA00580581_ERZ772881 | MGnify/ENA primary metagenome ERZ772881 (study PRJEB29015, sample SAMEA2737668) | human gut metagenome | biome: human gut; feature: human-associated habitat; material: faeces | place: China | collected 2012 ...
TGGCGGCGGGGATATTCACGGCGGGGACGCATACCACCACGTCGCACCACTTGGCCTTGGGCAGGATGGCCTTCAGCTCCTCGGCAAATTTCTTAGTCTCGCTGGCAGTCTTATTCATCTTCCAGTTGCCGGCGATAATGGTCTTACGATATCTGCGATTCATAATTTCTCTTGCTCCTCTTTCCTTACATATCTTTCCCTATATATCATAGAACACACAACGCTCTGTGTTTACTTATCCAGCAGGCACGCCACGCCCGGCAGCTCCTTGCCCTCCAGAAATTCCAGAGAGGCGCCGCCGCCGGTGGAGATGTGGGTGATCCGATCGGCAAAGCCCATCTGCTCCACGGCCGCCGCACTGTCACCGCCGCCCACGATGGTCACGGCGCCGCTGTCGGCCAGCGCCTGCGCCATGGCACGGGTGCCGGCGGCGAACTTCTCGAACTCGAACACGCCCATGGGGCCGTTCCAGACCACGGTGCCGGCACCACGGACGGCGTTGCAGAACAGCTGCACCGTCTCCGGGCCGATGTCCAGGCCCTCCATGTCATCGGGGATGGCGTCGGTGGGGACCACACGGCTCTCGGCGTCGGCGGCAAACTCCGTGGCGGCCACGGTGTCCGTGGGCAGCAGCAGCTTCACGCCCTTCTCCTGCGCCTTGGCGATCATCTGGCGGGCGTAATCCAGCTTGTCGTCCTCGCACAGGCTCTTGCCGATGGAGCCGCCCTGCGCCTTGGCGAAGGTATAGGCCATGCCGCCGCCGATGATGACGGTGTCAGCCTTATCCAGCAGATTGTTGATGACGTTGATCTTGTCGGAGACCTTGGCGCCGCCCAGCACCGCCACGAAGGGGCGCTTGGGGTTATCCAATGCACCGCCCATGACCTCCAGCTCACGGGCCACCAGCAGGCCGGAGACGGCGGGCAGGAAGGCCGCCACACCGGCGGTGGAGGCGTGGGCCCGGTGGACCGTGCCGAAAGCGTCGGAGACGTACAGCTCCGCCATGGAGGCCAGCTCCTTGGCGAAGGAGGGGTCGTTCTTCTCCTCACGGGGATCGAAGCGCAGATTCTCCAGCAACATGATCTGGCCGCCCTGCAGGGCCGCCGCCTTGGCCTTGGCATCCTCGCCCACGATGTCCTTGGCGAAGATGACCTCCTGACCCAGCAGCCGGCTCAGCCGCTCCGCCACGGGAGCCAGCGTCAGGCTCTCCTTCCACTGGCCCTTGGGCTTGCCCAGATGGGAGCAGGCGATGACCGCCGCCCCACGCTCCAGCAGATACCGGATGGTGGGCAGGGCCGCCACGATGCGCTTGTCGCTGGTGATGGCACCGGTGGCCTTATCCTGCGGGACGTTGAAGTCACAGCGCAGCAGGATCTTCTTCCCCGCCACGTCTACATCCATGATGGTCTTTTTATTGTAGTTCATATCGGTAGACTCCTTTATGAAAAATAGTACTTATTCCGCCATCTCCCCCGTGCCGGTAAGGCCGGGGAAGCCGTTTTGGCGCAGGGCCTCGTAGGTGAGGATGGCCACGGAGTTGCTGAGATTCAGGCTGCGGGCCTCCCGCCGCATGGGCAGACGGATGCAGCGCTCCCGGTGGGCCGTGCGAAACCACTCCGGCAGCCCCGCCGTCTCCTTGCCGAAGAAAATCCAACTGTCCGGCGTGAAGCGGGCCTGCGTATAGTCCTGCGGGGCCTTGGTGGTGGCCAGCCACAGTTCCTCCCCCGCCTCCGGGTGTTGGGCAAAGAGGTCCGGCAGGCTCTCGTAGTCCTGCACCTGCACCAGATGCCAGTAGTCCAACCCCGCCCGCTTCACGGCCCGGTCAGAGATATCAAAGCCCAGCGGGCGGATCAGGTGCAGGCGGCTGCCGGTGGCGGCGCAGGTGCGGGCGATATTGCCGCAGTTCTGGGGGATCTCCGGCTCCACCAATACAATATTCAGCACGGAGCCGCTCCCTCCCTTCCCGCCCCTGCGGGCGCATCGTCTCATCGATTCATGTATTGTAATGCAATCCGCAAAAAAATGCAACTATAACTTGCAGAATCCACATATTTTTTCTTAAAAATATAAAATTTTCCTTCGCTTCACCGCAAAAACCGTCGCTTTTTGCGGCTCCCTCTCCTCCGTGGGAGAGATTTCCTACCCTGAGAAAAATTATTGCCGAAAAAATATGCGAAAATACTGGATTTCTCTGTAAAGTCTGTTATAATGAAAGCAGTATGCAGAGAGGGGGAGGATTCCCATGGATCGTAGTGTGGTATTTTTGGATCTGAAGGGCGGCTGCGCCCCCTGTGACAAACCGCTGATGCTGCGGCCGATCCTGTTTTGCCCGGTACTGACCTGGGTGGCACAGGAGTTGACGGTCTGCGGCGCTCAGCGGTTTTTTATTGTGTGTGACGAGGCGTGGCAGGATGAGGTGCGGGAGGTCATGGAGGGCTTCGACACCCGGCTGTTCGCCTCCGCTCAGGAGGCGCTGGCCGATGCAGAGGGTGAGGTCATCGTGGTCCCCGGCCCCGTGGTGCCGGTATACGGCCCGGAGGACAGCCGCAGCGTATACGCCGCCGAGGTCGGGACGCTGAAGGCCCGGCTGGAGAGCGGCATCCCTCTGACGGACTGCCCGGCGGAGGCCTGCGGCATCCGTCATCTGTGGCAGGCGCAGGCGCTGCCGCCGGTATTCCGCCCGGTGGCGGATGAGGCGGCGCTGAACGCCGCTATGCCGGATGCCCGTGAGCTGCTGCTGCGGCGCATGACGGGCGTCACCGTCATAGACCCCGCCACCACCTATATCGACCCCCGCTGCTCCATCGCTCCCGGCGTGACGCTGCTGCCGGGCACTATCCTCCGGGGTCATACCGCCATCGGCTCCGGCTGTGAGATCGGCCCCAACGCCATGGTGCGGGACTGCATCGTGGGAAAGGACACCACCATCAACGCCTCGCAGGTCAATGAGAGCACCATCGGCAGCTACACCACCGTGGGACCCTTCACCTATGTCCGGCCCAACTGCCGTATCGGTGACCACTGCCGGGTGGGGGACTTCGTGGAGGTGAAGAACTCCGTCATCGGAGACGGCACCAAGATCAGCCACCTGACCTATGTGGGCGACAGCGACGTGGGCCAGCGGGTGAACTTCGGCTGCGGCACCGTCACCACCAACTATGACGGCCACAAAAAGCACCGCTGCACCATTGGCGACGACGTGTTTCTGGGCTGCAACACCAACCTCATCGCCCCCGTCACCGTGGAGGACCGGGCCTACACCGCCGCCGGGTCCACCGTTACCGACGACGTGCCGGAGGGCGCTCTGGCCATTGCCCGTCAGCGCCAGACCAACATCCGGGGCTGGGCGGACCGGCTGCGGAAAACCTGGAAGAAATAACGTGAGTTACGACGGCAGTCGTCTCAATATATCTGCACCAAGAGAGAGAAATTTTTGGAATATGATAGAAAGCGAGTGTGTAAAACAATGATTTCTCATGGCAAGGACATCAAGCTCTTCACCGGCAACTCCAATCCGGCGCTGGCGGAGGAGATCTGCAAGCTTATCGGCACCAAGCTGGGTGAGGCCGAGGTCAAGTCGTTCGCTGACGGCGAGGCCTCCGTCTCCCTGTACGAGTCCGTTCGAGGCAGCGATGTGTTCCTCATCAACTCCACCTGCAAGCCCGTCAACGACAGTCTCATGGAGCTGCTCATTATGATCGATGCCTGCAAGCGGGCCTCCGCCGGTCGTGTCACCGCTGTGATCCCCTACTTCGGCTATGCCCGTCAGGATCGCAAGGCCAAGAGCCGTGATCCCATCTCCGCCAAGCTGGTGGCCAATATGCTCACCGCCGCCGGAGCGGACCGTGTGCTGACCATGGACCTCCACGCCAGCCAGATCCAGGGCTTCTTTGACATCCCTGTGGACAACCTGCTGGGCAACCCGGTTTTCGTGGACTACTATGCCAAGAAGTTCGGCTCCAAGGCCGAGGATATGGTGGTGGTGTCCCCGGATGTGGGTTCTGTGGCCCGTGCCCGGACCTTCGCCCAGAAGCTGCATATGAACCTTGCCATCGTGGATAAGCGCCGCCAGAAGGCCAACCAGTGCGAGGTGATGAACGTCATCGGCGACGTGGCCGGTAAGGACTGCATCCTCTTTGACGACATGGTGGATACCGCCGGTTCCCTCTGCAACGCCGCCAAGGCCATCGTGGAGGTGGGCGGCGCCAACCGCGTGTTCGCCTGCGCCAGCCACGGTGTGCTGTCCGGCCCCGCTCTGGAGCGGCTGGAGGCCAGCTGCATCGAGGAGCTGGCGCTGCTGAATACCATTCCGGAGTCCATGGGCGAGGGGTGCAGCAAGATCAAGTATCTGTCTGTGGCCCCCATGTTTGCCGAGGCCATCGAGCGCATCTATCAGGAGATCTCCATTGCCAAGCTGTTCAACTGAGCGAGCTTGTGAGAAACAGGCGGGTGAGGATCACCCGCCTGTTTTTTTGTGGGGAGGCAAAGCAGGGAAATACTCTTCTCCACTTGAGATGCTCCCCATGCAAAAAGGAACGTGCCATGGCACGTTCCTTTTTGCTAATCATTTTCTTGCTTCAGCTGTTATTCTCCCGTTTCGGCTGCTTCCCTGTTTCAGCCACTGCCCCTTGCTTTGTCCGTCAGGGACGAGGCTGCTGCTGGGTGATGCAATGGATATTGCCGCCGCCGAAGGCCACCTCACGGGTCTGCACGCCCACCACCTCACGGTCCGGGAACATCTCCTGCACCTGCCGCACTGCCAGAGCGTCGTTCTCGTCGCCGTACTGGGGCAGGATCACGCCGCCGTTGACAATGAGGAAGTTCATATAGGAGGCGATGCTCACCTCGCCGTTTTCACGGGGGACGGTACCCTCCACGGCGTCGATGGTCTCGGCGCCCTCCAGCCGGCAGGGCTCACGGGTCAGGCACAGCTTATGCACCTTCAGCCGCCGGCCCTTGGCGTCGGTGGCCTGAGACAGGGTGCGGTAGGCGTCCTGCGCCGCCTGATAGAAGGGGTTGTCCTTGTCCTCCGTCCAGATACAGGCCACCTCCCCCGGCGCCACGAAGCAGGCCACATCGTCGATATGGCCGTTGGTCTCGTCGGGATCGATGCCGTCCCGGAGCCACAGCACCTTCTCGCAGCCCAGATACTGGCACAGCTTCTCCTCGATCTCCGCCCTGGACAGATCGGGATTCCGGCCGGGGGACAGCAGGCACATCTCCGTGGTCAGCACGGTACCCTCGCCGTCCACATGGATGGAGCCGCCCTCCAGCACGAAGCCCTCCGTGCGGTAGGAGTCCACGTCCGCCATCTCACAGATCTTCTGCGCCACCTGATCGTCCCTGTCCCACGGGAAGTACAGGCCGTCGTACAGGCCGCCCCATGCGTTGAAGGTCCAGTCCACCGCCCGCAGGCCGCCCTGTCCGTTTACCAGAAAGGTGGGGCCGCAGTCCCGGACCCATGCGTCGTTGGAGGACACCTCCACCACCCGGATCTCCTCCGGAAGGCGGGCCCGTGCATTCTGATACTGTCCGGCGCTGACGCACATGGTGACCTTTTCAAACCGGGCAATGGCACGGGCCACCTGACAGAAGGTCTCCTGTGCGGGCTTGGCCCCGCTGCGCCAGTTGTCGTTGCGCTCCGGCCAGAGCATCCACACCCCGTCCTGGGGTTCAAATTCCGCAGGCATCCGATAGCCGTCCGCCTTGGGGGTAGAGCCGATGATACGTTTTGCCATATAATGCTTCCTCCTGCAATCAGTGTTGGGGCCGCCGGGCTGCAATGAGCACCTCGCCCAGCAGCACGCTCAGCACGGAGCCGACGGTGATGGGCAGCACGCCGGTGAGAGTCTCCCGATCCCACGACAGCGGCACGGCGGTAAAGATGATGGATAGAATGATCAGGGCCATAGGCACATAGGCCAGCCACTTCAGAAAGCCGCTGCGGCCCGGCACCCGGAAGGGACGTTCCCGATCCGGGAATTTCCGCCGCAGGGTCAGAAACGCCGGGAACACCGGCAGATAGCTCAGCAGCAGCATCACCAGATTCAAGGCGAAGAAGCTCCAGAACAGGGACGAGTCGGGGCTGAGCCGCTCCATCACCGCCCCCAGCAGGCACACGGCAGAGGCCACGATGCCGCTGGTGACGGCGGAACCCACGGGCATATCGTTGCGCTTCCAGCGCCGGGCGAACACCGCCGGCATATCGCCCCGGTCGGCGGCGTAGGCGGCGGTGGAGTTGACGCCCATGGACCATGAGATCATATTACCAAAAAGCGTCACCAAAAACAAGAGAGCCACCACCCGCACCAGCGTACCGCCGGCCCCGCCGGTCATCAGGGACACGGCATCGATGAGACCGGAATCCGGACTGATGTCCCGTACCGGCACGGCGGCGCCGATGCCGAAGGCGGAGAACAGGTAGATGGCGGCGATGACGATGCCGCCGGTGACGATGGCCTGCGGGATCTGCCGCCGGGGGGCCTGCATATTGTCGGCGTAGGTGCAGACCACCTCGAAGCCCAGAAAGTTAAAGAGAATGACGGAGATATAGGACAGGCTGTTCAGGTCGAAGGACGGCAGGAAGGTCCGGGCCTCCATGCTGTTGACGAAGCCGTTTTTCGACACATACACGATGCCCAGCACCCCCACCGTCAGCGCCAGCAGGATCTTGATGGCGGCACTGAGGTTCAGGATCAGGATGCTGTCGCACACCGGATAGGCGGCGATCCATGTGACGATCCAGATGAAGGCCAGCTGGATCACCAGTGACCACACCGGACCGATGCGCCCGCCGAAGATCACCTCCAGCAGCTCCGGGCATACCACCGCCAGAGACGCCATCCACAGCGGGAAATTGATCCAGTAGTACCATGAGGCCCGTGCGCCCCAGCAGGTGCCGGGATAGGCGGTCTGGATCCAGTCGTACAGGCCGCCGTCGCCGGGAAAGGCCGTCCCCAGCTCCGAGGCGATGAGGCCGTAGGGCAGCAGGAACGCTGCGATCATGAACAGCCACCAGAAGTACTGGCTGTTGCCGATGGAGGCCACCGGCGCCGCCGCCTCCGCCACGAATACCACGCAAATGACGGACAGGATCACATCCGCCAAGCGGAATTTTCTGCGGTTTTCCATAGGCCGTCAGCAGTAGATGCGGTCCTGCAGGAACCGCTCCAGTGTGTCCCGTGCGGCGGCGATCTCCAGCTCCGTGTGCTCCGGGCGGCAGCGGGTGAAGTAGACCAGCAGGCCCCGCATGGCCGTCAGGCGGTTGCCGGCCTGCTCCCAGCACAGGGAGGAGGCGGAGTCCGCCACCTCGTCCGTCACATCCTCGCCACGGGTGGCCGGCAGACAGTGGAGGAACTTGCAGCCGATGGCTCCCAGCGCCATCAGCTCCCGGTTCACCTGATAGTCGTGGAACACCTGCACCCGCTCCTCCTTGGGCATCTCATTTTCGTACAGGCCGTACCACACGTCGGTGTAGATGAAGTCGGCGTCCCGGACGGCGGAGCGGTCATCCGTCACCAGCCAGCTGCCGCCGGAGAGCTGGCAGTTGCGCTCTAAAATGGTCTGATGCTTCTCCGTCAGCTGGTGGCCCGCCGGGCCGTAGTGGACGAAGTGCATCCCCAGCTTGGTGGTGATGAAGCCCAGCGAGGCACAGACCTGCGTGCCGTCCCCCACGAACACCACCTTCACGTCCTTCAGGCGCTTGCCCTGAGGCAGATGCTCGAAGATGGTACACAGATCTCCGATCTCCTGCGTGGGGTGGTTGTAGTCGGACATTCCGTTGAGCACCGGGATGGTGCAGGACTGGGCCAGCTCCACGACGGTCCGATGCTCGATGACACGGGCCATCACCACATCCACCAGCCGGGACAGCACCTTGCCGGTATCCCCGATGGTCTCATGGCCTCCCAGCTGGATCATTCCCGGTCCCAGATACTGGGCGTGGCCGCCCATCTGGCTCATGGCTGTCTCGAAGGAGACACGGGTACGGGTGGAGGACTGCTGGAAGATCATGCCCAGTGTCATGTCCTGCATCAGGGGCGGATAGTACCCGCTGCGGATGGCCCGCTTGATGGCAAGGCTCAGCTCGATCATATCCACCAGCTGCTCCCGTGTGAACTCATTTGTGTCGATGAAATCTTTCACCATAGCTTGCGCTACCTCCTGCGTCATAAAATGGAAACGCCCATAGTTTGCGCCGCAGGAAGCGGAATATGTACGCCATGATGCCCTCTTTTGCAATTTCCCCTTGTTATCTGCGGATAAATGCGATATAATGCTCTGTATTAGTATCAATCGTATCATCGGGCAGTCTGCCCTTTATCCTGAACGGAAAGGAAGAATACTATGATTAAGGTCCAGTCCCAGCGGGGCGAGATCAGTATCAGCAGCGCCGTATTCACCAGCATCACCGGCGCCGCCGCTACCAACTGCTTCGGCGTCAAGGGCATGGCCTACCGCAGCATGACGGACGGCTTGGTCCATCTGCTGCGCCGGGAAGCCATGAGCAAGGGCGTAAAGGTCACCTATAACGAGGACGGCACGGTGTCCATCGAGCTGCACATCATCGTGGAGAACGGTGTGAATATCGCCACGGTATGCCGCTCCATTATGGGCGAGGTCAAATATGTGGTCACCAAAAATACCGGCGTGGAGGTCCGTGAAGTGAATGTCTTTGTGGACTCCATCACCGTGTGATGAACGTCGGTAGGAGGAGAAGCAAGAGCATGACAGAAAAAATCAGCGGCGGCGCCTTCAAGCAGATGGTCGCCTTCGGCGCCGCCTGTATCACCCGTGAAAAGCAGGCCATCAACGACCTGAACGTATTCCCCGTGCCGGACGGCGATACCGGCACCAATATGAGCCTTACCATCCAGACCGCTGCGGCGGAACTGAAAAAGTGCGAGCCCGCCACGGTGGGCGAGGCCGCCAAGATCACCGCCAGCGCCCTGCTGCGGGGCGCCCGCGGTAACTCCGGTGTTATCCTGTCCCTGCTGTTCCGGGGACTCTCCAAGTCCGCCAAGGGGTTGGAGGAGATGGACGGTGTACAGCTGGCGGCGGCCATGTCCGAGGGCGTGACCACGGCCTACGGCGCCGTGATGAAGCCCGCCGAGGGTACGGTGCTGACGGTATCCCGTCTGGCGGCGGCCAGAGCTGAGGAGGCGGCGCAGGAGCAGAACTGCGCCGAATATGTGCTGGCGGAAGCTATTGCCACGGGCTATGAGACGCTGGCCGAGACCACGGAGATGAATCCGGTGCTGAAAAAAGCCGGGGTGGTGGATGCCGGCGGCAAGGGCTGGGTCGTGGCGCTGGAAGCCATGCTCAGCGCCCTGCAGGGCGAGGACGTGGTGCTGCCCGAGAACGGCGCGGTGACGGAGACCAAGCAGAGCGCGGACTTCTCCGACTTCAATACCGAGGACATCACCTTTACCTATTGCACCGAGTTCATCATTGGTCGGGAGAATAAGAATGACCCCGAAAAGCTCCGGGCCTTCCTGAACAGCCTGGGCGACAGCCTGGTGCTGGTGGACGACGACGAGATCATCAAGGTCCATGTGCATACCAACGACCCCGGCAAGGCTCTGCACGAGGCCATTGAGTACGGCCATTTCATCACCGTCAAGGTGGAGAATATGCGCCTGCAGCACACGGAGAAGGTTCTGCACGAGCAGGACAAGGCTCCCAAGATCGCCGAACCTGAAAAGCCCATTGGCGTTGTTTCCGTCTGCGCCGGAGAAGGCCTTGCGGATGTATTCATGAATCTGGGCGTGGACAAGATCATTTCCGGCGGCCAGACCATGAACCCCAGCACCCAGGATATCCTGGAGGCTGTAAACAAGGTCCCTGCCGAGACTGTTTTTGTGCTGCCCAACAACAAGAATATCATCATGGCGGCGGAGCAGGTGAACGGCCTGACCCCCAAAACGGTTGTGGTCATCCCCAGCAAGACTGTGCCCCAGGGTGTCACCGCCATGCTGAACTTCAATCCCGAAGGCACTGTGGAGGAGAACACCCAGACCATGACCGAGGTGCTGCCCACAGTGGAGACCATGCAGATCACCTATGCAGCCCGGAACTCCGATTTCGACGGCTACGACATCCACGAGGGTGACTATCTGGCCATGGCCGGCGGCTCTCTCTTCGGCACCAGCAAGGATATCACCGTGCTGCTGAAGGGCCTGGCTGAGCGGGTCCGGGATGAGGAGCGGGAGTTTGTCACCATCTACTATGGTGCAGACACCAAGGAAAAGCACGCCCAGAAGGCGGCAGACATCTTCGCGGACATCTGCCCCAACGCGGACGTGAATCTGCTTAGCGGCGGACAGCCGGTATATTACTACCTGATCTCCGCAGAATAACACGGAAACGGAAGAATAACACGGAAACGGA
>ERZ772881.3182-NODE-3182-length-10387-cov-24.448703_pt1 | contig 10387 bp, 10 predicted proteins | sample MGYA00580581_ERZ772881 | MGnify/ENA primary metagenome ERZ772881 (study PRJEB29015, sample SAMEA2737668) | human gut metagenome | biome: human gut; feature: human-associated habitat; material: faeces | place: China | collected 2012 ...
AGCTGCCGGAGCGGTGCTTAAGCCGCAAGGCGGGAATTGTGCGGTGTTGCCCAAGAGCTCTGGAACTGAGGAATTTTTTATGGCTAAGAAAAAAATCCGCCTGATTGCACGGCTGGATGTCAAGGATACCAACCTCGTCAAAGGCATCCAGTTGGAGGGCCTGCGCAAGTTGGGGGACCCCAACCTGTTTGCACGGGAATATTATGAGCAGGGCATTGACGAGCTGCTGTACATTGATATTGTGGCCAGCCTGTATAACCGTAACAACCTTTCGGATATTGTGCGCAAAACCGTGGATGATGTGTATATCCCGGTCTGCGTGGGCGGCGGTCTGCGCAGCGTCGAGGATGTGCGCCACATTCTTTCCATGGGGGCGGATAAGGTTGCCATCAACACGGCGGCCATCAAACGCCCGGAGCTGATCACCGAGGTTGCCAACGCCTTTGGCAGCCAGTGCATGGTGCTTTCCATCCAGGCCAAGCGCAACCGCACCTGGCCCGGCAAGTGGGAAGCTTATTATGACAACGGCCGCGCCCATTCTGGTTATGATGTAGTGGAATGGGCCAAACGCGGCGTGGCGCTTGGGGCAGGGGAGATCCTGCTGATGAGCGTGGACAACGAGGGCCTGCAGCGCGGCATGGACCTGGAACTGATCGAGGCTGTGACCAAGGCGGTCAATGTGCCGGTCATCTGCGGCGGCGGTGTTGGCTGCGGGGATGACATTGTGGACGGTGCCAAAGCCGGTGCTGATGCTGTGGCCTGCGCCGCAGTGCTGCACTATAAAAAAGAAACCGTGCAGGAACTGAAAGATGAAATCCGCGCAGGCGGGGTGGAGGTGCGCCGGGTATGAAAGTAACAGTGATCGATTACGGTCTGTCCAACCTGCTCAGCGTGCAGCATGCATTCGCCCATTTTGGGGCAGAAGTACAGGTGACCAGCAGCCCGGCAGATGTTCTGGCAGCCGATGCCCTGGTGCTGCCCGGTGTGGGCGCTTTCCAGGACGGCATGCAGGGGCTGGAACAGCTGGGGCTGATCGAGCCCATCAAGCAAAAGACGGCCCAGGGTACCCTGTTGCTGGGTATCTGCCTTGGGATGCAGATGCTGTTTGACGAATCCGAAGAATTCGGCCTGCACAAGGGCCTTGGCCTGATTCCCGGCCGCGTGGTGCGCATCCCGGATGTGGACGCGGACGGCAGCCCCCAGCGGGTGCCGCACATCAGCTGGAACCCACTGTACCCGGCGGGCGGCCGCACGGATTTTTCCGGTACCGCCTTGCAGAATGTGCAGCCGGGACAGGAATGCTATTTTATCCACTCTTATGAAGCAAAGCCCGCAGCGGAGGAATACCGCCTGGCCGATACCGTGTATGGCGGCCGCAAGGTGTGCGCCGCTGCCCAAAAGGGCTGCGTGATCGGCACCCAGTTCCACCCGGAAAAATCCGGCCCGGTGGGGCTTGGCATCATCAAAGCCTACCTGGACTTGTGCGCCCAGGCAGAATAACAGGGAAATAAAACGGATTTTCAAACGTAAGATAATCCAATGCCGGGGAACGTTCTGCGCGAGCGTCCCCCTTTTTGTTGTTGGTTTTGCTAAACTGATGGGTGAATTTTGGGCGGAGTTGTACAATTTGGTGCAAATTTGCCTGCGAAAATGGCACCAAAAGTCCATAAAAGTCCGAAAAATGGTCATTTATCTATTCCCAAGGACAAAAGTTTGGTGTATAATAATACCTGTAACTTGGTTAATTAAATGACAATCTTTCTGGAGAGGTGTCTGTGCATGAAAAAGCTGATATTGGTCACAAGCCCGCCGGCCTGCGGAAAAACCTTTATTTCCAAGCAGCTGGCAAAAGCGCTGAACCACGTTGTCTATCTGGATAAGGATACCCTGATCCCTTTGTCCAAGCAAATCTTTGCGGTGGCGCACCAGCCGTATGACCGCAGCAGCATCTTTTTTGAAAAATATATCCGTGACCTGGAATATCGTGTGGTTCTGGACCTTGCTATGGAAGCGCTGGAGTACGATGATATTGTGCTGATTAACGCCCCCTTTACGCAGGAGATCCGTGACCTTGACTATATTACCACCCTGCGTGCCGAGCTGAAAAAGAAACAGGCGGAGCTGGTTGTGATTTGGGTAGACACTAACCCCAAAGTGTGCCACCAGCGCATGATCGACCGCGCCAGCGACCGTGACATGTGGAAGCTGAACCACTGGGACGAATATATCCTGGGTGTCAACTTTAACCCGCCGCTCAGCTTAAAGCTGGAAAACCAGCCCGATTCGCTGCTGATCTTCCACAATTCTTCCAATGAAGAGTTTGAAGAGAGCATGAAAACCATTGTTGCCCAGTTGGAAGCCGCTGTGGCCAACCGTGTGGAGATCCCGCGCACCCGGTATTGATACTGTCTGTTTTTTTATTCCCATTGTGCCGCTTTGGCATGATGGGATTTTTTATTTGCTGTCTGAAATTGCTTTAATTGCTTTTACCGCCGGGGTATGTTATAATCTATTCTGTATCAATCTGCAAAGCAGGGCGCTGCTTTGCGGCAAAAATCAACAGCAAAAGGGGCAGGGCATATGGCAAAGGATCTTCTGGTCGGTTCCACCGGTTTTGTGGGGGGCAACCTGGCGGCAAAACATGCGTTTGCCGCGGTATGCCATTCCACCGATATTGCTGCGCAGTTCGGTGCCAAGCCGGATCTGTGCGTGTACGCCGGGGTGCCCGCCGCCATGTTTTTAGCGAATGCAGACCCGGATGCCGACCTTGCCGTAATGGCCGCCGCGCGGGAAAACCTGCGCCAGATCGCCCCCAAACAGCTGGTGCTGATCTCCTCCATCGCTGTCTATGCCGACAGCAGGGGAAAGGACGAGCAGAGCCCCATGACACCGGACGGCCTGCCCGCCTATGGCCGCAACCGCCTGCAGCTGGAACGATGGGTGCGGGAGGATTACCCCAATGCGCTGATTGTGCGGCTGCCTGCCCTATACGGCATTGGGCTGAAAAAGAACTTTTTGTTTGACCTGCACACCATCACCCCGGCTATGCTCAAGCCGGAAAAATATACCGAACTTGCACAAAAATCCCCCCTGGTACGGGATGGCTATACCCTGGCAGATAACGGCTTTTATAAGCTCAACGGTGCGGTGGATGCCGCGGCCCTGCGGGAATTTTTTGCGGGCAATGATTTTAACGCCCTTGCCTTCACGGATTCCCGCAGCCGTTACCAGTTCTATCACCTGGCCCGCCTGTGGCAGGATGTGCAGACCGCGCTGCAAAACGGCCTGACCACCCTCAACCTGACCACCCCGCCCGTTACGGCGGCGGAGGTTTACACCACAGTGACCGGCAAAGCCGACTGGCAGAACGAGCTGCCCAAGCCCCCGTTTGATTATGACCTGCGCAGCCGGCATGCTGCGCTGCTGGGCGGGGCGGACGGATACCTGTGTACAAAACAGCAGGAGCTGGATGAGATCTGCGCCTTTATGCGCGCATGGAGGAACTGAGGATGTCCGAACTGAAACTTGCAATTTCCAATATTGCGTGGGATAAAGCGGATGACGAAGCTGTTTACGCTGCCATGCAGCAGAACGGCTTTACCGGGCTGGAAATTGCCCCCACCCGTATTTTCCCGGAATATCCGTATGAAAACCTGACCGGAGCCGCTCTGTTCGGCGGCTATCTGCTCAACCGCTGGGGGTTCCATGTACCCAGCATGCAAAGCATCTGGTACGGCCAGACCGGCAATATTTTTGACCCCGTGCAAGCCGAAGAATTGCTGGATTATACCGCCGAGGCGTTCCAGTTTGCCCACACCATCAACTGCCCCAGTCTGGTGTTCGGCTGCCCCAAAAACCGCCGCCTGGACCCGCCGCACACCGCGGCGGAGGGCGATGCCTTTTTTGCCAAGGCCGGTGCGCTGGCGTCCCACTATGATGTGGTGCTTGCCATTGAGGCCAACCCCCCGGTATACACCAACTACCTGAACAATACAGCCGATGCTTTTGCCATGGTCAAACGGCTGCAAAGCCCCGGCCTTGCGGTTAATCTGGACCTTTCCACCATGATCTCCAACGGCGAGCGCCTGCGGGATTTTGTGGATGATATCAAATACGTCAGCCATGTTCATATCAGCGAGCCGGGGCTGGAACCCATTGTTCCGCGCCAGGAACACAAAGAACTTGCCATGCTGCTGAAAGCCGTTGGCTACAGCGGCGATGTTTCCATTGAGATGAAGCGGACGGATGTGGAAACCGTCCGCAAGACCCTTGCCTATATTGCGGAGGTGTTTGCATGAGCCTGCAGCCAGTGCCGATCCAGAATGTTCCCGGCGTGCCGGATTATACCTGCACCGCCTTTTTGCCCAAAAGCAGCGATTACTGCCTGCTGATCCCCGTCATCAATGAGGGCTCCCGCATTTTGACCGAGTTGGGCCGTGCCCAGAAAGCCGGGGTGGACCGTTTGGTGGATATTGTCATCTGCGATGGCGGCTCCACCGATGGCAGCATGAACCCCGATACGCTGGAGCTGTACGGGGTGAACACCCTGCTGGTCAAAACCGGCCCCGGCAAACAGGGTGCCCAGCTGCGCATGGGCCTGCATTTTGCCCTGACCTTTGGCTATAAGGGCGTGCTGACCATTGACGGCAACAATAAGGATTCCATCGAGGATGTTCCGGAATTTGTTGCCAAGCTGAAAGAAGGCTATGACCTTGTGCAGGGCAGCCGGTTTATCCCCGGCGGCCATGCCATCAATACGCCCAAAACGCGCTATGCGGCGGTACGGCTGATCCATGCGCCAATCATTAGCGCGGCAGCCCACCAGTGGTTTACCGATACCACCAACGCTTACCGCGCCTACAGCCGCGAATACCTGACCCACCCCGATGTGCAGCCGCTGCGGGATGTGTTTATGGGGTACGAGCTGCTGGCCTACCTCAGCATTCGTGCCACTCAGCTGGGTCTGCGCGCCTGCGAGGTCCCCGTGACCCGCGCATACCCGGCATCCGGCAAAACGCCGACCAAGATCAGCGGCTTTAAGGGCAACAGCAATCTGCTGCAGGTGCTGTTTGCCGCCGCAACGGGCAAGTATAACCCGTAATCGGGCAGGGGTGCCCGGCATAGTAATAGATTATCGGAGGTCCTGTGCATGACAGTGGATAAAATCATTATTGGTGCTGGCCTGTATGGCCTGTACGCAGCCCAAAAGTGCGGCGCGGCAGGCCAGCGGGTACTGGTGCTGGAGCGGGACCCCGCCCCGTTCATGCGCGCGACCTATATCAATCAGGCCCGCGTACACATGGGCTACCATTACCCGCGCAGCTACTCCACGGCCATCAAGAGCGCACATTACTTCCAGCGCTTCTGCCGGGATTATGATTTCTGCCTGCACACAAGCTTTGACCAGATCTATGCCACCAGCGCACATTTCAGCTGGACCAATGCGGCCGAATTCCGCCGCTTCTGCGCCGCGGCCAAGATCCGCTGTGATGATGTTGCCCCGGAGCGCTACTTTAATAACGGTATGTGCGATGGCGCATTTTTGACCACCGAGTATACTTATGATGCCCAGGTGCTGAAAAACTGGTTCCTGGAACAGCTGGCAAAGCTGCCCAATGTGCAGGTTCTGTACAGCCATAAGCCGGACAAAATTGAAAAAGCCGGCAGCGTGTGGCGGGTAACGGCAGGGGATACCACGGTGGAAGCACCGTTCATCCTGAACGCAACCTATGCGGGTGTGAACGATATCCACGCCATGCTGGGCCTGCCGCCGTTCAAAATCAAATACGAAAAGTGCGAGATCATCCTGTGCACGGTGGATGAGCGGCTGAAAAATACCGGCATTACCGTGATGGACGGCCCGTTTTTCAGCCTGATGCCCTTTGGCCAGACCGGCCTGCACAGCCTGACCAGTGTGACCTTTACTCCCCACGAAACCAGCTATGATGCGGTAGCAACCTTCCCCTGCCAGCAGCAGAGCGAGGGCAAATGCAGGCCGGGCAGCCTGTATAACTGCAACGAATGCCCGGCTAAGCCGCAGAGCGCCTGGCCCTACATGAGCCAGCTGGCCCGCAAATACCTGAAAGAAGAGTACGGCTTTGCTTATCAGGGCAGCCTGTTCAGCATGAAGCCGATTTTGAAAGCCAGCGAAATAGATGATTCCCGCCCCACCGTGGTGCGCGTGATGAACACCGAACCGATGCTGGTCAGCGTACTTTCCGGCAAGATCAACACCGTGTATGACCTGGACGAGGTATTGAACGTATGAGTGTGACAAATAAAGAAAAGAATTTTATCTCGGCTGTGGTCTACCTGCACAACGATGGTGCCCAGGCCGTGCGGTTTTTTAAGGCGCTGAACGCCGTGCTGGACCAGCACTTTGAACAGTATGAGCTGGTTGCCGTGGATGACGCCTGCGCCGATGATACCATCCCCACCTTGCGGGACTGGGCCAAAGCGCTGGAAAAGCCGCTGACCATCCTGCACCTGAGCCTGCACCAGGGGCGCGAGACCGCCATGAACGCGGGCCTGGATGCCGCGATCGGCGATTATGTGTATGAGTTTGACTCCACCCAGACACCGTACCCCATTGAGCTGGTATTTGAAGCTTACCGTGCCGCCATGGCGGGCAGCGATATTGTATCCGTATGCCCGCGGTCCACGGCTGGCAGCAGCAAAATGTTCTACCGCGTGTTCAACGGCAACAGCCATTCGGCTTACAAGCTGCGCACCGATGCGTTCCGCCTGGTCAGCCGCCGCGCCATCAACCGCGTGCATGCTTCCAGTGAAACGCTGCCCTACCGCAAAGCGGCCTATGCGGCATCCGGCTTAAAAATGACCGATCTGGAATTTGATGGCCGTCTGACTGATAATTCCGGCGGGCGCTTTGCCCTTGCCATGGACAGTCTGGCGCTGTATACCGATGCCGGGTATAAGCTCAGTGCAGGCATTGCCATCGTGATGATGTTCCTGGCGCTGGCGGAGCTGGCCTACACGCTGATCATTTTCTGCGCCGGGCACCCCATTGAAGGGTGGACCACCATGATGTTTGTGCTGACCCTTGGCTTTGCCGGGCTGTTTGCTGTGCTGACCATCATCATCAAATATCTTTCGCTGCTGGTGGACCTGGTGTTCAAAAAGCAGAACTACCTGATCGAGAGCATCGAGAAAATCCAAAAGTAAACCCTGCACAGGCGGGGAAGGGAGGGAGCCACCGCATTGATGCAGCAATATGACCAGCGCCGCCTGCGGCTGTTTGCGGTGGTGCTCTTTCTGGGAATCATGGCGGCCAACCTGGGGCGCTATCTGATCTTTGACGGCCTGTACCTGTGGGATGCCCGCCTGCGCTGGCAGGAGTGTGCCTATGTGCTGCACGGGCTGAACCCCTTTGATGTGATGCACAGCCGCGTGCCGTCCATCGAATCTATCGGCTGGCTGGATGCTTCCCTGGGGGGCACAGTGCCCTGGGCCTATGTGCTGGGCAATGTAATCAACCCCGGCTTTTTGCCGTACAGCGCGATGTGCGTGTACATTCTTGCGTTGGATTTTATCGCTCCGCTTGTCACGGCGCTGTGCATGGGCCGCTTTTTGCTGCGCCACCGCTATGTGCAGGATAAATACATGGCCGTGCTGGCATCGCTGCTGGTGTTTGCCCCCAGCATGTGGGCCAATGCGGTGCTGTTTGGCAACCAGAGCGGCATTGTGTGCTGCTGTGTTATCCTTTCCATGTGCGTGCTGGAGGACAGTGAGACTTTGGCGGGCCTGCTGCTGGCTGTTGCCATGTGCAAACCGCAGGTGGCGTTTGTCTTTTTGTTCCCGCTGCTCTGCAAAAAGCACTGGAAAGCAATAACCGTTACCTCCGGCACTGTGCTGGGGTCCTGGCTGCTGGCGGCCATTTTAACCGAAAGCAGCCCCATCTCCATGCTGACAGATATCATGGACCAGGGGTTGAGCTATAATACCTCTTATTATGGGCTGTTCAACTTTTTGTTGGGCTTTGGCATCTCCACCAAGGTGGTTCTCCTGCTGGATGTCGCTGTGGGCGGTGTGATTCTGCTGGCTGCTGCGGCCTGGATGTTCCGCAAAAAGCTGGATAATGACTGGCTGCTCTGGTACGCCGTTACCGCGGTGGTTTCCGTTATGTGGTTTTATAAGCAGAGCCATGATTATATCATTCTGGTGCTGCCTGCCATCGCTATTTTCTGCCTGCCGCATATCAGCCTGCCCGCATGGGGCAGTATCCTGATTTTGCTGGTGGATGTCATTGCCTTTGCGGTACCCAAAGTCTGCACCCTGCTGTGCGGCCTGCCGAAAGATGTGGTTTCGCCCTGGGCTAAACTGCTGGAAACGGTGGCCATTATGGCAACACTGTACTATGTGTTCCAGTCTGCCAAGCGCCATGCGGCGGCATTGCAGCAGGCGAGCCAGAATGGATAATTCCATAGGGGCACACATTGTGCGCCCGCTGCCCTGGCTGGAAGTTTAATGTATAAATCTGGCCAGGCTTCGCCGCTTTTCCCAGCTTTTCGCCAAGGGCAAGCGTCTCCGACGCAGAATTTGTTTCTATGATCATATGCTTTCTTCTCCTCTTTTTCTGCCTATCATTTTAACACAAACAAAAAGGTAATACAACCGCAGAACGAAACCGCTTTTCCTTGTGCTTTTCCTTGTGCTTTTCCTTGCTTTTTCTATCTGTTTTCGCTATACTATGTATCAGAGTTTCGCGGCCCCAAAACGTCCCACTCCTGTTTTTTCGGCCCGGAAAACGCGGTAAAACACGCTCTGCGCTTTTGTCCGCGTAAATCAAAAAGGAAAGAGATCAAAACTGTTATGCTGACTGTAATGAAATTTGGCGGAAGCTCCGTCGCAGATCTTGCGCACATCCGCAATGTAGCACAGCGCTGCATCGAAAAACAGCAGGCCGGAAGCCAGGTCGTTGTCGTTCTCTCCGCGATGGGAAAAACGACGGACGGACTGATTGCAACCGCAAAACAGATTACGGAAAAACCGTCCCGCCGCGAGATGGATATGCTTCTTGCCACCGGTGAACAGGTTTCCGTTTCCCTGATGGCCATAACCATGATTCAGATGGGCGTCAGTGCTGTTTCTTTAAATGCCTGGCAGGTACCGATGCACACGACCTCCGATTATCAGAACGCGCGCTTCAAACGGATCGACACCGAGCGCATCCGTAAAGAGCTGGATGACAACAAAATTGTCATTGTCACCGGCTTCCAGGGGATCAACAAATACGATGATATCACAACGCTCGGACGCGGCGGCTCCGATACGACTGCGGTTGCCCTCGCTGCAGAGCTGCACGCGGATGTCTGTGAAATCTACACGGATGTAGACGGCGTCTACACCGCAGATCCGCGGATTGTACCGAATGCGCGCAAGATGGAAGAGGTAACTTACGATGAAATGCTGGAGATGGCTTCGCTCGGCGCAAAAGTCCTTCACAGCAGATGCGTGGAAATCGCAAAAAAATACGGCGTGGAACTTCTGGTCTGCTCCAGTCTGAACCGGAATTCCGGAACGATGGTAAGGGAGAAAACCAAAATGGAAAAAATGTTAATCAGCGGCGTGGCTGCCGACAAAAATGTGGCAAAAATCCGTGTTGCAGGCCTTGGCAACGATCCGGAGAGTACGTTCCGCCTCTTAAATTTACTGGATCGGAACAATCTGAACATCGATGTCATGATCCAGTCACTCGGAAAGGACGGCACAAAGTCCGTTTCCTTTACCGTTGCAAAGCCGGATATGCTGCGCACGATCGATGTGCTGAACGACAATAAGGATTCGCTCGGCATCAAAAAGCTGGATTATGATGAGAACGTGGCAAAGATTTCCGTCATCGGAGCCGGTGTCCGCTCCCATTCGGGCGTGGCTGCCAAAATGTTCGGCGCGCTCGCCAATGCAGGAATCAATACCGAGATGATTACCACCTCAGAAATCCGCATCACTGCCCTGATCGACGAAGCATACGCAGATCAGGCAATGCGTGCGATCCATGAGACATTCCTGGAGTAATGATCTGAAAAAAGGGGTTTGCCCCCTTTGATACCAGATTGCTACGTGCTTTGCACTCCAGTAATCATCAAAAACATTCGTAATCCGCTCATTTTTCTTCGAAAAATGGCTACTTACGTCTTATCAAAAAATCGTAAAAAAATCAGGAGGAAAACAATTATGTCTAACCCAATCGTTACAATTACTATGGAAAACGGCGATGTGATGAAAGCAGAGCTTTACCCGGAAATCGCGCCGAACACCGTAAACAATTTCATCAGTCTGGTAAAAAAAGGCTTCTATGACGGCCTGATCTTCCACCGCGTCATCCCCGGCTTCATGATCCAGGGCGGAGATCCTGCTGGCACAGGCGCCG
>ERZ772881.3194-NODE-3194-length-10357-cov-2.572413_pt1 | contig 10357 bp, 10 predicted proteins | sample MGYA00580581_ERZ772881 | MGnify/ENA primary metagenome ERZ772881 (study PRJEB29015, sample SAMEA2737668) | human gut metagenome | biome: human gut; feature: human-associated habitat; material: faeces | place: China | collected 2012 ...
TATACCATTGTTTAGGCCGGATGGCCTCCGCCAGACTCTCCTGAGCCATGGTGAGGGATCGGACATCCAGCCCCAGCAGCTTGCCCCGGAGCTTCCGCAGCAGGTCCTGATCCACCTTGTCATCCAGATAGCAGAGGACCGCGTCATTATGGGTGCGGGAACCAACCTTGTGCCCCTCCATAGTGAGGTGCGGGTCCCGGATGCGGCGGCGCAGCAGCGCCATATTGGGCACCACTGCCTCTACAAAGCCGTCGTGGCTGCCCCGGAGCACCTTGCCGTCCGGCGGCTCGTGTACGCTCCGGCTGGGGTAGCCCTTGGCGTCCATCAGCGCCCCCCCCGCCAGTCCCTCCACCGCCAGCAGGGATTTTCCCAAAAATACGGAGGTCACGGCGTCGGATATGTCAAAGGTGACGTTGGATTCCGAAAAAGTGATATACCGGTCCAGAAAGTCCTGCATTTCGGTAAGCCCCACCACGTTTTCCGGCTTCAGTGTCAGCCAGAAGGCCCCCATCCGCTCAAGGATGCTGTCGCTGCCAAAGCCGTCCACCACCCACAGCCGGGCCCGCCGTCCGCCGATCAGGTAATCCCGGCTCACCATGTCGCAGCTGCGGCCCACACCTAAAAGGCCGTCCAGCACCCGGACGTTTTCCCGGTAATCATTCGAGATTTTTTCCATGCGATCCCTCCGTTTCTGGAGGTAGTATGTGCCGGGAATCGGATTTTATGGCAAAAAAGGAACAGACCCGCAAAGGTCTGTTCCTTTTACATTTTATAATGCTATGCCTTCTTCGGACGGACGGCCCGGAAAATCAGGCCAATAACCAGCCCCAGGATCGCGGGGCAGATCCAGCCCAGGCCGATGGTGGCAAAGGGCAGCGCCTTGCCCACAGTGTCGACCAAGCCATTCACATGGAGCACCGCACGGAGATGATCCGGCAGCGTCCGCAGCAGATCGTAGAAAGCCGCCACCAGAGTCAGGCCGGTGACCCAGGCGTACACAGCCCGGTCATGGTCAAAGAAGTGGCCCAGCAGCGCCAGCAGGATCAGGGTGATGGCCAGGGGATACAGGAACATCAGCACCGGCACAGCGTAGGTGATGATGGCGGTCAGGCCCACGTTGGCCAGCAGGAAGGAAATGCCCGTGAACACGAACACCCAATTCCGATAGGACAGGCCCTTGGGGAACATCCCCACGAAGGTCTCCGCGCAGCTGGTGATAAGGCCCACCGCCGTTTTCAGGCAGGCCAGCGTCACGGTGGCAGCCAGCACCAACAAGCCCGCCTTGCCCAGATAGTGCTGGGCGATCTGTGCCAGCGCCGTGCCGCCGTTGGGAGCGGCTTCCAGCGCGCCCCGGCTCCAGACACCCATCAGCGTCACCAGCAGATAGATCACGCCCATCAGCAGGCAGCTAAGAATACCGGAGCGGACGGTGGTCATGGCCACGGATTCCGCCTTTTCCACACCCAAACCCTGGATCACCTGCACTACCACGATACCGAAGGCAAGGCTTGCCAGGGCGTCCATGGTGTTATAGCCCTCCAGAAAGCCGGTGAAGAAGGGCTGTGCGGCATAAGCCCCCTGAGGCTCCACCGCGCCGATGCTGGTGGTGGGATGCAGGATCGTCACGAATACCATGATCGCCAGGAACACCAAGAAGCAGGGAGTCAGGACCTTGCCCACATAAGTGAGGATCTTGCCCGGCCGCAGAGAAAGGACCAACGTCACAGCGAAAAACAGCAGAGAGAACAGCAGCAGGTAGAGCCAGCTTTTGTCATCGTGGGGCAGGATCTGCTCCAGACCCACGGTGAAGGAAGTCGTTGCGCACCGGGGAATGGCGAAAAACGGCCCGATGGTCAGATAAAGGGCGCAGGTAAAAAAGAACGCATAGGGACGGCCCACCTTATGGCTGAGGTCAAAAAGGCCGTTGCTGCGGCTGATGCCCAGAGCGGCCACGCCCAGCAGAGGCAGACCCACGCCGGTGATCAGGAAGCCAAGAACGGCCGCCCACATGTTCCGTCCGGCCACCTGTCCCATATAAACCGGGAAAATCAGGTTTCCTGCGCCGAAGAACATGCCGAACAGCATACTGGCCACATAGATGTATTCTTTAAAACTCAGTTTTTGCTTCATGGATCGATTTCTCCTCCTCGTGTTTCTTCCCTCAGAACACTGTAAACCCTAAAACAGCTCTGCCGGTTGGGAAGCTGCTTTGCCGTCTCCCATCCGACAGTAATTAGTTTATTATAGCATCTGAATAGCTGAAAGGCAACTGAAAACACATATTTTAACGTATTTCAACGGACTGCTTGCGCTTCTTTGATTCATATGCTATCATAAGTTAGATCTGTCTAACTTCTATAAAGGAGTATTCTATGCGTTTTTCCGCTTCTGCTTTCGCACCCGCCTGCGCATCCCCCAATCACTGCGAGACCGATCCTCTGCGCCTCTATCCGGACGCCTCCGACGGTGAAGCCGCTGTGACCCGGTACCGGGTATTCCCCGGTATGGAGCTGGACTACCGGGATGTTCATGCCCGTGCCTGCCGGGAACTGCGGGATGGTTCCGGGGAACGGCTGGAGATCCATCACTGTCTGGAGGGGCGGGTGGAATACCGGCAGAACGGCCGCTATTTCTATCTGTCTCCGGGAGATCTGGCGGTAGCCCGCACCTCTTCCCTGCCTCCGGACAGCCGCTTCCCCACCGGTCATTACCACGGGATCACCGTCACCATTGATCCCGCTGCCGCGCCGGAGTGCCTTTCCTGTATTCTCAGCGATGTGGAGGTGCGGCCGGCCACCCTGATGGAAAAGCTGTGCCCCGGCGGGACGGTTTTCACTGCCCGGTCCTCCCGGCGGGTAAAGCACGTATTTTCTGAGCTGTACGCCGTCCCGGAGGATATCCGCAAGGGATATTTAAAGGTAAAGCTTCTGGAACTTCTCCTATTTCTCAGTACCCTGTCCCCGGAGGATGGGCAGACCCCTCACGGCTGCACCAGCGCGCAGGTCACTCTGGCGGAGCAGGTCAAGACCTGCCTGTTGGCGGAACCAGACCGGACCTTGACCCTCAAAAGCTTATCCCAGCAGTTCAACGTCTCCGAGGCGCAGATCAAAAGCAGCTTCACCGGAGTCTACGGTATGTCTCCGGCATCCTACGCCCGCTCACAGCGGATGCACGGCGCGGCGGCGCTGCTGCGGGAAACCGACCGGACGGTGCTGGACATCGCCTGTCAGTTTGGCTATGACAATGCCAGCAAATTCGCCAGAGCCTTCCGGGATGTGATCGGCGTTTCTCCCCGGGAGTACCGGGCCGGTGCGGAATATGACAGCTGCGCGCCCCAACTGGGCGAAAAACCGGTTTCCCTCTCGGATGCTGACGTGGAAAGGCGGATTTGACCGCAATCATACAGGAGCGGAAGTCTGACATGGACTTCCGCTTCTTCTGTTCAGGATTATTTTGCCGCATTCACTGTTTTGGAGCCGTACCCGACGTTTTGGAGCGGATACGGCTCCAAGCTTTTGATAAGATACAGTCACAGGGGTCAAGCTTCACTTTTCCTCCCCCAGCAGTTAAGGTTATCTAACCGCAATCATCACCGCACAGGCGGACGCTTCTCACACCGGCGTGCCGCTTGTGCCGTGAGAACCGCCGTTAGCAGTCCGAGCAAGCAAGGAGGTCACGGTATGTCTGAGGAAAATCTGGTGCGGCAATGCGCACCGACTCTGGCCGGGATCAAAACCGGCACCATCTTCCCCGCGCCGTTCACCTCTCTGGCAGAGCTGACGGCGGAGATCCGGGAGTTGAATCGAATTCTGGTCCCAAAGGGCCTGCGGCTGCTGCCTCTGCGCTATCAGGACCACACCGCGCTGCTGTACCTCTACCGTCCCGCTGAGCTGCGGGTGGACCTGAAGGACCAGTTGGCGGAAGCACTGCTGGCAGATGCCGGGTATTCCGGCAAAAGCAGTGAGCAGTGCGTGGCCTATCTGGCCAAGCGCTTCCGCTCCGGGGGCGAATTTCCCCACGAGGTAGGGCTGTTTCTCAGCTATCCGCCTCAGGATGTGCGGGGCTTCATCGAAAATCACGCCGTCAATTACAAGTGCGCCGGTCTCTGGAAGGTTTACGGTGACGAGGCGCTGGCCCGGCGGCTGTTTGATAAGTTCCGCAAATGCACCGATATCTACTGCGCCCTCTGGCGTGCCGGTTCCGGCATTGACCAGTTGGCCGTCGCAGTCTGATATACCAACGGTCAATGACCGATCCCGCAAGAAAGGAGATTTTTACGATGAAGAAAACCGCAGTGATTTATTGGAGCGGCACCGGCAACACCAAGCAGATGGCGGAGGCCGTTCTGGAGGGCATGAAGAGTGCCGGAGCCGATGCCGCCCTGTTAGAAGCCGCACAGGTGGACGCTTCCACCTTCAGCGGCGTGGATGCCGTGGCCTTCGGATGCCCCGCTATGGGTTCTGAGGTACTGGAGGAAATGGAGTTTGAGCCCATGTTCTCCGCCTGCAAGAGCCATTTAAGCGGCAAGAAGGTAGCTCTGTTCGGTTCCTACGGCTGGGGCGACGGCGAATGGATGCGGTCCTGGGAAAAGGACTGTGATGACGCCGGAATCAACTTGGTCTGTGAGAGCGTCATCTGTCAGGAAACCCCTGACGGCGATACACTGGAAGCCTGCCGCGCCATGGGCAAGCTGCTGGCAGAATAAGCCCCTTCAACACACCTCTATTTTTATATCTTTCCTTATTTCCTTATCTTTCCTGAAACCTTATCTTCCTATTTTTATCTTTCCTATCTTTCCTTTTTCCCCGCCGGAGATCCGCAGGTCTCCGCTGCACTCCGGACCGGATGGGGCCGGTCCGGAGTGCAAATGCCATTTTGTCTTAATCGAAAAACAGGCCGGGACTGCTGACAGCGTCCCGGTCTGTTCCCGTTCAATTATCTCATATTCGCTATGCCGGTTCAAAGTATAGCTGATATTTGCACAAAACAGTTTTTGCTGACCCTGCCGATTTTCTGCGGTTTTTCCAAAAATAATTTTCCCCGTTGACAGGGGCGTTCAACAGTGCTACGCTATGCCCATCGAAAACGAAACCGGAACACCGGTGACAGAAAGGAGACGCACCAACATGATCGTAACTCGCTTTGGTATGATGATGTGCATGATGGACATGGGGATGATGACCATGCCCAAGCCTTTGTGCGCCTCCGCGAAAAACCTCTCCTGTGTGTAACAGTTATGCTGTTCAGAAGGGCGGAAAGCGGCGACGCTTTCCGCCCTCTTTATTTTCGCAGCAACGAAAGAAGGATATTATGATCAAGCTGGAACATATCAGCAAGACCTTTGGAGATACCGGCGATGGGGTCCATGCCGTCAAGGACGTCTCCCTTGAAATCGGAGACGGCGAGATCTTCGGCATTATCGGCTTCTCCGGTGCGGGAAAGTCCACGCTGGTCCGCTGCATCAACCTTTTAGAGCGGCCCACCAGCGGCAACATCACCGTCAACGGTCAGAAGCTGACGTGGATGGAGAAGCAGGCGGACGGCAAGTCCTGTATGCGTACCGTCTCCCCCCAAGAGCTGCGGCAGGCCCGGAAAAAGATCAGCATGATCTTTCAGGGCTTCAACCTGCTGATGCAGCGGACCTGTCTGAAAAATGTCTGCTTCCCCATGGAGCTTTCCGGTGTACCCAAGGCTCAGGCCGAGAAAAAGGCGCTGGAGCTGCTGGATCTGGTGGGACTGAAGGAAAAGGCAAGTGCCTATCCCGCCCAGCTCTCCGGCGGTCAGAAGCAGCGGGTGGCCATCGCCCGGGCGCTGGCTACGGACCCGAAGGTGCTTCTCTGCGATGAGGCCACCTCCGCTCTGGACCCCACCACCACCAATTCCATCCTCGCGCTTTTGAAGGAGCTGAACCAAAAACTGGGGGTCACGGTGGTCATCATCACCCACCAGATGAGCGTTATCGAGGAGATCTGCACCCGCGTCGCCATTTTAGACGGCGGCGAGGTGGCCGAGGAAGGCCGGGTGGAGGACATCTTCGCCCATCCCGCCACCGACGCGGCCCGCCGTCTGGTGTATCCCGGCGGCGTCAGCGCTAAGCAGTACCCCGCAGGCACCCGGGCCGTCCGGGTCTCCTTCAACGGCGGCACGGTCTATGATCCCCTTATCGCCTCGCTGGCGATCGAGTGCGGCGTCAAAGTCAACATTCTGGGCGCTGACACCCGGAACATTGACGGCAAGGCCTTCGGCACCATGCTCCTGCTTTTGCCGGACGATCCCAATGAGGCCGCTAAGGCTCTGAGCTACATCCGTTCCCAACCCAATATCACCGCAGAGGAGGTGGAGTACCATGCTTGAGGTCATTTCTGCATTTTGGTCGGAATACGGCGGCATCCTGCTCACCGGCACCCGGGATACGCTGGTGATGGTGCTGATCTCCACCCTGTTCGCCTATCTGCTGGGATTGCCTCTGGGCGTTGCCCTCACCGTTACCCAGCCCCACGGCATCTGCCCCAGCAAAACCGTGAATCAGATCTTAGGCTGGATCGTCAACATCGGCCGCTCCGTGCCCTTTATCATCCTGATGGTGGCCATTATGCCCTTCACCAAGCTGGTGGTGGGTACCAAGATCGGCGTCAAGGGCGCCATCGTGCCTCTGGTGGTCTCCGCCGCCCCCTTCATCGCCCGCATGGTGGAAACCTCTCTGGCAGAGGTAGACGCCGGCGTGGTGGAGGCCGCTCAGTCCATGGGCGCGTCCACCTGCCAGATCATCCGAAAGGTCTATCTGCCGGAGGCCAAGCCCTCTCTGGTATTAGGCGGTGCCATTTCCATCGTAACTATTTTGGGCTACACCGCCATTGCCGGTACCGTAGGCGCCGGCGGTCTGGGCGATATCGCCGTGCGGTACGGTCACCAGCGATTCATCACCTCGGTGATGTGGGTAACGGTGGTCATCCTGATCATCATGGTGCAGATTGTCCAGTCCCTGTTCGGCTGGCTGTCCAAGAAGATCGACAAACGGCTGGATACCGGTGCAGGTAAGCTCACCGCCTTCGACCTGCTCTCCCGTCTGGCCCACACCAAGTAAGTCCCCCGCATTTCATTTGTTGTTTTCATCGCCTGTCCCCCTATGTGCACAAGGGTATTCCGGCAAGCGCTTGAAATATAAAATTCATCAATTCTGATATTCATTGGAGGAAAAGAACATGAAAAACAAGATTTTTGCCACTCTGCTGGCCCTGACGCTGGCCCTGTCCCTCACCGCCTGCGGCAGCAAGTCCGATGACTCTGCCAAGGCCGACACCACCGATGACGCGCAGACCGAGCAGCCTGCGGAGCCCCAGGAGACCGTCACTCTGAACGTAGCTGCCTCTCCCACCCCCCACGCCGAGATCCTGAAGCAGTGCGTACCCATTCTGGCCGAGCAGGGCATCGACCTGCAGATCCACGAGTACAGCGACTATGTGGTGCCCAATACCGCCGTGGAGGACGGCGATGAGGACGCCAACTACTTCCAGCACGTCCCTTATCTGGATGACTTCAACACCACCCGCGGCACTCATCTGGTGAGCGTCACCGGCGTCCACATCGAGCCCATGGGCATCTACGCCGGCAAGTCCGACTCTCTGGACAACCTGCCTGACGGCGCATCCGTGGCCGTCCCCAATGATGCCACCAACGAAGGCCGTGCCCTCCTGCTGCTGGAAGCTCAGGGTCTCATCAAGCTGGCTGACGACTCCAACCTCTCCTCTACCCCCAAGGACATCGTGGAGAATCCCAAGAACCTGACCTTCACCGAGGTGGAAGCCGCTACCATCCCCAGCATCGCCAGCGAGGTGGATCTCGCCGTTATCAACTCCAACTATGCGCTGGGTGCTGGCCTGAACCCCGTTGAGGACGCTCTGGCTCTGGAATCCTCCGACTCCCCCTATGTGAACGTGCTGGTCTGCAAAGAGGGCAACGAGAACAACGCCGCCATCCAGGCTCTGGCCGAGGCCCTGCACTCCGACGCCGTGAAGAACTACATCGCCGAAAACTTTGACGGTGCCGTCATTGCCGTTGACTAAATCTTCCAGCCTATATCATGAGGACCTCCGGCTCTGCCGGGGGTCCTCAGCGTATTACGCATTTTTCGCTGCCTTGCTCCGGCAAAAAATGCAGAGTCCTCCTTCAGAAAAAGGGGTATTTGCGAGGGAAATCTTTGCTGGTTTCCTTCCAATTTTCAACACGAACCGCCGTATGCGGGCTACGAGGCTCGAACTCGCTTCCCGGCATCCCACGAATTGCGTTCCGCAATTCGCAGGAACCCTACCTCACCTCTGATTAAAATGCGCTTCGCGCATGGGTGTCGGTATCGAGTTCTTTCCGTCTAACGAAAAAAATCAGGGCATCCAAATCGGATGTCCTGATTTACTCTGGAGCGGGCTACGAGGCTCGAACTCGCTACCTCCACCTTGGCAAGGTGGCGCTCTACCAGATGAGCTAAGCCCGCGGAACAAGGAGTATTATAGCAAGGCCTCCCCGTTCTGTCAAGCATTTTTTACATTTTTTTCAATAGTTTTTTCGATGTCTTTCAAAGAGCCTATCACGGCGCCTGTTCTGTTGAAGATGCCTCCGATTCCGTCGGAGCATCCGACTGCGCCGCAGCCGCCTGCTCTGCTTGATACGCCTGAATTTCTTCCTCCGTGGGCTTGAGTAGGAATTCGATGATCCCCACTGGGTCGGTTTCCGGATAGTAATGGACGATCCAGACCGCTTCCTCCCGGGTTCCCCGCTCCTGCCGCACCTGCTGAACCTCCTGCGCCACCTTCTCCCGGCTGTCTGCCTGCCAATAGCCCATGCGGACCACCAGCTCCGTCCGGCCACCGTCCAGCGCCGCCTCCAGCAGATCACCAAGCGCACTGACGCTGGAGGCGCTGACGATGGTCTGCATCTGCTCCGCCGTGCGCCGATATCCGATCTGAAGGTCCGCCTCAAAGCAGCTCCGCTGGGGCTGGCTGATATAGGTGATGTACTCCACGGCATAGGCTCCCAGCGGGGTCTCCTGCTGAACCTCCTGTGCCGCCTTTTCCAATTCCTCCAACGCAGTTTGTTCGTCCGGGAAATTATACAGCCGCAGCGACGCGGTTTCTGTGTGCTGACCGATGAGGATCAGCAGATCGTTGACCATATCCTGCCGGTTTTCCGCCCGCAGGGTAGCGGCGGCTTCACTTTCCCAGAACTTGCTGCTGTGAGGCTCTGATGTGGTATAGGAGCGCTCCAGAAGAGAGGCGCAGCCTGTCAGCAGGCCCAGCGCCAGTCCCGCCGCCGCCAGTCGATATGCCTTCATCCGCGCCCCTCCTTTTTTAAATCGTTTAATAGCCCAGATCCTGATCGATCAGGACCACTTCCATCTCCATGTTGGCTACGGCCTCCCACAAAACCACCAGGCCCCGGCAGATCCGCTCCGGGCTCTTGCAGTCATAGCAGCGATCTCCATGAACGGCGCAGGGCGTTTTCCGGCCCAGCCGCTGGGCATTCTTCGGCGCAGCAATGTTCCGCGCCCGCCAAAGGGCCTCCTCGTAGGTGGGGGCCAGCTTGTTCCGTCCCACGATGAACCAGACCTTCTTGTGGCCGTACAGGGACGACGCCACCCGGTTGCCGTTGCCATCGATGTTCACCATCTGGCCGTCCAGACTCAGCGCGTTCGCGCCGGTGATGAACACGTCCGCACCAAGGCACTGCTTCATGATCGCTTTCCGCTCCTCCGGGGTCGCGCCCCGCTCCCGGTCGAGGGCGCGGTAGTCCCCTGTCCGTACGGTGTCTAACAAACCGATCTGCTGGGCGGACATTGCGCCGCCCCAGCCCACGCTGGAACCGGCGGGTATCCATTCCAGCGCCTTTTTCAGCGCTTCGGCTTTGTCTGCGCAGTAGCAGGCTTCAAAATGGCGGCTGTGAAGATTTTTGACAAGCACATTCGCCCGTTTTTCATAGTATTTCTGTTTCAGGTTGGCCACAATACCCCCTCCTTTTTCTTATCATACCGCACAACGAAGAAAAAGTAAAGGCTACAAATAAAGAGAGGACACCATCATGCAGAATATGATTTTCAAGCGCAAACTGCCCATTCCCAAGGAGATCAAGGAGCAGTACCCCCTGACCGCCGAACTTTCTCAGGTCAAAGCCCGCCGGGACAAGGAAATTGCCGATGTTTTCACCGGAAAAAGCAGCAAAATGGTGCTGATCATCGGTCCATGCTCCGCCGACCGGGAGGACGCGGTGCTGGAATACTGCGAGCGGCTGGCAAAATTGCAGGAAGTGGTGTCGGACAAGCTGGTTCTGATTCCCCGGGTCTACACCAACAAGCCCCGCACCACCGGCG
>ERZ772881.3207-NODE-3207-length-10313-cov-2.245759_pt1 | contig 10313 bp, 10 predicted proteins | sample MGYA00580581_ERZ772881 | MGnify/ENA primary metagenome ERZ772881 (study PRJEB29015, sample SAMEA2737668) | human gut metagenome | biome: human gut; feature: human-associated habitat; material: faeces | place: China | collected 2012 ...
TTCCTAAGTGACTCATACCAACTTCATATAAGTCTGGGAAACATTGAGCATATCTTATTAAGCTTTCATCTGACGTATCCTTATGTATTGAATTTATTTCATTTCCAAGATACCTAGCAGGCTTTTCAACCTTCTTTAAAATTCTCTTTAACAATTTTACTACAAATATCCGTTTTGGGTTCCCTACCAGAAATGTACTTAATCAAATCACTTATTGCTTCATTATCAATAACTCTTCTACATCTTGAAACACTTCCCTTATCCTTATCTATCTTCTCATAAGGAGCTACATTCAAATACTCAGAATTCAAAAAATTACCATTAACAATATCTCCATAGACAATCTCATTATTAGTCAATATCTCCTTATTTATAACTTCCTTTTGAGTCAATTTTTTCTTTTCTTCTGCTATCTCCTCTCTTTTCCGGAAAGTCTCATATAAAGAAAAAGTATAAAATGTTTTCATAGCAAAGAAAAGTTTCCGATCGTCTTCTTGGTATGAAACTTTACCCAGCCAATCCAAACATGCCAGTACATCTCCCAATGATATATTATACATCATATTCTCTTCATCAAGAATATTCTGCAACTCTTTCATACTGCTATCACTCAATCTACTTTCTTTGGTCTCTTTTTTATCTTTTGCAGCATCTTTAGGGTCATTACTGATTTCTATATTCCTTAAGACTTCAAACCTCCGTTTCAAATGCTTTATTACCGTCTGATTGATAAGCCCATAATCCTGTATATCCCGCAGCTTTTGTATAATTGAGAGTCCGCCTTTATCCAAATTATTCGTACACCATACTCCATAGAAATATTCCTTAAAAGGAATAAGATTGGGTAATGCTCCCTCATGACTTTCCACGTCATCCAGATTATACAGCAAATGCAGCAAGTTACAAAACTCACGTAAATTATAGGGAATGATATAATTGACTTGCGATTTTGTATTATAAAATAACAAACGGGTCTTTTTGTAGATTTCCTCCAATATACCGTTTTTCATCGGAGAGAGTATGTTGACTTTCCTTACTTTCCCTCCTTGCTTACGGCAAACCTGAATATCTTTGTCAAATAAATCCTTTACAGAAGGCATTATAATACGTTGGTTTAGAGGAAGCAGTTTGGTAATATACCGTTCTACTATATGATTCACCACCTCATTATAATTATCATCCCCTTTAACAGTCTTATTTTCAATATATTTTTCCTCTCTCTCAAGCAATGGACGAAAATCTTTTGTATATTTAATCCGAATCACATTCCCCAACTGCTCCAGCTTAACCGCCATCAAAATAATCAACTCTGGCATATTGAGATAACGACGAATGCACTCCACTAATCCATAACCATCTTTCATATCCAAATCTATATCGTCAATGCACAACACCAATTTGCCATTCGTATCTTTATAAACATATTCCAGATAGTCCCGTACCAGCTCTCTAAGAACTTCTTTCAATTCAAGGGATGCACTCAGATCTTTCAATTGCTCAAGGTCGCCAAATTCAGAAAATTCAAGTTTTTTTCCCAACAATGGAAATATCCGTCTAATCTCAAAAGCAACTTCCTGTCATGTCTATATTGTGGTTCCTTTTCTTCCTTTTTCATCAAATCACGGAACAAAGTCCCAATAAACAATTCCAAGATATTATGGTTACTGTCAAAGAAGAGCGGATCAATCACCTCACATCTATAAAAAGAAGTTTCTTTCAAAATATCTTTCAAAATATCTTTATAAATATCTATCTCCTTTTCCTTTATTTTTGCTTTATCTTGGTTTTTCTTTACACTATCTTCAATTTCAAACAAATCATCAAGCACAACCTTATGATCCCGTTTCTGCATACACAGTAGTTCCCTCGCTGTCAACATACACGAAGTTTTACCCGAACCTCTTTCTCCTGCAAAAACAAATATATTATTGGGAAATTCCCAAGAAGAATAAATGGCATCCTGCTTCTCTCCTTCCTTACAAAGCAAGAGATGCTCAGCAATGGCAGACAAGATCTGACGATATTGTTTGTAAAAGATAGAATTCTTTACTGTTATGTCGCTATCTTCTTGAGTAAAAATTTCTATTTTAGGCCGAGTCTCTTCTCCTAAAATAAAGCTATGATCATACATCTTTTTTTCATTCTGTTCTCCCATAATATTATTCTTTTAATTTAAAGTATCTATATGCTATTACAATTTCCTTTATTTGTACTTCCGCATAACGGGTTCCCTCGTGGCAACAAAAGCAACAGGCAAAACCTGAAGCTAAAAAAAGCAGGATACAAACAAGACCGAACCCACCTTGATACAATATGAATCCTACTATCAATCCTATCAAGGAAGATGCTATCAGCCCTTCATAAACCGCCTGCATTACCCAATATTTATTGATAAATGCCATCGTAGCAGCGGCATTTTCACATTCCCGCAAGTAGGTCCACATTTCCGTATAATACATTTTACAATCATCTTCGTCAGTATAATCTGCCAAAATTTTCTCTTTTTTATTAGCATACCTTACCGCTTCTTTAAAGCAGGTCATGAATCTTGTTTCTTCCACTTTCACCAATAGCACATAATGCTTCCGCCTATACATTATGACTGTCGCTCTAATAGTCTTACCAATAGTAAACGAAAGTAAACCACATAAATAAGTAAAAATAATAGCAGCAATCACATTCAACGAAGTGCTACCAAGGCTACCTAATAAATCATTCTGCCATAACCCATAACAAATAATGGAGAACGAAGCTATGCCCGAAACGATATAAGAGAAATCAAAGACTGTGAATATTTCACCTATCTTATCAATGATTTTAGTTACACTTGATATCATATTTCACCTAACAAATTATTTACAAAGTCATTCAATTCCTACTACCTACTAAAAGCATATAGAATCGTGGTAACCATCTTTTCAGTAATACAGCTATCGGTATTGCTATCAAGATAAACAACCAAGGTGATAATAAATATGCAACCGCAAAACCAAAAGAAGAATTTCCCAATATAACAACCTGTAATTTTCTAACAATATTCAGAGTAGGTTCATGGAACAGATAAATGAAAAAAGTAAAACCGCATACCATTTTCAGTAAAGAATGTTCCTTCAACTTGAAATTCACTCCTACCAAACAATCATATAAATTCCATAAGCCTATAACTCCTAACGCCGTAATCGGTATATTCAACCATCGCCAAGCCACACTATCATAACTTAATTCCGCTATAGAAAAACCAAGGAATAAGAATAAGATAATTATTGATTTATGCTTTTTCAAATCAATTAGTAAAGCATCTCCTACCATAAACCAAAATGCTGCAAAAACAGGAACATATTGTCTGATTTCTGTTAAGGTCAGTAAAAACAATCAATCCCTTATGTATATGCTTACGCAGATAATACAAAATAGGAGAAATACAAACCAACAGAATCAAATCCCGCAAAAACCAAAGGTGAAAAGCATAAGGAGAACCGCCGTCTTTTACTTTATAAAAAAGAGAACATAGAATATCTGCTATCGGTTGTTGTAGTTGTTCTGAGAAAGAAGCACTATTGACAAACTGTTTAGTTCCAGGAACAACTTCTAAAAGCAGATAAAATAATGGGAAGAACAAGCATGCTACCACATAAGGAATTAAAAGAGTATGCACCCTTTTTCGCATCTTATGATAAACATCATTGATACTCTCCACATTCAAAAAGAACAAATAACCGGATATCATATAAAACATAGGCACTGCGCACCGTCCTATTTCCCCCGATATAATATCTTGCAGCAAGAAATTGAATTGCATTCCTGCTATTTCATGGGGATAATCATGGAAACCGGAATGAATATATAAGACCAAGATTATAGAAAAGAAAGATACTACTTTTATCTTTTCACTGAAATATTGATTCATAAATGGGATATTTAATCTTTGAAATAGTTTTCTTTCAAATATCTTCTCACTTTTTCACTGTCAAAGTCAAACTGTTTTTTGATTTCATAAATCTTAGCATCTACTAGAAAACGATACCAGAAACCTTGCAAAAAATGCCAGATGAAACCTTGTTTGCCATCAAGAAACCCAGCTTTCAGAATGTATCGAATAAAGAAGTTGATGAAAGGACGTAGGAAGAGAGGAGCTTTGATGTATTTCATTTTAAGCCAGCGTTTACGCTGCTCCTCTGTCCCCCAAAATTTAGCTTGCACTTCTTTGCCTTTATCATCCATTCCATACTCCATCATCAGCATATCCACCATTTCACGAGTGGCATATCCGTTATGTTTCTCCGTCCACCAAGTAAGGTCATTCAGATTGGCATCCACTTGATTGCCTTCTTCTACAGTAATAGTTATTCCATCAAAAATACGAATATGCTCATCCATCCAACGGTTTTCACACTCACCATGACCTCTACGGAAAACTTTCAAATGATAGGATGGATACCAACCGCCATGAAGCAAGGGCTTTCCCATGAAATCAATGCGTTTACGCACGTATACTCCATTGACTTCACTACTACATTCAGCTAATGTATATTTCATTGCCTGACCTAAATTTCCTTCCAGAAACTCATCGGCATCAATACGCCATATCCATTCGGAAGTTATCGGACAGTTCATCACTCCCCAATTAAATTGAGTTGCATAATTTTTCCAAGGATTTTGATAAACTTTGGCTCCTAACTGCTTTGCAATTTCTAGTGTCCGGTCTTGGCTGAAAGAATCAATAACAAAGATTTCTTCACAAATACCTCTTAAAGAGTTGATGCAACGAGCTATATGCTTTTCTTCATTATAAGTAAGGATAATAGCGGAAATAGTATTATTCATAATATAATTATTAGACCTGATATATCCCTTTTCTATCAAAAGGTTCGTTTCCAAATATCTGTGAAAATAGATGAGAAGCACATTTCAATAAATATGCAGCAATAAATATGATTATGTAAATTATTAAGATATTAAATGGGAATATACCATTAAGTTTATCTGTAAAAATAGCATATTGCACCATATAAATCTCCAATGTCAAAGCTGAAATAAAATAAATAAATTTTCCTCCAACTCTATATTCTAAAATACGATTAACAGCCGGTGTGTCACGAAAACATTTTCCATATCAAGTGTTATCAGCTATTTTTCTTGTTTTAATATACATTGCCGGATTGCCACCGACTACCATCCATGGTTCCACATCTTTAAAAACAGCGGCTCTTGCACCGACTACAGCTCCTTCTCCTATGATGATTCCCGGAGCAATAAAGGCTTCTGCCGCTACCCATACCCTATCTTCTATGATAATAGGTTTTTCTATTTGTTCATGCCGAGATGAAGATATATTATGTGAAGCTGTGCAGAGATAAGCCCTCTGTGAAACAGTAGCATTTACACCAATAGTTATCGGAGCTGCATTATAACAGTCTACCCCCGATGCTATACAAGCATAATCTTTCATTTCCAAATTCCAAGGCATAAAGATTTTTGCAGAAGCATACACATTTACCGTACTTGCAATTTTCGCCCCAAACATACGAAGCAAAAAACGCTTCCAAGGCATTAGTGTACTTTTAGGAAAAGGACGAGCCAATAGAGTCCAACATACCTCCCATAGCATCCGTTTAATACGATTGGTTGTGGTATATGGAGATACAAAATGCATGTAATCTATATTTTCTTTTAGCATTTCAATTATATATTATTTCCGAATTATAGTATTATATACCTCTACCATACGTTTTGCAACAACATTACTAGCAAAATTTCTAATTATCAAATCTCTGCCTCTAAGTCCCATCTCTTTACGTTCTTGAATAGGAATACGAATTGCTTCTTGAATAGCGTTTACAAGATCATCAATGGTTCTATCAATCCACCAACCACAATGATTTTGTTCAATTATTGACCACGGAGCACCTTTTGTGGTGATAACTGGTGTCCCACAAAGGAATGATTCTGCAATGACAATACCAAAATTTTCATTTAGAGTAGGAAGAACAAATACATCAGAAGAACGGTAAGCCTCCCATTTATCTTCACCATATAAAGCTCCAACAACATCAACAACAGAAGATATTCCAAGATCATTAGCCATGTTTTTTAAAACTTCTACCGTATAATCTGATTCAATTCCTGCTACTACCACTTTCCACCCGACTAATTGTTCTTTAATTTGAGCAATAGCTTGCATTAAAAAATCAATTCCCTTGTTTCTACGGTATAGTGCTAAAAAAAGAATCTGTTTCTTTTCATCCCAAGATTTCTTTACTTCTATGCCATCAATCATTAGCCCATTGGGAACAATTACAACATTTGAATTATAATCTAATGACAATAGATTGTTTTTCTCAGACTCAGCAGTTGCTATCAAAATATTACTCATCTTAACACTACGCTTTTGATAAAGCAATAAAGCCGGCAACTTCTTTGTCCAGTAGTTCTTCCGAATATCCCAAGGTTCCAACATACCATGGGGAGATAAAGCCACAGGATAGCCTTTCGCTTTTGCCCAAAACACAACCCAAGAACATTGTAACATCCAACAACCATTAACGTGAACTACATCAGGTTTAAACTTATCAAGAATGGCACAAAATTCGCATTTCATTTTAAAAGGACGTCGGATATTCCCTTCAATATAATGAATTGTGCAATTGGTAAATGTAAGTTCATCGGACGTATGATGACACACAATCTTTAAATCAACTAACTGCCCCATGTCATGTGAAAGAAGTTGAAGGTAAGAACTCACTCCTCCCCCCATTTTACCTACTGAAGGAATATAATGTAATATCTTCATTTCTCTGTTTATTATAGAGTATACAAACTGAAATAAAATAATGGAAATGATATTATATTTTTATAAAATTAATTTAAAAGTACCATAAAAAGCCAACATTTGCATCCCATGAACTGAATTTATGATTTATAGAAAGATATGTATATCCCCCGCCAAAAGCGATACAATAATATTCAAATCTATCCAATGGAATCAAAAACTTTGTGCCTAAACGAATAGCAGGACTCCATTTAGTATTTTGTTTATGCTAACGGCTCCTATCTTGCTTAATATATTTATAAATAAGATCACACACAAATTCTCCTGTCTGAGTATTAGATACAGCATGAGCTGTTTTTTTCTTTAACATCGGACATGCTATCCGCACACTATCATGATTCACAAATACAAGTTTGTTCATTCTTTCAAGAAGAGAAAACAATACATCATCATATTCTGTGATATGATCTTTATCAAACATAATATCCATAAGTACATATTTATATCTTTGACTCTTGTTCAACAATTCAAGAAACTTATAAAGCTTTCGCCTATCAGTGATAACATTACTACCAACAATATCATCAGTTCCTTCTCCCTGCTCCAGAACCAACTCTTTGCCATAAGAAACATTTATAAATATTGCATCATCATAATCTATCTTCTTACTCCATCCCAAACACTCACACACTTTCTGCGCCAACAAATACTGATTAAAATTTTCGCCGGCAAATAAAAGAAAATTATTTGTAAAGTAACAGATACATGTTAATATCAGCGTATTAATTACAGAAAATGCTATATAACATGTAATTATATATTTCTTTAGCGTCAATAAACTTGTTTATATTTGCATTCTATTACTACAAAGTATTTATTGTTACATTTTCCTTTTGCCATCACCTCAATCTTTCGATTATATCCCAACCTTAAACAAGTTTCCTTGTTCACTTTCAGCAGTAGCATAGGATAATCCGCCTTTACTATGTAAACGTCCCACAAACCACCGTATGACAGATAATCGCGGGAAATCAGGCGTTACTAGTCATATGGTCAAATTGTAAAAACTAAGTTTTAGTTATTTTATATAGTAGCACGACAGATATGCCAGCTTTTCCTCTTCTTTTAAATCCTTGTGCTTTCTTAATAAAGTTACCAGATACTCGTATGGGTGTAGTCCATTCAACGAACAGCTTTCTATCAGGGAATGCATAAAAGTATGCCGCTTGGCAGCAGCTTCGCTGCCGATATTCTAGCAGTTCATATCCAGCTTAATCGTCTTCATTCTTTATTCGGCCAAATTGTTCAAGAATTGCAGGCTTATGCAAATCAAAAACAGATTAAATACCTAACCATCAGCTAATTACCAATACCAACCGGCATTTGCAATACGCATGGAAGTCATCTCGATACTCTCTGTAAAACAAACCATATCAGACCAACTGATTTGATATTTTTGAGAAACAACGTCAAATATAGACTTTCCCTCTACGGGTTTGCCGATTTTCTCATTCCAAAGTTGCTCGCTTTGCCAAGCCTGAAGCTTCTAATAATTGACACCTTGTTGCGAACAGAATTCTTCAAATCCTATTCCCGCAGTACAAAACTCATAGAAAGCTTGAACATCGCAGAAATTGACCTTAGCATTTGACACAATTCTTCATTTTTTAATTCTTCAACTAAAGTAGGAACAGAATGGATAGCAGAAAAGGCACTATTTGGGGACGTTTACCCTTAAAATATTGAACCAACTCTACATATATTCCTAATAGAGCACATCCTTAAATCTTCTTCTACCACTTATATATTAGAGAATCAAATTTTCCAAGGTTCTTTCACAACTATTCCCTCTAGACAGTCTACCATATATGAGGCAATAACGCTACCACTAATACGTTCTTTAGCCCAAGTAATTCGGTGCTGACAAGTATTTCTGATCTCATTAATATTGTCTATACAATATTTCATCTTTTTTGATAAATCCACAATATTTCCACTCTCAAAGACAGAACCACACAAAGAATTACACAATAAATCCTTTGCACCACATTTATCGCTACAAATAACATAAAGCCCTGCTTGCAAGGCTTCATTTACAACAGCACCCCAGCCATCATAACTACTTGGTAATATCAAAACATCTTGTTCTGCCAAAAGCACTGGAATCTTGTTCATATTCTGAAAACCAAGTATCTGAACTTTTAGATTCTGACGATTAGCTATAAACTTTCTAATTTTTCCCTCTTCCTCTCCTCCACCGATGTATGTAATATTCACATTTTCATGTAGCATATCTGCCGCTTTCACAATACATTTTGGCGATTTCCGACAAGACAAACTACCTACAAAGCAAAAATTTACATTAGCCTTAGTTCTTTTATTAACGACATATTGAAAATCAGTACAATATATAAAAGGAGTAACACTCCACCCATTATAAACAGACTTAAAATATTTTACGGCATCATCCCCCATAGCAAACACTTTATCTATATATTTAGCATATTTCTGGTCTTGAAAAAAGAACCTTAATCTATGAAGCCAAAGTGGTTTACCATTTGAACAACCAAACGCAAAGGTATAAGGACGCTCAGTTATTAACCCACGCTTAACATTATACTTCAAACTCATTTTAAATACTAATGAAATATAAGGAAACGCATTAATCCCACTGAAAAGATGCCAAGTTTCTTCAGATTTCTCTGATAAGATATATTCTATCAAAGTATTTTTTGGATGAATATAAACCTTAAATGAATCAGAATTTTGCACTGAGTTATTATTCCATCCCATTTTTCTCCGACTGGATATCAATTCCTTATCAGAAATAACAATAACTTCATCCACCCTCTTATCATACAAAAGTTGTGTTATATATGGCATTTGATGAGGAGTAATACAGTTCTGCCAAAATACTATTCTCATAAAAAATCACTTTATTGTTCAACCAAGATGATAATATTTCTCTATACCCATTAAAAAGCCTATTCTGAATCAACAGCTTGTATTGTCTGCTTCCATGACTCCACTGAAAAATTCTGCCGAATAAATAAAATATTATCAGAATACTTTAATAGCTCACTATTATCTATAACAAGAATCTCTTTAATACTCCTAATAAGTGCCTGTTCTTCGAAAGGAATATATATATAATTTGCACCGTCTATTTCAGGATATTGCATAGTTGAAAGCACTATTTTACCTTTAGAAAAATAATCAAGAATCTTAGAAGGAAAATTATTGTTATTTTCTAATAAATAAGGATTTCTTAGATTTAAGCAGATTGTTGACTTATCAAGAAGTTTAAGATAATCTTCATATTGCATATTTCCCATAAAATGTATATTTTCATATTTTCTATACTGCTCTGGGAAAGAGCCATTTCCTGAAATATACAGTTGTGCTTGAGGTATTTGTGCAAAAACTTTCAAAGCCATATCGTATCCTGTAACAGACGCCAATGTTCCAGAGAACAAGAAAGTTACTCTATCTATATCTGACACTTTTTTATTTCTAATTAGCATTTCATTATCAATAATGCCGG
>ERZ772881.3208-NODE-3208-length-10311-cov-5.314255_pt1 | contig 10311 bp, 11 predicted proteins | sample MGYA00580581_ERZ772881 | MGnify/ENA primary metagenome ERZ772881 (study PRJEB29015, sample SAMEA2737668) | human gut metagenome | biome: human gut; feature: human-associated habitat; material: faeces | place: China | collected 2012 ...
AAAAATTTCTTACTATCATTATACTTCATCAACCTAAAGAATGGAAGATATTTTCCTGCTCCCTAAAGCAAAAGCACCTGTCATTTTCAAAACGAAAATAGCAAGTGCCTTAAAGTTCCATATTTAATTTTAGGTGCAAAAAAGCAGGAGACCTTTTCAGATTTCCTGCTTAGCAAAGCTGTGAAGATTTAATTGTGGTTGGGTTGCCAGTTATACAAACTGGAAATTTTCTTTTTAGAATGAATTATTTAATTTCTACAATAGCACCATATTTCGTATGCGGAAGATATTGTACCTTTAAATAAGTATTTTTATCAATATACCTTGAAAATACTGTGATTTCGATTTCATCATCTTTAACTTTATCATATAGAAAAATACTTCTTCTTTCAGAAGATATATCTGCACCACCATGAGATTGTTCAGTTACATATCCTTCTGCATAACTATACTGTTTGTTTATGATGTAAGGCATATCTAAAACAAAATCTTTCAAATATAAGATTAAAAGAATAGCTACTATAACAAGAATGGTATTAGCCAATCGAAGAAATATTATATCATTTTTTCCAGTATATTCTTTTTTTATCGCTTCTTTATCAAAAAATATCGAATAGATAAGTTTTCTTTTTTTAATTAGATAGATAATGCAAGCAATTAAAGCTATAACAAATAATGAAACTCTTATAAACAATCTAAATATAGCAAAATCCATAATATCATCCCCTTAAACTTCAAGTTTGTTGCTTACATTATACTTCATCAACCTAAAGAATGGAAGATATTTTCTTGCTCCCTAAAGCAAAAGCACCTGTCATTTTCAAAACGAAAACAGCAAGTGCCTTAGAGTTCCATATTCAATTTTGGGTGCAAAAAAGCAGGAGACCTTTTCGGATCTCCTGCTTAGTAAAGCTGTGAAGATTTAATTGTAGTCAGTTTTTCTTATACCATCCGAAATTTATACTTTAATGTTCTCTCATAACAAAAATCAATTTTGTCCTCCAACAAAAATACCGTTTGGGGGATTATCCCATATAAAATTATCCTCAGCCACTTCGCTCTCCAATGCAATTTCAATTTTATATATCCCCACATTTTGAGCATTTTCATCATCCTCACTATACATATAAAAATTCATACAATACCGTTCCTTCTCTGTCAATATGAGATACATACCATCCAATTCCGTTTTCCTTTTACCATAGTTGCTTTCACTTGATGATGCACAATCGCCCTCAAAACTTTGGATACTGCCCTCAATATAATCGAAAAAAGCAGAGATTTCAGTGTCTAAATTCTCAATGTTCTTTTTGCTTTCTTCGGAAAATAGAGATTTGAGTTTCTCTGAATCCTGTTGCTTACATGCCTCGATAATTTGTTGACACATCTTATCCGTTTCATTTTGTTCAGAGCTAAACCAGTCATTGAAATATTTGTTAGAGCAGCCTGTTAAACCGAGTATAATAATCACACTGAAAAGCAACAGTACTTTCTTCATATAATTACATCCTTTACTTGATAATTGCAAAATCACTTATTGGATTAAGGTCATTACAAAAAATTTCTTACTATCATTATACTTCATCAACCTAAAGAATGGAAGATATTTTCTTACTCCCTAAAGCAAAAGCACCTGTCATTTTCAAAGTGAAAACAGCAAGTGCTTTAGAGTTCCATATCCTGTTTTTTGCTTTTCGCCGGAATTGTCCGGCTGACTTCACGCTCTGCCATTTCCTTCTTCTTGCGGCTCAACTGCTCTATAATGGAACTTTTGGCTTTCTTCTTGATTTGCTCCGTTCCGGCTTTTTTGACCTCCGGTTTCATCAGCGTGGTTTGAATTTTCTGAATGGTTGATTTCATAGCGTTTGTGATTCTGGCAATCACGCCATCCAATCGTTTCACTGCATACTCAACTTCTTTCTTTGAAGCCTTACGCTCAGGGGAGAGAACCCATGCCTTAGACTGCTCCACCAGCTTAATATCCTCCTTGTGCGTTTCCAGTTTCACAGTATCAGCAACGACCTCAACCGCCTTGTCATAGGCAATATCGGCAACCTCGTCCACCAGAGCTTCCACATCCTCAATCTTCATCGTGAGTTCTTCCAGCTTTTGCTCCTGTGCTGCCAGTTGCTCCTTTTGCTTGAAAAGAATATAGTCCTGTTTTTCCAGATAAGCACGACCACCATATTCCGGTTCTTCTTCCAGTTGTAAGCCATGCTTTTTCGCCACATCAAACAGCAGCACTCGGCAAGCTGAATCGAAAGTCATCTTGCGGTTATTTTTTCTTCCGACAGGCTTCTCCGGTTCCGGCAGTTCAAACCCCAGTGCTTCCAAAGCCTTTTCCTGTTGTGGGGCAATCTCCCCATATTGATTTTCACAGTCGAACACATGACGCTCGTGAATATGAGGGGTGCTTTCATCCAAGTGCAGCGCCCAATTCAGGATATGGACATGAGAGCCGAAACGCTCATTTACGATTTCCATAAATTCTGTGACAATCTCAATGAGCAGTTCCGGTGGAACATGATTATCAAGCGTTCCAATCTGATAGACCGTTTCCTCTGGACAGGTCTTTTTGCTTTTGAGCAAATCTCCGGTTTCCTTATTTCTTTCAGGGTGTCGGTTCTTCACATTTCTTTCGTTCTGTCCGGTCACAAAATCACGATACCGCTGACGATAAAAAAGCTGTTCCACATCTTCAAAAGTGGCAGACAGCTCATTTTCCTTTTCGGGATTTTTGAAATTGCGGAAGCCATTGTAACAGTCCCAATAGAGATTTTGTTTGGCTCGTTCTTCGTCAATGTGTTCGCTGTTGGCAATGTCAAAACTGCGGTCATTGTGCTTCGGATTATAAACGCCATTCTTTCCGGCTCGTCCATTGTGCCTTGTTAATTTCACATGAGTTCCTCCTTTTCTTTTTGATTTCCCCGACAGGGGAGAAGGGCAGCGAAGCTGATTCCTTGCGGCTTTCTGCGTCAAGTAATACCCAGTACTAAGTGGCGAAACGCCACTTAACTGGGCAAGGCTGCCGCCCTTGACCTGCACAGGGGTATTGCATTCCCTGTACCCATGCACAAAGGGTTGCACCCTCTGTACTCCCGCCCGAACAAACTGACTTCGCCCCGTCCCAAGCTCTGTCAGTTCCTTCGGTTTTACAAAACAGTCCACCGGACTATTTTGCAAAAAGAAAAACCGACGCATGATCGCTTTACGCTCAATACATCGGTTTCTTCATCTGACCTTGACGGTCATATTCAGTTGTGGCAGATTAGCCAATTTGAAAAATTACTCTGGCACATCTACTGAGTAGCTCAGACAATCGCCTCTTTTATTGCTTTTCAAATCGTTATAATACCACATATACATCGTTCTACCATATTCTTCATATTCTATAATCCCATCTGGCTTTTGACCTTCTACTTCTAATGAGTAAATTTCTTTATCATGTGCATAGCCAAAAACGAATCTGGTATCCGGATAATTTGGATTTAAGTCTTGTTGAATATCACTTATTGTTAAAGATAAATGGATAAATTTTTTGAAGTCTCCCCCATAAGTGGTATCTGGTGTAGTGGTAGCTGGTGTAGCATTTACAAACGCATATTGTGTACTTTCATTTTCTATCTTTTTTTTGCAGCGTGCAATCACAAAACCTTGAACGGGATCGTTATCACTTCCTGCCCGATAGAAAATAGTATCATACTGTTTGCCATTCCATATATGCAATATTTCATCAACATGATTAAGAAAATCTTCTGGAACAGAAAATTCTTCATTTTCAGCATTCAAAGGAGAATTCAAAATAGCTTCTTCGACAGAACTATAATATATGAGTTCAGAATCCTTTTTATCGTAATCACTCAAATTGAATTCGACATATGCATTGTCTTTATTGTCATCTTCCGGAACATAAGTATAACGACCATTTTCAATATGGTCATCATAATCAACAAACAGTCCAATACATATCAGCGCTGCAAAAATCAAAAAAACTATTCCTACAATGATTAGCAATATTTTCAAAAATTTTTTCATACAAAAGTCCACCTTCTTGCTTCATTTCAGTAAATTATATCATACCGATATGAACAATTCAATTCACGCTCTATCAAGTAGTTTTTTACTTACCTATAACGCACATTTCCGCAAAATCCATAGTCTCCGATACTTTCCTCACAGGTGATATACAGTCGGAATTCTGTCAGCTCATGAAATAAGAAAAACCGACGCATGATCGCTTTACGCTCAATACATCGGTTTCTTCATCTGACCTTGACGGTCATATTCAGTTGTCTAACATCGTACTGTTATAAAATCTATGTCATTTACGATTTTTCTTATGCTGATTTGCCCAGTAAGATTTTACAGGGATTCTTCTTCTTTTTATGTCCTCCATAAATTCTTCTTTGTCAATATTACTATCAATGGTAAATAATTTTTCTCCATTTACATATACACGCATAGAACCTTTCCTTCTCTCGCAATAGGTAATATCTTCAAAGTGAAAAGTTCTCTTTCTGCCAAAAGTTGAACGCCATGTGATTTCATCTTCATCCACTTCCAGTTTCCACATAATCATATTCAATGAGCCTATAAAAAACACAACAAATGCAATGCCAAATACCAAGGGAGGAAATATATCATCCTGTTGGATAGCACTTGCTACAGTACAACCTCCTGTAAATAAAATTCCAAAAACAAATATAATAGTCAATGTTTTCTCTGTTTTTATTGTATAATGCGTTCTAATTATTCCCTTTTTCTGTTCTTCCTCTCGTTCTTTAGCTCTCTTTTGTTGAAGATTTACAAGATATTTCAAAAGAAGAAGTACAACTAAATAGGGACCTATTTGTGTAATTATATTCAAACACATTCGTAAAAAATTATTCATTTTTGCCCTCCATAGTTCCAGCTATATAAAAATGATTGTTTGAAATCGAGTATTAAAAACCTCAATTTTTCATATCTCATTATACTTCATCAACTTAAAGAATGGAAGAAAAAATTTTGTGTACAGAGTTCCTGTTCAAGCCTTGTAACGCACATTTCCGCAAAATCCATAGTCCCCGATACTTTCCTCACAGGCGATAGGCAACGGTCAAAACATCAGGTCTGCACCTGACATTTTAACCGCATATCAGCCCTGATTATCACATTATCCCTGCTGGCTGTTCAGCCCATGCTTTTTCGCATATTCACTGGCTTTCTGTCTGCGTTCCTCACTGTAAGGCGGCAGGAAACGGATAGACAGACGGGACTTTGCCAGCTCATAAGAAACACCGCCTTGAACATTGGATTTTTCCAGTCGGCAAAGGTCAGGGTACTTCTTAGCAAAAGCAGCCAACCTCTTTTTCAATCCGGCGTTGTGGGTGTAGATATTTGCCTTGTCCTCGCCCTCATTAAAGAGAACGATTGTTTCTTTCTCAATCTTCGTCAGTCTCTCCATAGCAGCCCTCCCTATGGTTTTTCAACACACGCAGCTTGCAGTAAAAGCAGCGATACCACCTTTCAACACCCTCAGCACTCAGCTTGACGGAAAGCATATAAAACAGCTTCTTCGCCACTGGATCGGGTGCAAGGGCAGCCACCATACGCAAACGCTCGACAGTTGCTTTCAGGTTCGGACAGCCAAAGGCATAAAGGGCTTCCATTTCATTCCGGTTCATCTTCATTGTGTTTTCCTCCTTAAAGTTTGATAAATGAAAAGCGACAGACACTTCATAAGGAAATACCTGTCGCTTCGTTTACGATATAAATTTGTTGGTTTTGGACTTGATAAAATCAGCAGTAAATCATTTCCTGTCTGATGATTTCTTCGGCTCGGTTACGGATAGAGTTCATGGACTGTACCCACAACATCTGATTGTCTGCTTTCATGGTTTCGGTCACACCCTCGGCTTGTTTCATCTGCTCAATGATAAGGCTGCACCTTTCCGTTGCCTGTTCGTTCAGGTCAGCAAGGTAAGTATGCAGTTCGCCGGATAAACAGAGGGCAGATAACCTTGCAGGGCGGTACTGCTCCAAATATGTCCTGTGCAGTCTGCCCCACATACCGATAGGGCGGTGTTCCTCCGGCAGCTTCAAGTCCGGCACATAGTAATCGCCCACAAGAACATAGTCCAGACCATTGCTTTCATCATGGATTCGTGGTTTCAATTCTGTCATGCTATTTTTTCTCCTTTCACTTTTTGCCGATTTGATTTGCTTGTGGCGTTCTGTTCAACACACACATTGCTATCAGAGCTTTTTTCTTCTGCTATACGCTCATGCTCCGCAAATTCTTTTGATTTCTCACGAATCTTTTTCATATACTTACGATTGGATTCTCGTTTTCTGCGAAGTCGTTCCGCCTCTTTTTCAGCAGCAATCCTTTCTTCCTCTGTTGGTTCATGCTGCTCCACAGGTACTTGAAATTGCCCGACATAGTTAAGATATATCTCCACCTCTGTGGTGCGGTCTGCACCTTTTCCTTGTGGCTCGTGAACCAGAATTTTGTCGATAAATTCATTTATCATGGCAGGAGTAAGTTCTGTAATGTTCTCATACTTTTTAACCAGCTTTAGAAAACGCTCCACATTATTTTGACCGCCTATAATCCGTTGCATATCAGCGGTGTCAGTCTCAATAATCTTGTTCAGCTCGTTCTGCTCATTTTCATAATCAGTAAGCATACTCTGAAAAAGTCTGTCCGGCAATCTTCCAATCACATTATCTTCATAGATTTTCCTGATAAGCATATCCAGTTCGTGAACTCGCTTCTGATTTCTTTCAATGCGGTTTTTTACAGTTTCAGAAACAGCAATATCTTTCATCGCCGATTCTTCTTGCAGAGAATAAACAAACTCCCGCTCATTCAAAGAAACATAATGGCAAGTCTCCTGTATGGTTTTCAGAATGATGCTTTTAAGTGCTTTTGTTGAAATATGGTGGCAAGTACAATGTCGGTCATACTTCTGATAAGCAAGATTATATGTGGAACATTCATAACAATCTGCCGGATTGGAATGACTTGTCCTTTTTTCGCCTTTGGCAGTATAGTATATTCTTTCTCGCCCTTTCCGCTGCCTGTGATTATACATCGGCGCACCACAATCAGCACAGTAAATCTTTCCGGTCAGAACATTAGGCTCGCCCATAGGATCTGCTTTTCTTACATTCTGTCTTAACTTTTGAGCAAGCAGCCATGTTTCTTCATCGACAATAGGCTCTTGTGTATCATCAAAAACCACCCAATCTTCCTTATCTGCCCTTTTCGTCTTTTTGTCCTTATAGGAATTTTTGAATGTCCTGAAGTTGACAGTCTTTCCGATATACTCTGGTCGGGCAATCAGAGTAGTAACCTGATTTCCTCGCCACATATACGGATTTTCTTTGTCATAGTTGCTTGCATGATTTCCAAGTCCCTTTTTTCCAAGATAATAAGACGGTCTTTCTATTTTTTCTTCTGAAAGTTCTCTTGCTATCTGATAAGGTCCTTTTCCCTCAATAGTCATGCGATAAATTCTGCGGACTACTTCAGCAGCTTCTTCATCAATAATCCAATGGTCGGGGTTTTCGGGGTCTTTCAAATAGCCGTATGGTGGGATATTACTTGTATGAGCGTTGCCGGAAGAACCTCTGGATTTCAGTACAGCTTTAATTTTCTTACTTGTGTCCCTGACAAACCACTCATTCATGATATTCAGAAAAGGGGCAAACTCACTGGTTTCTTGACGGTCACTGTCAATACCATTATTGATTGCTATAAATCGAACTTCCTTTTCTCTAAACAGAATGTCAGTGAAAAAACCTACTTGCAGATGATCTCTGCCGATTCTGGACATATCTTTGCAGATACAGGCAGTGATTTCTCCGTTTTTAACACCTTCAACAAGTCTGTTCCATGAAGGTCTGTCAAAGGTCGCTCCACTCCAACCATCATCGGTAAAATGAACAAGATTCGTAAAACCATGTTTCATAGCATAATCTTCAAGCATTTGCTTTTGATGAACTATACTGTTACTCTCTCCAGCATTATCATCATCACGAGACAGTCTTTCATACAAAGCAGTAATGCCATTGCTTCTATCTTTTTTTCTTCTCATGCTGAACTCCTTTCTTCAATTCCTATCCACTCCTTACGCTCACAAAATATCACATCGGTGAAGTGCTTGGGCGGGGTGGTCTTGCCCTCCTTGACGGCAGCACCAGAAAGGGGCAGCGTCTGACCTTCAGACAGCTCCGGCAGAGCCTTGTCCTCGGTTTCCTTGTCCGGCTCCGCATTTTTCAGCGCAGCACGGTAGGCAGCGTCCAGCGCCCGCCAGCCGGGGCGCTTCACCGTTTTGCCCTTGGTGGTAAACGCCGCACCGGCACACTCCACGGTGACAGCAGTTTCTGAGTAAGTATGCGGTTCCGCCACCGCGCACAGCAGGCGCAAGGCTACAAGTTCCAAAATCATCCGTTCACCCACCGGCAGACCGGACAGGTCGGCGTTTTGGAGATTGCGGGTGGGGATCACTGCATGGTGGTCGGTCACTTTTTTGTCGTTGATGACCGCACCGGCATCACAGGAAATGGCGATCCCTTTGCGAAACGGCATGGCGTTGGCAACCAGATTGACCAGCACCGGCAATCCCTCCGCCATATCCGAAGTCAGATAGCGGCTGTCCGTCCGGGGATAGGTGCATAGCTTCTTTTCATAGAGGTTTTGTAGATAGTCCAATGTCTGCTGGGCGGTGAACCCCAGCAGGCGGTTGGCGTCCCGCTGGAGGGTGGTCAGGTCATAGAGGGCGGGCGGCTTCTCAGATTTGTCCCTGCGCTCCACCTGTTTGACCGTCACCGTGCCGCCCTGGCAGGCGCTTTTCAGCTGTTCGGCATCGGCTTTCTTGTCCATGCGGGCGCTGGCAGCGGTAAAACCGAGCAAGTCCAGAGCCACGGTATAGAACGGCACCGGCTTGAAGGCGTCGATCTCGGCCTCCCGCTGGACGATGAGGGCCAGCGTCGGGGACATGACGCGCCCAATATTCAAAGTGCGGTGGTACAGCACCGAAAACAGCCGGGTGGCATTGATCCCCACCAGCCAGTCCACCTTGGCGCGGCAGAGAGCCGCATCCCGCAGGCCGTCATAGTCCGCGCCGGGGCGCAGGTTTTCAAATCCCTCCCGGATGGCGGAATCCTCCATCGAGGAAATCCAGAGCCGCTTCATGGGCTTCTGGCAGCCCGCCAGCTCGTAGACGGCGCGGAAGATCAGCTCCCCCTCGCGTCCGGCATCGCAGGCGTTTACCACCTCGGTCACGTCCGGGGCGTTCATCAGCTGTTTCAGGACAGCAAACTGTTTCTTTTTGTCTTTGCTCACCACCATCTGCCAATGCTCCGGTAGGATGGGCAGATCGTCATAGCGCCACTTGGCATAGTCCGGGTTATATACATCGGCATCGGCCAACCCAGCCAGATGCCCCACGCACCAGCTGACCCGCCAGCCGTTTCCTTCCAGATAGCCGTCCTTGCGGACAGTCGCGCCGATCACGGTGGCCAGACTTTGGGCAACAGACGGTTTTTCAGCGATTACCAGCTTCATGGTTTGTTTTCCTCCTTTTCTTGAGCCATCGTTCCATCTCACGATGGCAGACTCCCACGCAGGGCTGCCCATAATTCCCACAGCCATAACAGGGGTGGCTGGGAGATAAAGAAGGAGGACGGGAAGTTTCCTTCCCGCCCTCCGGCCTGCGTGTCATCATGCGTTCATAGGGGCTGTCGGTAAACCGGGTCATGGGGTCTCATCCTCACTTTCTTCACCGCCGTCCCTGTCAGCGTCCAGCTCGTCCGATTCCTCGTCCTCCAGTTCGATGTCTTCCTCGTCCAGCAGTTCCTCGCCGTCCTCATAGTCATAATCGTCTGGATTGCTGCTGTTTTTGTGGTTGGCCTTACCCTTAATGAATTTGAAGTAGGCAAAGGCAGCGCCGCCCATCACAGCCAGCACCAGCAGCAGGACAGCCGGGTTTAGTCCTGCGGATTCTTTTTTCTCAGGCTCCGCAGGTTCCGCCGGTGTTTCCGGCTCCGGTTCCTTGCCGGTACAGCCGGTCATGTCTGTACTGCACACCTCGCATTTGGTGTTGACTTCACCGGCTTCGCATTTTTCCGTGCAGTTGCAGACAGCGGGTGGTTTCTCGGTGGACTGCCCATCCTCCATCAGCGCCATCAGGTCAGCTTCATCCACCTGATTTAAGAAATGGACAGCAGTTTCCTTGTCCTCGCTAGCTCGGTCAATGAGGATATAGAAGTAGTTGCCCGCCTTGGTGGTGACGGTAATAAGCTGCTTGTTGCCGCCGAAAT
>ERZ772881.3223-NODE-3223-length-10241-cov-2.932653_pt1 | contig 10241 bp, 8 predicted proteins | sample MGYA00580581_ERZ772881 | MGnify/ENA primary metagenome ERZ772881 (study PRJEB29015, sample SAMEA2737668) | human gut metagenome | biome: human gut; feature: human-associated habitat; material: faeces | place: China | collected 2012 ...
ACCGCCCAGATTGCCGCCCACGCGCTGTTCAATCCGGTCGACTCGTTCTCCTTAAAGCCGAAGAGCGCGGACATCTATGTCGACCGCAAATACATTCTGGCGGCGATGGGACTCTTGAGCACCGAGTATCCGGACACCGCTTTAAGGATCATGAAAAAGGAGTTAGTAAAGGAGTAAAAGCAAGATGGAAACCATTGACATCAAAAATAAAAAATACTATAATAATATGGTAAAATATACTAATATAAGAAGCTATTTATATATATTTGGCAAATTTGTAATATTTATAAATAGATAACTTCTACTAAATTTTTTAAACCGCAGGAGGAAAAAATGCAAGAAGTAAATTGTGTAGAACTAAAAGGAACTATTCGGAGCGAACTAAAATATGATCATCAAGACTATTATGGAACTAAGTTTTATTATACTAAATTAGTAGCAAAAAGACTTAGCGGGTTTGAAGATACTATACCGATTTTAATATCTGATGATTTGTTAGAATCTAAAGAAATAAAAATTGAAGAACTTACAGGCAAATATGTTAGATGTACAGGAAAATTCAAATCAATAAATATTTTGGATGTATATGGTAAAATAAAACATGTAAGAATGGTGGTCTTGGTAGAAAATATTGAGTCTTATGAGAATGAAGAAAATGAAATTGATATAAACGAAATTTTTCTTGATGGTTATATTTGTAAAAATTCTATTTATGAAATAACAAGAAAATAAAACAGAAAAATTTCAGCTATATTGTTAGCAGTCAATAGCCCTGATGGAGAATCAGACTATATTTGGTGTATTGCATGGAATAGAAATGCAAAGATTTTAAAGGATATTGGGGTCGGTTCACATCTAAAATGTCTTGGAAGAATTCAAGAAAGAAAAGTATTTTGCAGAAAAATGAAAACGATTAAATTTGTAAGAAAAAATGAAGAAGAACCAGAAATAGGTGAATGGCAACAGGTTTATGAAGTTTCAATTGGAAAAATGGAGTTGCTAGAAGAATAACTAAATCAGGAATGAAGTAGAAGTAAAAGAGGAGCACAAAGTAGCTCCTCTTTAAGTTTAGACGCGAAAGTATTGATTTTTAAAATGAAAGATGTTAAAATACCAACAGAAAGAAGGATGATTATGGGATTTTTTGATAAATTAAAACAAGGATTAAATAAAACAAAGGAATCAATAAATGAAAAAATAAATGATGTATTTAGTAATTTTAGAAAAGTGGATGAAGGTTTTTTGGAGGAGCTTGAAGAAGCATTAATAATGTCAGATATTGGAATAGAAACTTCAACAAAAATTATTTCAAATTTAAGAGAAAGAATGAAAAAAGAAAAAATAGAAGATCAAGAACAAGTAAAAGAAGCTCTAAGAGAAGAAATCGAAAAAATAATGGAAATATCAGATAATTCATTAAAGCTTGAAACAAAGCCATCTGTTATTTTAGTTATAGGTGTAAATGGGGTTGGAAAAACAACTTCAATAGGAAAAATGGCTGCAAGGCTATCTAAGGATGGTAAAAAAGTTGTTGTTGCAGCAGCAGATACATTTAGAGCAGCAGCAGTTGAACAATTAGAAATTTGGGCCCAAAGAGCTGGTGCAGAGATTGTAAAAAGAGAAGAAGGAGTAGACCCAGCATCTGTAGTATATGATGCAATAGCAAAAACAAGAGAAATAGGGGCAGACATATTAATTTGCGATACGGCAGGAAGATTGCACAATAAAAAATACTTAATGGATGAGTTAAATAAAATACAAAAAGTAATAAACAAAGAAATGCCAGATGCATCTAAAGAAGTATTATTAGTAATAGATGCCGGAACAGGTCAAAATGCAATATCACAAGTAAAAGCATTTAAAGAGCAAGCAGATATTACAGGAATAGTACTAACTAAATTAGATGGAACAGCTAAAGGCGGAGCAGTAATTGGAATTGTAGCAGAAAATAAAATACCAGTTAAATTTATAGGCGTTGGAGAACAAATCGATGATATGGAAATCTTTAATTCAAAGGATTTCGCCAAAGCAATAATATAATTGCACGGAAAAAAAGCGAGATAATCTGTGCAAAATTGCACAGAAAAAAAGCGAGATAATCGGTGCAAAAAGGAGAAGAGATGGAAAAAAACAAACTTAGAATCAGTAAAAAAATGAGAGCAATAATAGTAATAATATTTATTGCAATATATGCATTAGGAACATATGTATCACTAAGAGGACAATATTTAGAATATGTTGAACTTGGAGAACAATATGTAGAAAAATTTTTCACAGACATAAAATATAAATATTCTATAATGGGAATAACATTTGTTTTATTAAGTATAATATTATATTTTACAAATAAAGGAATAAAAAAAGGATTAAAGCCATTTTTTGAACAAGAAAAGAGAGAGGTACCTAAATTACCCAATAAATCAATAACACTAATAGTTGCTGCAATAGTAAGTGTAATAGTTTCAAATGACTTGGTAGATAAAGTATTGCTTTTTGTGAGCAATGCATCATTTGGAAAAACAGATATAATATTTAATTTAGACATATCATATTATATGTTCATAAAGCCATTAGTAGAGGCATTATTAAGTGATTTTGTTAAAATGATGATTGCATTAAGTGCTTACATGGCAGGGTATTATATAATATTTAATTTTTATTTTAAAGCAGTCGATAGAGAATTATTAAGAAAAAGTAAGCTTATAAAGAAATTGTTAAGAAATGCAATAATAGTATCAATCGGAATGGCCTTACAAAATGCATTAAATACTCAGAATATTGTTACAGGAAAATTTTTAACATTAAACAATGGAACAGAATTGACAGGTGCAGGAGACATTGAATCAACAATTCAATTATGGGGATATCTAATTTTATCTGTAATAATAGTTATAGCAGTAATAATTTCAGTAAAATTCTTTGTACAAAATAAAATGAAAAAGATAGTGTATCCTGTAGCAGTGGTACCAATATATTTAGTTACATTATTCTTAGTAATGGTTGGATATGATTGCATATTTGTAAAATCAAATGAATTTGACAAAGAGCGTAAATATATATCAGAAAATATAAAATCAACTCAAGAAGCTTATAATATAAAGGTTAAAGAGACAAGCATAGACTATTCAGGAACAATAAAAGAAGATGAAGTTGAGAAAAATGACGATGTAATTGATAATATAACTATTGTCAACAAGGATCTTGTGAAAAAGAGTCTAAAAGATACTCAAACAGAAACAGGATATTACATTTATAACAGTGTTTCATTAGCTAAATATAATATAAATGGTAAAGATCAATTAACATATGTGGCACCAAGAGAAGCAGAAAATAACACTATATCATATAACAATAAGACATATGAATATACACATGGAATGGGGCAAATTATTGCATCTGCAACATCAGTAACAGAAGATGGAAATGTAGAATATCTTCAAAAAGATATTAGTGGTTCAGATAATATATTAGAAGTAAAAGAACCTAGAATATATTATGGAGTTGAAACTAATAGTGTTGCTGTTACAAATACAAAGAATAAATCAGAATACGACTATACAGATAGTGATGGAGTAGAACATGTAAATAATTATGATGGAAATTCAGGAATTCAAGTAGGCTTTTGGGATAGATTGATACTTGCTGTAAAAAATAAAGATATTAGACTTGCAATGACAAGTTCAATATCAAGTGAAAGTAAGATTTTAACTAATAGAAATATTGTTAAAAGAGCTAAAGCAGTATTGCCAAATCTAATATATGATGAAAATCCATATACAGTTGTAGATGATGGAAAAATATATTGGGTATTAGATGCATATACTGTATCTGATAAATATCCATATTCAACATATACAGAAGTTGAATATGATGGGGCAAAACGAAATATTAATTACATTAGAAATTCAGTAAAGGTAATTATAAATGCATATGATGGTGAAATGACATTTTATATAACAGACAGAAATGATCCTGTAATTATGGCATATCTAAAATTATATCCTACAATATTTTCTGACTATACAGGAAAAGAAATTCCAGATGGAATTAAGCAACAAATGAAATACCCTAAATTTTTATATGATGTTCAATCAGAAATGCTTATGGTATATCATAATGTAAAAGAAGATGTATTATATAGAAATAATGATATATGGGCATTAACCAAATATGGAACAACATCTACAAAATCAAAAGTTGCAACTTTAGAACCATATTATGCGATGATAAAAACACCAGACAATGATAAGAGCGAACTAGGATTGATACAAATGTATACACAAAATGGAAAATCCAATATTACCTCATATCTTGTTGGAAGTTGCAATGGTACTGAATGTGAATTAAAAATTTACAAATACCCAACTGATAGTAATATACTTGGCCCAATTCAACTAGATAATCAAATAGACCAAGATGAAACAATTTCGACAGAACTTTCAACAATAGATGTTACAGGAAGTAAAATATCAAAAGATATGAAGATTATACCTATAAATAATACGGTTTTATATGTAGAAACAATATATCAAACAATGACAAATGAGCCAAATCAGCCAACAACTTTGAAAAAAGTAATTGTTGCTTCTGGAACAAAAGTAGCAATAGGAAACACTCTTGAAGAAGCTATTTCAAATTTATTGTCACAATCTGCTGTAAATATTGAAATAACAAATACGGAAGATGTTGATGGCATGATACAAGCTATTATAAATGGCAATAAGAATTTAACGGAATCTAATGACAGAAATGATTGGGAGATGATGGGTTCTGATTTAAAAGAACTTCAAAGTTTGATTGATTCTCTTGATAAAATGATAAAAGAAAATAACAAAAAAGCACAATAAAAAAAGCTTTTCTATAATATAAAAAAGGTGCCCTAATGTGGGGCACCTCTTTTGCTACTCAGAAAGTATTACTCCTTGAATACCACGAATAGGGTTTTGATAATATTTTTCAATAAGCACTTGTAAAAATAAGATAATTAGTGTAAAATAAAGTCAAAAATAGAAGCGAGGTAAAACAAATGAGATTTGTAACAGACGAAAAAAGTGAAAAAGAATATAAAGAATTTCTTGAAAGACATGAAAGATGCAATTTTCAACAATCACCAGAATGGGCAAAAGTAAAATCAAATTGGAAAAATGAAGTAGTATTAGCAGAAGATAAAAATGGAAAAATAATTGGAGCAGTAAGTGTATTAATAAGAAAAATACCTATTTTTGGAAACATAATGTATTCATCAAGAGGGCCAACATGTGACATACATGATGTGGCTGTAATGAAACAACTAACAGATGGAATAAAAGAATTATCTAAAAAGTATAATGCAATAGTATATAAAGCGGAACCAGATATACTAAGCAGTGATGAAGAATACAGAAAAATAGTAACCAATTTAGGATATAGAATAAAAGATAATGCCAAAAACTTTAGAGAAGAAATACAACCAAGATATGTATTTAGATTAGATATAAAAGGAAAAACAGAGGACGAGATATTTGCTGAATTTCATTCAAAAACAAGATACAATGTACGTTTGGCAACTAGAAAAGGTGTAGTTGTAAAAGAAGGTACAAGAGAAGACTTAAAAGAATTCCACAAAATAATGGTAGAAACAGGTGCGAGAGATGGATTTATAATAAGACCATTATCATATTTTGAAAAAATGTATGATGAATTAGCACCAAACCATATGAAGTTATTGATGGCATATTATGAAGGAAAACCAATATCAGGAGTAATACCTATATTTTATGGGAATAAAACATGGTATTTATATGGTGCAAGCAGTAATGAACACAGAAACTTAATGCCAAATTATTTATTACAATGGGAAATGATAAAAATGGCAATTGCAAGACATGATGATGTATATGACTTTAGAGGGGTTTCAGGTGTTGTAGATGAAAATCATCCTCAATATGGATTATATAGATTCAAAAAAGGCTTTGGAGCAACATTTACAGAATTTATAGGAGAAGTGTATATACCATTTAAGCCATTAACATATTCAATTTATAAATTCTCTGAAAAGACATTTAGAAATTTAAGAGGGCTTAAAACTAAGTTCAAAAAGTAAAAAAGGAATGAAGCAAAAATGAAAGAACTAGTAGTAGAAAAAGAAAATTTAAAGCATAACTTAAAAATTATTAATGAAATAATAAGTAAAGATAAGAAAAAAGCTAAATTAATTGCCGTAGTTAAAGGAAATGGCTACGGATTAGATTTAGTAAAATACACCCGATTTTTAATTGACAATGGAGTAGACTTTTTTGCTGTTGCTACTGTGGAAGAAGCAGTAGCCTTAAGAAATGCTGGAATAACACAAAATATTTTGATGATGTCTTCAACAGCAGTAAAAGAAGATATAGAAATATTGATTAAAAATAATATAATATTAGCAGTTGGATCAAAAGAGGCAGGAGAGGCAGTAGAAGAAATTGCACAAAAGTTACAGACAAAAGCTAGAGCACATTTAAAAATAGATACAGGTTTTGGAAGATACGGCTTTATATATAGTAATAAAGAAGAAATGGTACAAGCAATAAAAGCGTGGAAGAACATAAAAATAGAAGGAGCATTTTCACATTTTTCAATTGCATTTTTTGGAGATGGCAAAGAATCTAAAGAGCAATATGAAAGATTTATGGAATGTATCAAAATATTAAAAGAAAATAAGATTGACACAGGAATGCTACACATGTGCAATTCCTCTGCATTTTTGCGCTTCCCAGAAATGCACTTAGATGCAGTAAGAGTGGGTTCCGCATTACTTGGAAGATTGTCGATTCCAAATACCTGGGGATTCAAAAAAGTAGGATATTTAAAATCAAATGTCGCAGAAATAAAAACATTGCCAGTAGGATATAATATAGGATATTCAAATTCATACACAACCAAAAAAGAAACTAAAATTGCAATAATCCCATGTGGATATGCAGATGGATTTAATATAATTGTTGATAGAGATATGTTTAGACCAATTGATAAATTAAGATATGTTGTTAGAGATGCCAAAGATGCATTTAAAAATAAAAAAATATATGTTACAATAAATGGTGAAAAATGCGAAGTACTTGGAAGATTGGGAATGTTCCATGTAAGTGTTGATATTACAGAAAAAAATATAAAAATAAATGATGAAGTACACTTTAATGTAAGCCCAATGTTTGTGGATAGCAGGTTAGAAAGAGTGTATGAATAAAGAAAGGCATTTATTAGAAAGGAATGGTAGAAAATGGAGATAAGCTTTCCAAAAAAAATATGGTATTCAATAACAAAATTCGAGAAATATCCTGATATGGCTCAAGATGGAATTTTTAAAGCAGTCAGATATTTAATAACAATGGCTATAATTGTTACTACATTTGCTTTATGTGGTTCTATGATAAAAATGAATAAAGCTGTTGGAAATTTAGCACAATATATAGAGCAAAACATTCCTGATTTTACATTTGAAGATGGAAAAGTCAGTATGGAATTAACAGAGCCTATGGTAATAAATGATATTGCTAATAGCCAAATAAATAAAGTAATTATAAATCCAATTGCAGAAACGTCAGAACAAAAAGAAGAGTTAGAAAACAAAGAAACAATTGTTGGAACAAATATATATTTCTTTAAAGATGAAATTATTTTAAAAAACAAAGTAGATGATGAACATATTCAAACACAGAATTATACATACAAAGATTTTATAGCAAATTATACTAAAGAAGATATACAAAATTTCAACAAAGCAGACTTAATAGAATTTTTAAGGAGTGAAAAAATGACTCCATTTTATACAAGTTATGCAACAACAATGTTTATATACTTATTACTTACAGACATAACCTATTTGCTATTAGATACATTTAGAATTGCGGTTTTCGGATGGATAACAGCAGTTGTGGCAAAAATAAAAATGAAATTTTCTGCAATATACAATATGGCAATATATTCATTTACTTTACCAATGATATTAAATATTATATATTTAATTGTAAATTATTTTATTGACTTCAAGATAAAATATTTTGAAGTTGCATATACAACTATTGCATATATATACTTAGCAGCAGCTATTTTTATATTAAAAGATGATTTTATAAAGAAAATGCAAGAAGTTATGAAAATTAGGCAAGAGCAAAAAAATGTAAGAGAAGAAATAAAAAGACAAGAAGAGAAAAAAGAAAAAAAGGACAAAGACGACGACAAAGATGAAGGTAAAGACGAAAATGGGGATAAAGATACAGATACACCAGAGGGTTCAGAAGCATAAAAATAGAAAAGAGGTCAAATAATGAATAAAGATAAGGATAAATCAAAGAAAAAATCAGAAGTGTTATTAAATACATTAATTACAATATTTACAATAGCTATCATAGTTCTTATAGGATTTTTAGCATATCAATATAATAAAGATAAAAATTCTGATGAAAACAAATTAGCATATACAGATTTAGTAAAAGAGATTCAAGCAGGAAATGTTGAGAAAATAGAGATGACTACAGGCAGTATGTCTTTAAAAGTAAAAATGAAAGATGTAGAAAAAGAAAAAACAACAATAATTCCTAGTGTTCAAGTTTTTTCAGAACTAGTACAACAAAAAGTGTTAGAAGAAAATAATATTGAATTAGAGACTAAAACACCAAGTATATTATCTCAAATTCCATCATATATATTTTCAATTTTACCAACTATAATAATGGTTGCACTATTTATAATGATATTCAAAATGCAAGGTCTTGGAGACAAAGGTGAAGTATATGATGACACAGAAAGAAAAACCAAAATTACATTTGATAATATTGCAGGTTTGGATGAAGAAAAAGAGGAATTAAAAGAAATAGTAGAGTTTTTGAAAAAACCAAAGAAATTTACAGAAATGGGTGCAAAAATCCCAAAAGGTGTTTTATTATATGGAAAGCCAGGAACAGGAAAAACATTAATAGCAAAAGCAATTGCAGGAGAAGCAGATGTTCCATTTATTTCAATGAGTGGTTCAGAATTTATAGAAATGTTTGCAGGACTTGGTGCGTCAAGAGTAAGAAAATTATTTGATAAAGCAAGAAAATTAGCACCATGTATTGTATTTATAGATGAAATTGATGCGATAGGATCAAGAAGAGCAAGTAATAGTGGAGCAGAATCAGAAAATAATCAAACATTAAACCAACTATTAGTTGAAATGGATGGATTCTCTTCAGAAGAAACAATAATTGTTTTAGCAGCTACAAACAGACCAGAAATGTTAGATAAAGCATTATTAAGACCAGGTAGATTTGATAGACAAGTAACAGTTCCAGCACCAGATTTAGTAGGAAGAGAAGCAATATTAAAAATTCATGCTAAAGACAAAAAATTGGCTGATGATGTATCATTATATAGTATTGCAGAAGACACTGCTGGTTTTACAGGAGCAGAACTTGCAAATATCTTAAATGAAGCTGCAATAATAGCAACCAAAAAAGACCATACAGCGATAACAAATGCAGATTTAGATGAAGCAGTTAAAAAAGTAACAGTAGGACTAGAAAAAACAAGCAGAAAAATATCAGATAAAGATAAAAAACTAACAGCATATCATGAAGCTGGACATGCAATAGTAAGTCAATTCTTACCAACACAAACAGCAGTAAAAGAAGTTTCTATAATACCAAGAGGAATGGCTGGAGGTTATACTATGTATAAATCTGATGAAGATAAATACTATATATCAAAAACAGAAATGCAAGAAAAACTTATTGCACTATTAGGTGGAAGAGCAGCAGAAAAATTAATATTAGATGATATTTCAACAGGAGCAAGCAATGACTTAGAAGTGGCTACACAAATCGCTAGAGATATGATTACTGTTTATGGTATGAGTGACTCAATAGGAACAATTTCTTTCAAAGATAGTGACGGACAAATTAATTATCAAATGTTTGGAGAAGAAATGCAAGATGCAATAGGAAAAGAAGTTAAAAGATTAATTGATACAGCATATAAAGATGCACAAGAAATTTTAAGACAAAATATAGAAACACTTCATGCAATAGCAAAAGTGCTTATCACTAAGGAAAAGATTAACGAAGAAGAATTCAATAAGTTTTTTGCATAATTGAGCAGATTATTTACGAGATAAAATGTGCAAAGAAAGGGGAACATAAGAAAAATGGGTGAATTTGCTGAATATATTTTAAATGAAGAAGATTTAATATCAAAGATGGAGATAATATTCTTTTTAGCACCAAAGTTGAAAATAAATTTTG
>ERZ772881.3229-NODE-3229-length-10209-cov-119.056923_pt1 | contig 10209 bp, 12 predicted proteins | sample MGYA00580581_ERZ772881 | MGnify/ENA primary metagenome ERZ772881 (study PRJEB29015, sample SAMEA2737668) | human gut metagenome | biome: human gut; feature: human-associated habitat; material: faeces | place: China | collected 2012 ...
TGCTGCGTTGGTTCGCGAACGTGGCCAGCTGCTGCAGGCCGCTCCGCTGTACCGTGCCGCCTACCACACCCAATTTCGTCTGAGCCGCCACCAGCTGATTGATAGCTGCCATATCCGCCTGCGTTGCGTCCATGCGCCGCCGCATCACCGTCGTCAGTTTCGTCTGAGCCTCAGCAGCAGCGTTCGCCTTCGCTATGAAGGGCTGCATGGCACCCGCCAGCTGCTGGAAGCCGCCATAGACGTTGCGGACAGCCTGTACGCTCTGGTTAAACCGCAGCAGCGTTTCCGTGCTCTTCTTCGCCTCGCCGCGGATCGCACCCACAGCGGCGCTCAGCTCCTTCACGCTGCTCTTCGCGTTCACGACCATATCCTTGCCGTCTACGCTCAGGTGTATGTTAAATTTTACGTCCTTGCTCATAATTCACTGCTATATATTTGCGTATTTATAATTTTTCCCCTATTTTTGTAGTACAACAGAAAAACAGAGAACATTATGAAAAAATCCACTTGCAAAAAATACGGTCCTTGGTTTGGAACCGCCGGTTTCCTGCTCATTATCGTAGGATTCATCCTCGCAGGTGCCCTCGCCTTTCATCCGACGTTAGGTCTTTTCGTTATCATGTGGGGCGCCCTGATCCTCGGCATCATTCTCGCCCGTATAGGCTCCGATATGAACTTCCACGCCGAACCACCTCTCTTTTAGCCGTCCCGTCCTCCTTATGCGTCAGCCGTCCGGTCCTTATGCGTCAGCCGTCCGGTTTGCCGCGGCTGTGCCGTGGCTCTTCCGCTCTGCTGCGCCTCTTCCGCCTTGCTGTGTCCCTTCCGCCTTGCCGTGTCTCTTCCGCCTTGCCGTGTCCCTTATTCCTTTGGCAAAGCATCCTCCAGTATCCGCCCCAGTTCTCTCTCCACGACAGCCCCTCCTTGTTTCTCCACATCTTTCAGAAAGTCATAGGCCGGCATTCTGCCCATGTAGTCAATCTTCCTCACTCGCCCGCCACCTATGTCTGCATAGTGCGGTCCCTTTCTTGGCAATCGGGTATTTGTACCCTCAGCCGCCCACATAGCAATCGGTTTCTCAAACCCTTTCCGGTTCTTCGTGAATCCCTGCTTGCCGTGAGGCTTCACCGTGACCATGAATCCGCCGCCCCTTGGATAGATCCTCAGTCTCACCGCACGCGCCACCCTCGACGCGTCGTGCAGTCCGCTGCTTCTCACCGCCTGTCTGGCCACATCGCGCACCTCCTTGCCTACCTTTCGGTAAGCGCTTTTCAGCACCTTCTTCAGTTCCCCCGGACTCAACGCCTGCAACAGATCCGAGAAGTCTTTCCCGTCATACGGGTGATTTCCGTCGTACACCTTCATCTTCTGTCTCCTTCTTGCTTTGGTAATTATTACTTCGTCGCTCCGTTCTTCTTTCCTCGTCGCTCCGCCGTCTCTTGTCGCTCCATTCATCCTTCCTCGTTGCCCCGTCGCCCTTGCTCTCGTCGCTCCATTCTGTTCGACGGCTTATAAGCCGTCGCAAGTCCGCTCCTCGTGTGCGTCAGCCGTCCGGTCTGCCGCGGCTGTGCCGTGGCCATTATAATTTCTGGCTTCTCATCCTCTCCAACAGCCCTTCCAGTCGTTTCTTGTCTTCTTCCCGGCTCACTTCCGGCGCTCTTTCCGCCTTTCCGTCCCAGGGTAGTGGCATAAACTCTTCGAGCCTCACGTCCTTCTTCATATAAGGCTGCACAGCCATCTTCGCCACCACGCGGGCCTGCTCCCATCCGTCCCTGCTCCGTGTGTCCTCACGCCTGTTCACGTACTCCGCAACCGCTGAAAACTCAGAAGGCGTGAGCCGCACAAAGTCGTCAAGACCCATGCCGCCCACGCCTATCGCCCAACCGAGCAATTCAGTAACGCCCGTTATTTTTTTTTGCCGTCCTCTGCCTCTGCCTCGGATGACTCCGCCGTTGCCGCCACACTGTCAGCCCATTCCGTCATCTCCTCCGGACTCAGAGCGTCCGCGAAGTCCTGCAAATCCATGTCGAAGTCCATACCCTCACGGTTGCACGCACCCTTCACGCAGCACCACAGATACGTCAGCATCTCACTGATGCTGTCCAGCCGTATGTCGTTCACCTCTCTGCCCATTCTGTCCTTGAATCTCAGAGCGGCACCCATCGTAGCGTAGCAGGGATAATGGCAGTCCCCTATCTTGATCGTCAGCTTCGTTGACGTATTCTCTGTTGTCTCCTTCTTGTTTTTCTTTTCTTCTTCCATGTTTCTTAGCTTATTTTTTTTCGTTTTTCTGTTTCTTCTTTTCTTTCCCTTCTTTTTTAATCCAAGATCCTCATCCGTCCGCTGTCCCGTTCGGCGGCTTATGGGCCGCCGCCGGTCTCAGCGTCCGTTATCAGGCCTTTCCGGGGTACGTGTCAGGCTCTCCGTCGTTCTCAAGGTCGATGGAGTAGGTCGCGTCGTCCTGAGCAGGGTTCGTCTCCTCGATCTTCGTAATCACAAACTTGCCCTTCAGCGTCGGTGAGGTATCACCGCCGCGCGCAAAGCTCTGAACCTCCACGCTCTGACCCTTGCCCCACATGGGTACAATCTGCTCAAAGCCGTTTTCGGTCTCTGAGTAGAAACGCACGCCTTCGGCGCTGATACTGATGTTCAGGCTGACCACCGCCTTTCCCTTCCAAAGGCCACTGCTCTTCGCCTTGATGGCCTCAGGTTTCACTGCGTGCTCCTTGGTATCACTGTTGTACGTAACGCTGTGAGACGAGCAGTGTCCGACACACTTGCCGCCGATACTCAGCAACAGGTCACTACCGTTCTTGTAGCCGGTGGCTCCCGTATTAACACTTCCACTTGTTTCTGGCATAATTTCAAATATTAAAAGTTAAACTCAATTGTCCGTATTCCCTTCCTTCAGCGTCAGCCGTCCGGTTTGCCGCGGATGTGCCGCAGCATTCGTGCCGTCCTATATCTTGCACTCGACCGTCAAGTCCTGCCGATAGCAGTCCGCGTCCCAGCTCTCCTCGCAGTCCGTCATCCGGGTGCATCCGACCATCATATCAAAGCCGTCCCTTTCCTTCGTGCATCGGATCGTCGTATGTTCCAGCGCCGCGCGGATCCTCTCCATCAGCTCCACGCCCTGTCCGTAGTCCTTCGTGAACACGCTCACCTCTATCGTGCTGGAGTCAAATGCCGTTGACCCCTTCACATTCTCGCTCCTGATTCCCGTCCGCCGGTATACCACAAACGGCATCTCAGCGTTCTCGTCGCTCACCACCGGGTATATCTTCGTCACGTTCTTTCCCAGTGACTCTTTCAGTACCGAGTACACCGCCAGTCCTGCCGACAAAGAAGTTCTTTTTACGTCTTCCGCCATCTTGTTTTCTTTCTTAGCTCACCAGTTCCCCGATGACCTTCATTTCCCCGCGTTGCCGGTAACGTTCGATGCCCGTGATCCGGTACATCCGTCCGTCCCATTCTATCCGCGAGTATTCCTTCACACTATCCGTGTACCGCATCGCAAACGTCACCTGACTCTTATACGCCGCCTCTCCGTTCTGCACGCCGAACCCGCTGCTGCCATAGCTCACACGCGCATATCGCAGCCCCGTCCTCTTCCATGTCGTCTTGCTCGCGCCGTAGCCGTCCGTCGTCTTTTCCGGGCTCCATATCGTCACCCGTTCATTCATCAGTCCTGATCGCATCTCTTCACCTCCTAACTGTATTTCACATGCCGTCTCACCAAGTGCCAATAGAAAGGATCCGGATGCAGCTGCGTCGGGCTCTCCGTCTCACGGTTCTCGTAGGCTGTAGCCGCCAGCATCAGCAGCGCACGCTGTAAGTCGCCGGGAAGTTTCCCGCTTCCCGTTGGGATTGGACCCCCGTACTGATCAAGAACGTCACTGTCCGTCAGTGTCTCCACGCTTTTCAGCGACTCAACCTGCAAGTCCTTCGCTAAAGCAGCCTCTGCGGTCGCTATGCATTGCTCCAGGTATTCCTCGCTTGCGTCGTCCGCGTCTATCCGGCTGTGCTCCCTCAGAAACGCCGTCGTTATATACTTCCCCATATCCTTTAAGCCTACATCCTTCAAATAAAAAAAGTGGCCGCAGGACACAGCTGGACTTTCAACTCCCGCTCCGACGCTACGGCCACACAGAAAAACAAGATTATGTTCAATTAAAGTTGCCTCTAAAGACGCCCATAAAGCCGCTCCGTTCCGTTCCTTGGTGCGCTCCGTTCCATGGTGCGCTCCGTTCCTTGGTGCGCTCCGTTCCTTGGTGCGCTCCGTTCCTTGGTGCGCTCCGTTCTGTTCGGCGGCTTACAAGCCGCCGCTTCGCCGCTCATGAGCGTCAGCCGTCCGGTCTGCCATGGCGGTGCCGTGACCAACCTTCCGGCCAATTCCTTACACAGCTGTGTACGTGATCTTACCGAATGCCTCCTGATAAGGAGCGAAGAAGTCCCACTCAGAGTTGATCACGATGCTGATCACGTTTGCGCTCAGTACGTTCACGGATCCCGTGTCGATGCCCATCGTCATGTTACCGAACTGACCCACCAGCGCATAGCCGAAGTTGCCGTAGTACACGGTGCCCTTGGGCACAAGGCTGCTGGCCACTACGGGCACGCCGTCGATGGTGTTGGTCTGCAAGTCAAGCACAAAGCGGCCGCTGCCCTTGTCCACCGGCGTATTGGCCAGCTGCGCGTAAGCATTCCAGTCCATCAGGAACGCAGGAGCGTTCACCGGCACGTTCGCGGCGTTCACCTTCGAGCGAAGATTCAGGAACAAAGAGCGGTCCAGCGTGGCGATGTCACCCTTAGCCGCAATCGTGTTGTCTGCCGTGATACCTGCAAACGGGCTCGCAGGCGCATTGCTGGCCGGGCTTGCTGCCACAAACGCCTCGTTCAGTGCCAGCGTATGCTTCACACGCATGGCCTCCGTCACAATGCTGGTCACCGCGCCCGCCGTCTGGTTGATGGTACGGCGGCTGATATCCACGCGGATAGGCAGACGGTGCGGTTTGATCGTCTTCACGCCAAACTCGAGCGTCTGGGCCTTCACGGCCTCATTCTCTCCGTACCAGGTCGCCTTCAGACCCTTCACGGTCGGAAAGTTCCACTGGCCGCTGATGCCGCTCTGGATCTTAGCGCCCACCTGGCCGATCACCGTGGCAGGGGTCAGCTCTTTGATATAGTCCTGCACGTAGACAGGAGTGATGGAGACGGCCGATTCAGCTGCCTGAATGGCTTCCGCTGCCGGAGATCCGGCACGCAGCTGAGCGTCAGCGTGGTTATAGTCGAAGCGGAAATTACCTTCAGCGTCGCGAAGATTCAGCAGATCCTCCGGCACGCCGCGGCCGCTTGCGATTGAGCGCATCAGCCGGCCGAAGTTCACATCGGCGTTGTTCTCCTGACGCACCGATGCAGCACGGTTCTGACGCTCCATGCTGCGCTCTATCTCATACTCGCGGCACTCCAGCGCAAGGCGGTCATCCTCGCCGCGCATCTCGTTGAAGTGGCTGCGTTCCTCGTCCGTCATCGGACGGTTCTCTCTTGCCAAAAGCCCTTGCAGGTCGCTCATCTCACTGCGGATCTCGCTTCTGCGGGCCGTTGCTTGTCTGTACTCTTCCCTTGTCATTCTATCGTCTCTTTATGGTTAATGTTAAAGTTCTATAATCAAAACGTTAATTTCTATTTCCCTCGAAAATTTGGCACCGGCTTTCCGTTTCTCGCCCCTTCTGTCCGCTTCCGTTCTGCGTCTTGGTGAGCACCGTTCTGTTCGGCGGCTTACAAGCCGCCGCGTGTCGCTCTCTGTGCGTCAGCCGTCCGGTTTGCCGCGGCTGTGCCGTGGCCCTGTGGCCCCGCCGCCCTGTCTCGTCGCCGCGATCCTCTTGCCTTGCCGCTCATTCCCCCTTCTTAGCCTTCTCGATCAGCTCCCAGTCGCGCTTCATTTCCTCGTTTCTTTCCTCCGGTTCCGGCTTGGGTTCCTGCTTTGGCTCTTTCTGTGCCCTTGCGTCCACCTCCGTGTCCGGGTAAGCCGGCCGTGTCACGATGCTCACGTCCATCAGCCCTCTGATCTTGTTGATATGTCTCATCCACACTTCCTTGCCGTCAACCTTTCCTCTTGTATAGCTCACGTCCTTGTCAGCGTCCAGCCAAAAAGCGAAGCTCATGCCACGGAAGTCACCGCGTTTCGTTCCCTCGTAGGCAATGTCTCCATATACCGTATTGGGAGCCTCAACGCTCATCTTCACGCCGTGCTCGTCACGTTCCAGCCTCAGCGTACCCTTGCCGCCCGTGCACCGTCCTATCATCTGATCGTCGTCATGGTTGATGTTACATATCACGTCGCTCATCAGCAGGTCATCCGACACAGCGCCCGGCTCGATCACCTCGCGCACCCAGCCATACTCCTCGTCCGGCAAGTCCACACTGCCCAGGCCAAATACGACGGGATATCCGGTCAGCGTGCGGGCGTCTCCTTCTGCACGCAGCTCGCCGGTACTGTTTCTTTTGAAAATTTTCTTTCCCATATTCGTTAATGTATTTCCCGTCTAAACCCTTTATATTCTACAATCCCTTGTCGCTCTCGCTTTCGCCACCGTGTCCGTCCCGTTCGTGCTGCCGCCTCTCCTGCCGTTCCGTTTCATGGTGCGCCCCGTCGTCCCTTTGGTGTGCTCCGTTCCATGGTGCGCCCCGTCCTGTTCCTTGGTGTGCTCCGTTCCGTTCCATGGTGTGCTCCGTTGTGTTCCATGGTGTGCTCCGTTGTGTTCGGCGGCTTATAAGCCGCCGCGTGTCGCTCTTGCTCGTCAGCCGTCCGGTTTGCCGCGGCTGTGCCGTGGCTCTTCCGCTGTGCCGTGTCCCTAAGCCCTGGCTATGTTCTGTACGCCGCTGCTGAGCATCGGCCACTATTGTTTCTCCATCGCCTTTCCGCCCACGACGATCAGCTTGTCATAACCTTCGAGCGGCTTCTTCCCAAGCCGTTCCCTCGCCTCGTTGGGAGTCAGCACGCCGCTTTGCACGAGATTCTTGATGCTCGTCGCCATCATCGTCGGGTCCGTCTGATAGTAATCGTCGAGATTGAACCGGATTCGCATCCGTTTACGCTGACTGCTCGTCAGCAGCTTGCACTCCACCTCGCTCTCTATCTGCCTCAACAGAGGAGCCAGCGTGCTCGTCATAAATATCGTCTGACTGCTCTCCGTACTCTTGTAGTTCACGTTCGAGTCCTGGAACACCTGCGTAGGAGGAACGCCAAAGAACCGGCAAAGCTCCATGTTCAGGAACTTCATGCTGTCCAGCAACTGCAAGTCCGCCGGTGTCATTCCCGTCGGCACAAACTTCATCGTACCCGGAAGATAAGCCAGGTTGTAACCGCTCATCAGCTCAGCCCGTATTCTGTTCGTCACGCTTTTCAGTTGGTCGTCGTTCACGCCGCCGCCAAGGCCGACCTCCACGCCACCTTCACCCGTGATGAAGCCATGCAGCGTACTTCCCGGCTCAAACATCTCACTCTGCCGCTTGTACGTCTTCATCGCTATCGTCAGCACACGCCCCGCCAGCTCAGTCACCGGCCGTCCCAGAAACCCGTCCTGCGAGAACCCCTTTAAGTGGATGATCTCATCCTCCGTGAAGTCACCGAAGATCCCGTCCTTCTCGTCAGTCACCGTGTACAGCCTGCTCCACTGGTCATAACTCACCGTACAGTCCATCGGCACGGACACCAGCTCAGCCAACAGACCGTCACGGTACACCGGTATCACATAAGCGTCGCCCCTCATCTCCCTCTGGTACACAATATTCCAGATAAAGTCGAAGGCGTTCTGTCTGTGGTTAGGACGCTCCGACAGCAGCCGGTCAAGACTGCCGCCCTCGTCGTCCTCCCACCAACGGTGCTCCCCGGCCGTCTTTCGCTTATACACATGCAGACCGAGACTCGCCACGCTGCCGCATTTGATGTCCAGACACCGCTTCACCACCGCCACACACACCGACGTAGCAGCGTCCACCATGTTTGTGCCCCATATCCCGTTCGGAATGACCACTGGGTTGAAATCCGATCCCCCGTTATCCGTTTCCGATGTTCTGCCATCAGTCACGTTCTCGCCCATTCCCAGGGCACGTTTCAAGCCTTTTATGAATTCCATCGTCTCTTATTGTTTTTCGTTCCTTGCTACAATCCCTCCTCAGCTGTCCATCCGCCACCGTCCTGCCTTCTTCTCTTGCCGCTCCGTTCTGTCCGGCGGCTTACAAGCCGCCGCGTGTCGTTCTTGTGCGTCAGCCGTCCGGTGTGCAGCGGCTGTGCCGCGGCCCTCTTGTCTGTGGTCCCCCTCTCACACCCGTTTCTTCTGCTCGATCCCCATGCCGACCGCCATCACCGCCGTCACGCACCCGTCTATTTTCAGGTTCTCGCTTCGCTTTACCGGCTTTCTGTTCTCCATTCTGTCCACGTCTAAGACAGCGTTGTCGAAGCAGTACGCGTTGATCGGGTTCGGGTCAAACGTCATCCGGTCGTTGAGCAGCAGCTCCTCCGTAGCCTCAACAGCCTTTGTAAAGTAATAGTTCGTCTGCTTATACACCTTCATGTACCGCTCGCAGCCCATCGCCGTCATCGTATTCTGGAACGTCTGAGCCCTGTTCGGGTCAAAGCCCACGCCATAGATACGCAGCCAACGCCCCATACCGAAGATGTCCTGCGCGATCCGTTGGTAGTCGACCGTCTCGTCACCGCACACCTTCAGCCACCCCTGGCTCACCCATCGCTGATAAAGCTCATGGTTCGGGTGCGTCTCTAATGTCTTCCTGGGCAGGTAATAATCCGTCTTCACGTGCGCCGTCTTATCGTTGAGGAACATCAGGTAAGTCACAGCGCTGAAGTCGTCCTTCACGCTCAAGTCCACCGCCACCTCCGTGTCCGGCCGTCCTTGCAAAGCCTCAACGTCCACCTTGCGCATGTGGTCCCTCACCTGCTTGCCCGTGATCCACGTCTCCGCCGTTCCCGTCTCGAACACGTTCAGCAGCTTTGTGCGGAAGGCGCGCAGGTCGTCACGGTTCCCCTGCGCCTTCCGCCACATATCCTTGTACCAGTCCTCCTTCACCGTGATGCCCATGTGCGGCTGCACCTTCTCCCATGTCTTCGGGTCGTCCTCCTCATCGTCAGCGTCAGGCATGAACAAATGGGCAAACACTCGGTCATCCTCTTCTTCACCTCTCAGTACACGCTCGCAGTGCTCCAGCATGCCCACGAATGGACCGTTTGTCTTGTCGCTCGCCGTCGTGATCGTCACAACAAGAGGGTTTTCCCTCATACCCATGGATGTCGTCAGCGTGTTGTAGAGGTCGGCCGAGTCCGCCTGACTGTACTCGTCGTTGATCACCACCGACGCATTCAAGCCGTCCAGCGTATCAGCGTTGTTGGCCAGGCACTGCACAAAGCTCTCCCTTGCCGGGTTGTCCTTCCACGTCACCACCTCACGGTTCAGTTTGAAGTGCCCCAGCCCCGGATCCATACCACGCAGCACGCCGCGGATCTCCTTGAAGCAGATCTGAGCCTGCTGATAAGTGTTGGCCGTCGTGTAGCACTGGCTGTTGCGGTCTCCGAAAAGCAAGTCATACACTGCCAATGAGGCCACCTCCGTCGTCTTCGAGAACTTACGCGGCACAAACAGCAGCACGTCATGGAACAGCCGGTGCGTCTCATCCGTGTAGAAGCCCATGATATTCGCAAACTGAAACACCTGGATAGGCGTCATCCTGTAGCTCTGTCTCCCGTTCACCCCCGAGAACCGCAGCTGCTCATAGAAAGCGATGAACTCCTGCGCCTTGTCGATACGGAACGTATACAGCTCCAGCATCTTCAAAAACCGCTCCAGGGCGAGCAGCTCATACATGTTATGCCGTTCCGGATGACCGATAAGTCCGCGGGCGTACTGGCTGAGTCTTCTGTCTATCTGTCCCAGCCGGTACGCCTTCAGATCCGTCTCGCGCAGCCGTCTCACGCACTCCGCCTTACAGACCCTCGTCTTCTCCTTCTCGTCCTCCGTCATCTCGTCTTCTGTCCTCTTTGCCGTCGCTCTGCCTCTTTGCCGTCGCTCTGCTTGTTTCCGCCGCTCTGCTTGTTTCCGCCGTCCTTGCTGCCGCTTTTCCTGCCGCTCCGTTGCCCCTTCTTGTTGCTCCGTTGCCCCTTCTTGTTGCTCCGTTGCCCCTTCTTGTTGCTCCGTT
>ERZ772881.3241-NODE-3241-length-10180-cov-11.424296_pt1 | contig 10180 bp, 6 predicted proteins | sample MGYA00580581_ERZ772881 | MGnify/ENA primary metagenome ERZ772881 (study PRJEB29015, sample SAMEA2737668) | human gut metagenome | biome: human gut; feature: human-associated habitat; material: faeces | place: China | collected 2012 ...
GGCGTAAACAAGCCATTTATGGGGCTTTTTCTTTTATCGTGATACCTATATGATACCTGTTTTGATAGTACCACAGATATTAATGAGTACTAAACAGAAATTGAGCATGCAACAGCAGAGTTTTTCTTTACAAAGTATCTGCTGGAAACATGTAGAAATTGCGCTGTTTAACACGTTGGCACGACCAGTATCTTGGGCAATATTGTAAAATTTATTTACCGTTAATTGTAAATTAATCAAAAATTCCTTTTACAATCCCACCATAATTTTTTCAAATCTCCCCATTCCCCATCTTTTATGATAAAATAAATCATACTATTTGAAATGGAGGACAACTATGACTCAGGATAAAACGCAGTTGGTACGTGACGGATTGGAAACTGCATATATAGATGGCAATATTGCATCTGAGATATCATATAAGCCGGGCTTTGTTTCAAATAATCACAGAGAAGGCAAGAAAGTTATTTCAGTCATAGAGAGTGAACTTCTAAAATGTGATAAGTTTCAGATAAGTGTGGCATTTATTACTTTGGGCGGTGTAACACCGCTTCTTCAGACGTTGAAAGAGCTTGAGACAAAAGGTGTTCCAGGGGAGATATTGACCTCAAACTATTTGGATTTTAGTGAGCCTTTGGCTTTGGATAAATTGCATTCTCTGAAGAATATAAAGATTAGAATGTATGACACAAGATCTGCTAACAATGGCTTTCATACAAAGGGATATATATTCAGAGAGGAAGAAATATACAGGATCATAATTGGCAGCTCGAATATTACTAGTGCTGCACTCACGACCAATAGAGAATGGAATACGAAGCTTGTCTCCACGGCACAGGGAGAGATGTCAGAGGATATATTAAGAGAATTTGACGAGTTATGGAACTCAGAATATGCTCTGGACTATGATGTGTTTTATGAGGAATATAAGCAGAGATACGATATAATCAAAGCTCAAAGGAAAATTGCTTCAGAGGGAAATATTACCTCATTGGAGAGATATAAATTAAAACCAAACAGCATGCAGGTGAGATTTATTGCTAATCTAAAAGCTATTTTGGAAAATGATGAGAAGAGAGCACTTCTTATAAGTGCCACTGGTACGGGAAAGACTTATGCGTCGGCATTTGCAATGCGTGAACTTGGATTTAAGAGAGTGTTATTTCTTGTCCATCGAGCGTCACTTGCTGTACAGGCAAAGAAATCGTATCAGAGAGTTTTCGGCAGTACGATTTCTGTAGGGTTGGTAGGTGCTGGCTATCATGAATACGATAGAGATTATATATTTGCCACTGTGGAGACGTTAAATAGGGATGAGCATTTGCAAATGTATGATCCAGCCGAGTTTGATTGTATTATTCTGGACGAGGCCCACCATAGCTCGGCAAATACATATCAGAAGGTTATGAATTATTTTACTCCACGTCTATTCCTTGGCATGACAGCTACGCCTGACAAGAGGAATGACAATGATTCTGGGGAAAATATTTATGAGATATTTAATCATCAGATAGCCTATGAGATTCGTCTGCAGCAGGCAATGGAAGAGGACTTGCTGTGTCCATTTCACTATTTTGGAATTACTGATTTATCCGTTGTACAGGATACCAAGTCAAAGAATCTATCAGAAGAAGATTTTAATAAATTGGTATGTGACGAGCGTGTAAAGCTTGTTATAGAGCAGTCAAACTACTATGGTTACAGCGGAGAACGTGTAAAGGGATTGGTATTTTGCAGCCGTAACCGGGAGTGTAAAGAACTATCAAAGAAGTTCAACGAATTTGGATATAGGACAGTTGCACTTAGTGGTGAGGACTCAGAGATGGTTAGGCAGGATGCGTTTGAGAGACTTGCCATGGATGAGAGTGACACAGCGGCAGATAAGACTCCTATAGATTATATTTTCTCTGTGGATGTCTTAAATGAAGGTGTTGATATTGTCGAGGTAAATCAGGTCATCATGTTGAGACCGACTCAGTCACCAATTGTTTTTATACAGCAATTGGGAAGAGGCCTTCGAAAAGCAGAGGGGAAAGAATACGTTGTAATCCTTGATTTTATTGGAAACTATAACAACAATTTCATGATACCGATTGCCTTATCAGGAGATAGAACATATAACAAAGATAATATCCGTAGATATGTCATGGAAGGTGAACGGATGATTCCTGGTGCATCTACGGTTCATTTTGATGAGGTTAGCAGAAAGAGAATTTTTGCGTCGGTTGATAATGCAAACTTTAGTGATATAAGGCTTATCAAAGAGAATTATACGAACCTCAAGAATAAACTTGGACGTATTCCCAGATTGAGGGATTTTGATGAATACGGCGAGATGGATGTTATTCGAATCTTTGATAACAACAGTCTCGGATCGTATTATAAGTTTTTAGTGAAATATGAGAAAGAATACAAGACTCGCTTGCCAGAGGATGAAGAAAAAGTAATCGAATTTGTTTCTAAGAAATTGGCAAATGGAAAAAGAATTCAGGAACTTCAGATGTTGAAGAGAATACTTACATATGCCCGGGGCCTAGCTAAATTTGGTTTGTTTGCCGGCCTTTCAGAGGACATGAGGAAGTATGGAAGAGATGTCAGTCAGGATCAGAAGGAAAACATTGTAAATGTTATGACTAATGAATTCCCGGCTGGAGCGAGCAAGAAAACTTACGTGAAGTGCGTGTTTATTGAGAAAAAAGAAAACGATTATAGACCAACAAAGTCATTTTTACAAATGCTGTCAAATGGCGAATTTTATGATATCCTTCAAGAACTTGTTGAATTTGGTATTAGCAGATACGAGCGTGATTATAGTAATACATATGATCAAACAGATTTTGTTTTGTACCAGAAATACACTTATGAGGATGTGTGTCGTCTTCTCAATTGGGAGCAGAATGAAGTTCCGTTAAATATTGGTGGATATAAATATGACAGAAAGACGAAGACATTTCCTGTGTTCATCAATTATGATAAGGCAGAGGATATTAGTGATACCACGAAATATGAAGATCATTTTGTCCCGGGCTTCAGGGATCGATTGATAGCTATTTCGAAGTCTGGCAGAAGTTTACAATCAGAGGATGTACAGAATTTCCTTAAAGCGAAGGAAAGAGGGATTCATGTAGAGCTTTTTGTAAGAAAGAATAAAGATGATAAGATTTCTAAGGAGTTTTATTATCTGGGACATATGACAGCAAGTGGTAAAACTAAAGAATTCAAAATGGCGAACACAGAGAAAACAGCAGTGGAAATTGAATGGATACTTGATGTTCCGGTGCGTGAAGATATTTACGAGTACATTGTAAATTCTTAATTGGAGGATGTTATGAAGACAATAAGAGTAGTTGCTGCAGTAATTGTAAGAGAAAAAACAACCAAAAGCAGATATTTGCAACCCAGAGAGGATACGGAGAACTTAAAGGGGGATGGGAATTCCCTGGAGGTAAAATAGAAGCAGGTGAAACTCCTCAAGACGCACTGATCAGAGAAATAAACGAGGAACTGGATGCAAGGATAAATGTTGGAGAATTGCTTGATACGATCGAATATGATTATCCTGCGTTTCATTTGTCGATGGATTGTTTCTTGTGTGAACTGGCAGCAGATCATCTGGAGTTAAAAGAGCATGAAGATGCGAAATGGCTCACTATAGAGGAACTTGATTCAGTCGATTGGCTGCCGGCGGACGTGACACTGGTGGATAAGATAAAGGGTAAGCAAATGTAAATGGGCGAGCAATAACTTTTCAGAGTACAAATTCAATATAACAACGGTATACAAGGAGAATGTATGGAGGAGATAAGCGCTACAAATTATAAATTTAATTCCAAAGAAATTGAAAATGTCTGGCGCATTTTTATCTGCTTATCAGATTCTACTTTTTCGTCAGTTGATGTATCTTATGGGAAAAAAGGACCATATGTATTATCAGGACAGACGATGATGTCAATCTGTAATACTCTTGAGACAATAGATTTCTGTTGCTATAGAAATGCTTATTCTGATGCGTATACTTTAATACGAAAAATTAGGGATGATTTAATGCAGTATCTGTTTGTGTTGAATGTTATTCGAAATGAACATGGATTAACAGATGAGGAAACAAAAGAATTTACTATGGATGCTGACTCAATGATGAAGATGATAGAGTTAGATGTTTCTATATTGATTTCAGGTGAAAGAAAAACAGACGCAGAATTAGCTATGGAAAAATGGATTTATAATGTGTTGGAAAGCTCAGAAAACAATAAGGATAGAAAGCAATTTTTTGACACATCAAAATACAAATCATATTTGGTAAGTAATAATGAAAAGGTCAAATATATTTTTGAGAATTTTTTTGTAGATAAGTGGTTGGGAGAGGACAGAAAGTTAAATAATTATGTACATGCTAATGGCATTAGATTTGTAATGGATAATTATATATATCAGGATAAAAAGGAAAATAAAGATAAGGAGCTTATAGAGACACTTCAAAATATTACAGATATATTTTTGAGTTTGTTGTCAGTTATAGATAGTATTAAATTTTATTCATCGAATTACCTTGATGCTTTAGAAATGGGTATGAAGCCACAGGAGGAAAGTCAATATTGGGTATGCCCAATAATTGTCGAATATATGAATGAAAGATTTGATAAGAAATTATTACAGTATATTCAGGATAATGAAGGAAATGGTATGCAATTTATGGCAGAAAATTATGTTGATTAATTAAGCGGGAGGCGATTAAATGACAACCGAATTAATGAGAGATTTGCTTACAAATGATGAGAAAATAACAATAGAGTACAAGACATGTCAGCATGGAATACAGGAAGATGTTTATGAAACGGTGTGCTCATTTTCTAATAGATATGGCGGCTATATTATCATGGGTGTAGAGGATGGTGGAACACCAATTGGAATTAATAGAAATATGAGTAAAGATATGAGAAAAAACTTTGTTAATCAGCTTAACAATCCTGATAGAATGTCCCCTACACTATATCTTTCCATAGAAGAATTTGAATATGAAGGTAAATTATTGTTATGGGTGTATGTACCACCAACATCTACTGTTGAAAAATGCATTAATAGAATATATGACAGAAATGAAGACGGAGACATGGATATTACAGATTCACCTATCCAGTTACAGAATATGTATAACAGAAAAAACAACACATATGCAGAACATAAAATTTTCCCATATGTTACAAAGGATGATCTTCGTATTGATTTAATGGATAAAGTAAGAAATCTAGCTAAAAGTAAAAATCCAGACCATAAATGGCTTACAATGTCAGATGATGAAATTATGAAGAGTGCAGGGCTTTGGGAAAAAGATTTTTCATCAGGTATTCAAGGATATAATCTTGCAGGTGTATTATTGTTTGGCAAGGATGAAGTGATAAGGTCTTGTTGTCCTGGATATATTACTGATGCACTATATAGGGTTGAGAACATAGATAGGTATGATGATAGATTGCTGGTAACGACTAATTTGATAGAGGCATATGATCTTTTAATGGAATTTGTTGCAAAGCATACATCAGATAAATTTTGTTTAATCAACAATATTAGCACGAGTATAAGAGGTATTATCTCAAGGGAGGTTATTGGTAATATACTTGTGCATAGAGATTATTCAAGTGCATATCCTGCAAAAGTGATTATTGAAAAGGATTGGTTGAGAACAGAAAATTGGTGTATTCCTAGACGTCATGGAAATATTATGAGTGATGAGTTTACTCCTTATCCAAAGAATCCTTTGATTCAGCATTTTTTTGCTAATATTGGTAGAACAGATACTATTGGTTCAGGAGTAAGAAATCTTTACAAGTATACACCGATGTATTCAGATGGTGGTAAGCCAGAGCTGATTGAAGATGATGTATTTAGAATTAATATACCGTTAGATAAAATAGCTGCAGATGAAGCAACAGAGCAGAAAACATTATCTGAAAGAGAACAGAAAATTTATAATATGATTTGTGAAAATCTGCATTTATCAGTTGAACAGGTAATGGCAGAATTGGATATATCAAGATCAACGGTGTTTAGGGATTATGCGAAGATTAAGAAAGTAACAGGTGCCGTTTACGATAAAAAGACTTCAACATGGGCATTGTAATGAGACAGTCTCAAGTTAGTCTCAACAAAGTCTCATGAATTTTGATACTTGATGAGACTGAAGAAAATCTAAAAACGTGATAAATTCAGGACTTTTAGCGTGTTGGAAAAGTTTAGTCTCAAGTCAGTCTCAACTTAGTCTCATAATCTCATTTTAAAAATGAGACTAAGTTGAGACAAATGCCAGATTGATTGAAGATACAAATCTCGATTAGATGGTGCTTGTGATGAGGATGGAAAAAGGAGCTGATAACAAATTAGCAGAAAATCATCAGAATCAGCAGAAAAGTCAGCAGATTCAAAAAATATTGAAAGAATGTGATTATTAGAAAGGCATCTGTAGATTTTCACATTATGGATGCAGGCGGCATAAAAGGTCAAAGGACAAGACAATTATTAAATGAATTAGTGAACGATAGTGTTTTCAAGATACAATGAACTAATATGAGAAAATAATATTAGTTTGGGAAGGAAATTATATGGGGAATTATTTTAAGATTCATTACAATGCAGTAAAATATCCCATAGATTCGGAAAAGAGCAGAGGATTACGAAATGCTCAATTAGGTGCAATTCACGCAATATCATCCTTTTTTACTCTCAATAAAAAAGAGGCGGCTATTGTTATTATGCCGACAGGATCAGGAAAAACAGCTGTGCTTATGTTGACACCATATTTAATACGAAAACAACGAGTATTAGTTGTTACGCCGAGTAAAATGGTTCGTGGACAAATTGCAGAGGATTTTTCTGAACTTAGGACATTGTGTGTAGCTAACGTATTTAATACTTCAATAAAAAAACCTAAAGTTTTTGAGTTGGAGCATTTGTATACCAAGGAGTATCAAAAAGACTTGGAGCAAGCAGATGTTATTGTTGCTACACCTAGTTGTGCCCTCAGTCTAAGTGAATCTGATTGGGCGAAAGAGAATATTGATTTGGTGGAAGTTGATGAGGCTCATCATACCCCAGCTAAAACATGGCAACAGATTTTAGTAAATTTGTCTGTGGCAACGCATGTGCTGTTTACAGCAACTCCGTTTAGGTTAGATCGAAAAGAGCTGTCTGGTGAAATAGTATATGATTATCCACTTTCAAAGGCATACGAAGATGGTATTTTTGGCGAAATACAATATGTTCCTGTGGAAAGTGGAATGGATAATGATTTGTGCATTGCTAAAAGAGCTGAGGAGGTATTGCTGAATGATAGAAAAGCTGGGTATGAACATTATCTGATGGTACGTACGGATACTAAAGTAAGTGCTGAAAAACTGGAGGAGTTATATAAGGATAATACTTCATTGAAACTTTCAAAAGTGGATAGTTCAATGAGTAATTCAAAGGTTAAGCATATTTTGAAATTGTTGCATTCTGGAGAACTGGATGGAATTGTGTGTGTAGATATGCTAGGAGAAGGCTATGATTTTCCTAATCTTAAAATTGCAGCAATACATGTTCCTCATAAATCGCTTGCGAGTACATTACAGTTTATTGGTAGGTTTGCTCGGACAAATGCAAAGAATATAGGAAAGGCAAAATTTATTGCGGTAAATAATGAAGAATTAGAAATTGAAAACAATTTACTTTATTCTAAAGATGCTGTATGGCAGGATATGATCATTGGAATGAGTGACGGAAAGAATAAAAGTGAACAGCAAAATAGAAATTATTATAAAGAATATGTTGTGGAAGATGAGCGTATTCTTGAAAATGTCCCTGTTCATGCAATCAGACCTAATTGTCATGTGAAAATCTATCGTTCTATGAGTTTTGATATAAATGCAGAATTTCCAGAGGTGTGTAACGTGGCAGGAAGAATATTAAGAAATAAACAAGAAAATACGGTAGTAGGAATTGGCTTGGAATATGTTTCACCACTTTGGATGGGAAGTGGTGATAAGGTCAATCTTGAATATATTTTATATATAATACATTATCAAACACAAACTCATATGGTACATATATATTCACAGAAACATTCTGAAGCAATGTATGATGAATTGGTATCATCATTTTGTGATTCTTATGATCCGATACCAAAATCAGAAATATATAAAGTATTGGGCAAACTCAAAAACTTCGAGATTTTTAATTCAGGAATGCTAAGTAAGCAATCGCAATCAGGAGAATCATATAGAATAATGGCAGGTTCAGATGTGAGTGATGCAATTGATAAAAATTCGGGAAGAATGTATTCTGCGGGGCATGCATTTTGTAAAGCAGTAGATGATGCAGAAGGAGATGTTACAATTGGCTATAGTAGTGCTTCGAAAGTTTGGAGCAGTGCTTACAAAGACTTAAAAGATTATATACAGTGGTGTGATGGGTTGGGAAAGAAAATAGCAAATAAAGATATAAAAGTAAAAACAAATACAAATTTTGATTTTTTACCTCAGCCCAAAGCTCTTGTAGAATATCCGGAAGATATCTTTTATGCGGATTTTACTGCGGAAACATATAGTTGTGATCCTGTTATTAAGTATCGTAGAAAAGAGTCGGATTACGAGTGTTGCAGATTAACGGACGCGATGGTTGTGGTGAAAAAATGTGAGAAGACAAAAGTGTCAGTTGAGGTTTCGGTCGGAGAAATTTCAGAGAACTTGGAATGTGATATAAAAGCCAGATATAGAAGTTTGGGAAATAGATTTATTGTATGTTCGGGAAAAGAAGAAATACCAATGGACAAATTTCTTACGGAACAACCACTAATATATAAAACTGTAAAGGATATGACGATAACAGGCATTGATGTAATTGAAGGTGATTTTGAGAGTGAGTTATTTGACAGTAATATAATAGAAGGTGTTGATTGGAAGCATTATGATACAAATTTAAAATTGGAATTTAGAAAAAATGACAGCGATACGAGGGTGTCAATTCAGGATGCATTATATAAAATTTTAGAAGCAGATGAAAAATTTAAATATATTATATACGACCATGGTTCGGGTGAAATGGCGGATTATATTACAATTTATGAGACAGATAATGAGTTGGTTGTCGAATTGTATCATGTCAAAAAAATGGGTTCATCTTCTTATAACAATAGTGTTGGTGATGTATATGAAGTATCTGGACAAGCAATAAAGTCTGTAACATGGTTTACGACAAAAGGAAAGTTACTTGAAAAGTTTACGAGTCGTCATAATTCTGGGCATTGTATAGTGAAAAAAGGTGGAAATTTTAAGACCATGATAAAAGAGATAAAAACATCTGGAAAAGTATTACGAGGATGTATTTGCATAGTGCAACCGGGGATAAAGAAGAGTAAGGCTATACCAGCTAGAATTCAAGAAGTACTAGCAGCAACAGATTCATATGTTAAAAAAGCCGGTAAAGTTAACCGACTTAGAATAATGGGGAGCATTTAACTAATGATAGCAGGAATATATCTCACCAGCTGCAAAACAAATCTGCAACTGGTGAGATAAGAATTATGTTGTTAATTAAATTCATTCATAGCATTCACATAATCCTGTAATCCATTAGGTTTACAAGCCAATTCTGCATACAGCAGAGGATTTTCCTGTGCAAGCCGATATAGATATGCAATATCATCAGGTGTATAAAGCAAGACAGATGAATTGCATTTTTCACAACTGATAGTAAGAGGCGTGCCGGAATATGTATCATTGATAGCATTAATGATAACGGAATTAGTATCAGGTTCATACATACCAAACAGGTAACAAGGATTATTTTGTTTCATGGTGTTCTCCTTCCCACAGATACTTAGCACCATCAAGCAGGTCAATGATGGCTGTAAGCATATTGTTATAGTCGGTCTGTAGTTCTTTGAGTTCATCGCTTGTAGGGAGATGGCTTAAAGCTTGATGTTCACAGCATTTGGTAAATGTTTTCTGCATTTCAAGTAATTGCAGATATAGTGCATTAACAGTCTGTACAAGAGGATATATGGTTTCTTTCTTGCCGACAACGCATATGCGGTTATGGATGCAAGAACGGACAAAGTAATCTTTCTTCATCATGCCGCTGGCAAGAATGCGAGCTTCGATTTGCTTGCGTTCAGCATCGCTGATTCTAAAACTTATAGTTGGATGTT
>ERZ772881.3243-NODE-3243-length-10167-cov-4.480815_pt1 | contig 10167 bp, 9 predicted proteins | sample MGYA00580581_ERZ772881 | MGnify/ENA primary metagenome ERZ772881 (study PRJEB29015, sample SAMEA2737668) | human gut metagenome | biome: human gut; feature: human-associated habitat; material: faeces | place: China | collected 2012 ...
GAGCCTTCGGTTTTGTTTCCGAATGTGACGCTTGTACGACTTTGCCCTCGTCCGCCTTGACCGTGATGGCCTTCTCAGGGCAGACGGCCTCGCAAACACCGCAGAAGGTGCAGTTGTCCGCGGACCACGCGGGTTTCACGCCGCCCTTGACGCCGAAGTCATTCTCCTCGGCCTTGAGGCAGTTGTTGTGACAGCCGGTGAAGCCGAACTTGAACTTGTGCGGCAGCTCGCGGCCGCCGTAGCGCTTGTCGAATTCGTTCGCGAGGCGCTGCGTGTCGATGAGACCAGAGGCGCAGACGGCGCAGCCCTGGCAGGCCGTGATCGTGCGCACGCGCGGGCCGCAGACGCCGACGGAGACGCCGCCCTCGTGCAGGGCTTTCTTGACCTCGTCGATGTCTTCGAGGCGGATGAACGGGATCTCGATGCCCTGGCGCGAGGTCAGGTGGACGTAGCCCTTGCCATACTGTTCGGCGACCTTCTGGACCGTGCCGAGCTGGGCGGCGGTGAAGTGGCCGCCGACGGACTTCAGGCGCATCGAGAAATGGTCTTTCTGGCGCTGGCGCATGAAGCCGCCTTTCTTGAGCTCTTTATAATCAACTGCCATGGGAATTCCTCCTAAGATATACACACATTATGATTGCTAATGAGATAAAGAGTAGATGGATGGCGTTCCGTCAGAGGGACATCTAACGCTTCGCGCAGCAGGCTGAAGCTTCGCTTATAGATGCCCCTCTGTCGGAACTCACAGTCTGCAAACTCCTTTGTCTAAACGAGATACAAAAATGCACGGATGGCGTTCTCATCGATGAGGGAAGGCGGGAGGGACTGGCCCGGCGCTACGCGTGACGGTCTGCTAAACCTGTTTTTTGCCCTTTAATGCAACCTTGCCAAGGAGCTAAACGCGCTCCGCTTGAACGACGCTCCTTAGCAAGGATTCTGGTAGGCAAAAAACCGGTTCTTCACGCAGACCGTCAAAGCTCCGCTAAGGGCCAGCCCCTCCCTCACTTCCTGAGATGCTCGGATGTCCGAGGTGCTCCTCTCAGCTCATCACCGATAAGGCCAGACTCAGCGAATGCGCAAGTCTTCCTTTGTTACCTCTTTCTGCTTCTCGATGTGAAAGCTGTTCAATACGGGTTCGCCGCCGTTTAATGAGAGGATGAAGTAGCTGGCGCGGCTGTCGTAGGCGAGGCGCTTGTCTTCTTCGCTTGGGCGCGAGGGGGATGCGGGGTGGCTGTGCCAGTTGCCGAGGAGGTCGAGGCCTTGGGCTCGCAGCTCTTTGACGGCGGCGAACTGTTCTTTGGGGTCGAGGGAGAAGTGTTCTTCACTGTGGTCGGTATTCGTCAGGAAGAAGACTTTCTCGACGAATTTCTCGCCGGTCGCTTCGTCGATGCGGCCGCCGATGAGGCCGCAGTCTTCAATCGGTGCGGTCTCTCTCGCGTGGCGCACCATCGCGAGATAATCTTCGAGTTTCAGGTGGATGAGCATGCTTTCACTCCTCAGTGATGGCGCAGGTCGCAGGCGGGCTGCTCGTAGTCGATGAGCTCGGTGATGGTCGGGTGGTCGCTGCAGATGCCGCAGTTCGGGTTGCGCGGGATCTTGATCTTGCGGAAGGTCATCGTCAGGGCGTCGTAGGTCAGCAGGTACCCTGTCAAGAGATCGCCGATGCCGAGGATGTACTTGAGGGCCTCGGTCGCCTGCAGGGTGCCGATGACGCCGCCCATGACGCCGAGCACGCCGGCCTGGCGGCAGGTCGGCACGGCGTCTTTCGGCGGCATCGTCGGGAAGACGCAGCGGTAGCACGGGCCTTTGCCCGGCACGTAGGTCATGAGCTGGCCCTGGAAGCGGATGATGCCCGCATGGGAGAAGGCCTTCTTCTCGAAGACGCAGGCGTCGTTGATCAGGAACTTCGCGGGGAAGTTGTCGGTGCCGTCGATGATGAAGTCGTAATTCTGGTCGCGGATGATGTCGCGGATGTTCTTCGAGGACACCATCTCGTTGTAGGTGTGGACCTCGACGTCGGGGTTCATCGCCGCGATGGTCTCCTGGCCCGACTGTACCTTGGCCTTGCCGACGTCCTTCGTCTGGTGGATGATCTGGCGCTGCAGGTTCGAGAGGTCGACGACGTCGAAGTCGACGAGGCCGATCGTGCCGACGCCGGCTGCCGCGAGGTACATCGCGGCCGGTGCGCCGAGGCCGCCCGTGCCGATGACGAGTACCTTGCCGCCGAGCAGCTTCTCCTGCCCCTTGCCGCCGACTTTGTCGAGGATGATGTGGCGGGAATAGCGTTCGATCTGTTCGTTCGTCAAAGAGCTCATCTTGCACCGCCTCCCATGAAGTAGAGGAATTCCACTTTGTCACCGTCTTTGACGAACGTCGTCTCGAAGCCCGAGTGGTCGACGAACTCGCCGTTGAGCTCGACGGTCACGTAGTCGGGCTGCTCCGCCTTGGCGACGGTGAGCAGTTCCTTGAGGTTGATGGACTTCTCGATGCTGAGTGCCTTGCCGTTTACTGTCAGATTCATGAATATCCCTCCATAATGCAAAAAGCCCATGATAAAATCCCCTTGGCCTGGGAGCAGACAGACTCCCGCCACAGGACGTATCATGAGCTTTCGTTGACGAATGACTCGCTTATGCCTGTTAATACATAGTTCATAAATATGTTTAACAATTTATGGCTATTATACTGCCACTCGTTCAAAAAGTCAACATGCTGTGAGAAAAGTCACCGATTATTTTCAGGCAGCCAGAGGTCTCCCCGCATCAGGGAGCTCATCGCGCAACCGCCCGCGGCACCGGCCGCGAGGACCTCTCTGAGGCGTGCGGGCGTGATGCCGCCGATTGCGTAGACGGGAAGCTCCGCAGCCGCCGTGACTTCGCGCAGGAAAGCGAGGCCGCGTGGCGGCAGACCCGGCTTGCACGAGGTCGCGTAGATATGGCCCGCGATGAGATATGAGCAGCCGAGTCGCTCTGCCTCGCGCACGTCTTCAAGCGAGTGACATGAGGTGCCGAGATGCGCGGGCAGGGCCGCCCTGCTTTCGCGCAATCTGCGCAGGAGCGGCAGCGGCAGATGAAGGGCGCCAGCGCCGAGCTGCGCGGCTACTCTTGCATAGGTATGCGCGATAAAGGGCACCTGATGGCGGCGGCAGATAGCCTGCACCTCTCTTGCGAGTGCCTCGTAGTCCCCCTCCTCCATGTCCTTCTCGCGCAGGACGATGGCCGCGGGATGCGCGGCGGCAATCCACTCGAGGCGTGCTAAGAAAGACGGCTGGCCGCCCGCATCCTCGATATCATCAAAGAGATGGCGGTTTGTCACGCAAATCAGCCGGCTGAGTGTCTCGGACTGTTTCTCCTGCTTTGCAGGAAAAATCTCAGAGATAGACATAATCGTTGAGCACGGGCTGAAGCCCCTCGCCGGCCATGTCCTCGTACATGCGGCGCAGGCTGCGGCTGTCGCAGATCTCGAACTGCGCGTCGCCGGTCTCGCCCTCTCCCTTCCCCGTGTATTTCTCTTCGTGGTCGCCGATGCCCGTCGAGACGCCGGCGGAGATCTTCGTCGCGGCGATCTTCACGATGCCGTTGCGGAAGGCCGCACTCTCGCGTGAGGAGACGGTGATGCCGACGTACGGCAGGAAGATGCGGTAAGCGCAGAGGATCTGGCAGAGCTGGCGCTCGCCGACGTCCTGCGGGTTGATCTTCTCGTTGTTGATGATCGGGCGCAGGCGCGGGCACGAGAGCGAGAACTCGGCCTGCGGGTACTTGCGCTGCAGGTAGTAGACGTGCAGCGCCGTCGCGAGGGCATCCTTGCGGAAGTCGGCGAGGCCGAGGAGCGCTGAGAAGCCGACGCCGCGCATGCCGCCCATCAGAGCGCGCTCCTGCGCCTCAAAGCGGTAGGGCCAGACGCGCTTGTGGCCCATGAGGTGCAGCGTCTCGTACTTCTTGACGTCGTACGTCTCCTGGAAGACGGTGACGTAGTCGGCGCCGCACTTGTGCAGGTAACGGTAGTCGGCGACGTTCATCGGGTAGACCTCGAGGCCGACATTGCGGAAGTACTTGCGCGCGAGCTTGCAGGCCTCGCCGATGTAGGCGACGCTGCTCTTCTCCTTGCTCTCGCCCGTCAGCATGAGGATTTCCTCCATGCCGCTCTGGGCGATGACCTGCATCTCGTGCTCGATCTCCTCCTTGCTGAGCTGCAGCCGGTGGATGTCGTTGTAGCAGTTGAAGCCGCAGTAGACGCAGTAGTTCTCGCAGTAGTTGGCAATGTAGAGCGGCGTGAAGAGGTAGACCGTGTTGCCAAAGTGCCGGCTCGTCTCGCGGCTCGCGCGCTCGGCCATCTGCTCGAGAAGCGGCAGGGCGGCCGGCGAGAGCAGTGCCTTGAAGTCCTCGATGGTGCAGGTCTCGTGGTCGAGCGCGCGCTTGGCGTCGAGGATGGTGTAGGCACTCGGGTCGTAATCGTTCATGGCCGCGATGACCGTCTCGCGCACGGTCGGGTCGATCTGCTCCATGTCGGGCCAATAGGCCATTGGGTCCGTGCGGCTCGAGGGGTCCGTCTCGAGCCGGTGCTTCTTGGCGAGTGCCGCCTCGCTGAGCTTATCCGAGTCGATAAAGAAATTATTTTTCTGATTAGGCATCACAATGCGCTTCCTTTCTTGTTCTCTGCCACTGCGTCATACTCAGTCATGCAAGAAGCCCGTCAGCGGGTCGGAAGCAACGGCACCGCGCCGCAGGACGCGGCCAAGGCCGGAGAGGTATGCCTTGCGGCCGGCGCGTATCGCATCGCGGAAGGCCGAGGCCATGAACGGCACGTCGCCGGCCGTCGCGAGGGCCGTGTTGGCCATGATGGCCGCGGCGCCCATCTCCATCGCTGCGCAGGCCTCCGACGGCTTGCCGATGCCGGCGTCGACGATGATCGGCAGGTCAATCTCATCGATGAGGATCTGCAGGAATTCCTTCGTCGCGAGCCCCTTGTTCGAGCCGATTGGCGCGGCGAGCGGCATGACGGCGGCGGCACCGGCGTCGACGAGCGCGCGGGCGGCGTAGAGGTCCGGGTACATGTACGGCAGAACGACGAAGCCTTCCTTGGCGAGAATCTCCGTCGCGCGGATCGTCTCGTTGTTGTCGGGCAGCAAGTACTTCGAGTCGCGCATGATCTCGATCTTGACGAAGTCGCCGCAGCCGAGTGCCTTGGCGAGGTGCGCGATGCGCACGGCCTCCTCTGCCGTGCGGGCGCCGGAGGTATTGGGCAGCAAGGTGACATTCTTCGGCACGTAATCGAGGATGTTCTCCTTCTCCTTCGTGTTCGCGCGGCGCACGGCTACTGTGACGAGCTCTGCCTCGGCATAGCGCACGGCCGCATCGATGAGCGCGAGCGAGTACTTGCCTGAGCCCAGGATGAAGCGCGAGTGGAACGTGTGGCCGCCGAGCGTGAAGCTGTCCTCATCATTGCCAGCACCGCCGCCCATAAAGCAGACGACCTCAACGACGTCACCGTCCTGCAGCTTCGTCGTCTCATACGCCGCCTTATCGAGAATCGCATCGTTGTACTCGACGGCGACCGCCCGGCTGTCGTAGCCGGCCTCCTTCAGAAAGTCCAAGAGCATCATGCCGTCTCTTGCCTGTGCTTCTCCATTGATCTTGACCATAACACTGCCTCCATGCCGTCCACACAAAAAAAAGAAGGAAGACCCGATTGGTCTTCCTTCACTCATCTGCGAATCTCGCGCCTGCCTGCGGCAAAGCGCTCTCCTCCCTACGTTGGCATTATCCAAATCAGGTTCACGGGTCGGGACCACGAGTCCCCTCTCAGCCTGCTGTGCCGTCGGCCACAAGCTCCCCAGCTATGCAATTGCAATTCTTATTATAGTCGGACTCTGTAACGTTGTCAACCGTTATTGCCGACTGCGTATCGGTTGACGACCGACTGCCATGCATCGCGGCCCGTGCGCGCAACGGTTGCGTGGAACGGCTCATCCGCTTCGCGCAAGTCGAGGTACTGCTGGACAAGCGCCTTGAGCAGAGCTTCGAGGTTGGCGTCGGTCACGCGGCCCTCGAGCGGCGCGGCAAACGCCGCCTCTTTGCCGAGATGGCCGCCGACCATGACCGTGTAGACGGGCACGGTCTCCTCGACGACGCGCGCGCGGCCGCCCGTCAGGCCGATGTCGGCGACCTGCGGCTGCGCGCAGGCGTGGAAGCAGCCCGTGAGGTTGACGCGCAGCGGCTGGCCGACTTCTGGGAAGGCTGCGTCGAGCGCCGCCGTCAGCGCGTGCAGGCGGTGCTTCGTCTCGATCGGCGCGAAATTGCAGTAGGCATTGCCCGTGCACGAGGAAGCATAGCCCGTGAAGAAGCCCGGCTCTGTCGGATAGGCCTTGAAAATCTCCTGTTGCAGCAGTGCTTCGACCGCACGCTCAGGGATGTCGAGCAGGACGAGGTTCTGCGAGTTCGTCGTGCGCAGGCGTCCCTGACCATAGCGCTTGGCAAGCGCGGCAAATGCTTTGAGGTCCTCGGCGGCGATATGGCCGTTCGTCACATGGACGCCGACGTAGCTTAGGCCTGCCTGCTTCTGCGCGTGGACGCCGTAGAAGCGGCCGTAGTTCCACGGTGCCGTGATTTCCTCGCCGCCGCGCAGCAGCGCGCCCGTCTGCGCCTCGACTTTCGCCGCTACTGCCTCAGCACCGAGGTCGGCCACGAGGTACTTGAGACGGCAGTGGTTGCGCTTCTCGCGGTAACCCTCGTCGCGGAAGAGCGTCGCGACAGCAATGGCGACAGCCTTGACCTCCGCTGGGCGGATAAAGAACGGCAGGCGTTTTGCAAGGTACGGCTCCGCCGAGAGGCCGCCGCCGACGTAAGCCATGAAGCCCACTTCCCCCTCGCGCTTGGCCGGCACGAAGGCGAGGTCGTTGATGCGCGCGAAGCCGGCATCGTGCGGGTTCGCCGAGATGGAGACCTTGAACTTGCGCGGCAGGTTCGAGAACGCGCGGTTGCCGAGGAAGAACTGGAAGACTTCCTCGACGATTGGGCGCGTGTCAAGCAGCTCCTCCGCGTCGACGCCGGCCAGCGGGTTGCCGAGGATCGTGCGCGGCACGTCGCCGCAGGCCTCGACGGAGCTCAGGCCCACGGCTTTGAGGCGCGGCAGGATGTCACAGGCATCGCGCAGCGTGATGTTGTGGATCTGCACGGCCTGACGGATCGTGATCTGGATCTCGCCCTTGCCGTACTCCGCGGCGAGCGCTGCAAACACCTCGGCCTGCTCTGCCGTCAGCTGGCCCGACGGCAGCTTGACGCGCACGAGGAAGTGGCCGTCGCGCGGCCGCTGCGCATAGATGCCCGCCCACTTGAGGCGCTCGACATCGCCCGGGTCAATGTCCTTGAAGGCTTTATCCGCAAGGGCCGGGATCTCCTTGATGATCTCGAGCCCGTCCTTATCGTGCTTCCACTGCTCATTGCGATTGGCAAACGTCATACTATCTCTCCTATCTGAACTCTTGCTCTTGCTTTTCCAAAATAAAAACGGAGGCTCCGCGCGCTTCAGAGCACAATGACTCCAAGGCACACAGGAACCTCCATTTGCTGGTCAGTTACTGAATATGGTATTGAGGATAGCATGGATAAACGCAGGCCGTCAACAGCAAAACTCACACATCTGTGATAAATATCACATGCCATACACATGTACGATCCATATGATTCAGTGGCGGCCAAAGGCAAAGATCTTGACGCAGAGGAAGGTGATCGGCACGCCGAGGATGGCGGCGAGCAGGTAGCTCGCGATCGACGGCAGGCCGAGCAGGTTGTACGCGACGAAGACGATCGCGTTCTGGATGATGTAGTTCGGCACGTACGAGAGGAAGAACTTCACGTAGCGCACAAGCGTCATGCGCGTCGGGAAGACGAAGAGGCTGTTGAGAAGATACGCATTACCATTGCTCAAGAGATAGCCGATGTTGAACGCGAGGTTGGCGTTGCCGACGAGCGGCTCGATGACCGTCGCGAGAAAGCTGCAGAGGAAGGTGTTGATCGTGCCGACGACGAGGAAGAGCAGGAAGGCACGTGTGAAGAAATGATGCTTGACCGTCTGCCAGTCAACTCTCATGGGCAGCCTCCGGCTCTTCGGCGCTGTCGTTGGCCATGGCGATGGCCTCGGCGGCCACATCATCGTCGAGCCCGTGCGCGAGGTCTTCGGGCTTGCCGCGCTCTAAGAGATAGAGCGGGCGACGCTTCGTCTCCTCGTAGGTGCGGCCGAGATACTCGCCGATGATGCCGAGGATCAGGAGCTGCATGCCGCCGAAGAACAAGAGGCAGGCCATGATCGTCGGCCAGCCGGCCGTCGTGTCCTCGCTGACGAACGTCTCGTAGAGCACGTGCAGGAAGACACAGCCGCTCGCGAAGAGGCTCGCCATGCCGAAGTAGAGGCCGAGGCGCAGCGGGAAGGTCGAACACGTGAAGACGCCGTCGACGGCGAGCCGCCACATCTTGCGCGGCGAGAACTTCGAGCTGCCCGCGAAGCGCGGCGGCGCCGTGAAGTGCAGCTGCTTCTGGCGGAAGCCCATCGCACCGATGAGGCCGCGGATGAAGCGCGCGTGCTCGCGGTAGCGGCGAAAGGCCAACACAGCCTTGCGGTCCATCAGGCGGAAGTCGGAGCCGCCCGGCTGCACGGGCACCTCGGAGATGAGGTTGAGGAACTTGTAGTAGCCTCCAGATGTCGTGCGCTTGAGCCACGAGGCGTCGCGCGTCGCATCGCGGATCGTCTGCACGACATCGTAGCCTTCATGCCAGTACTTCAGGAGCGCCGGGATGAGCTCGGGCGGGTGCTGCATGTCGCCGTCCATCGTGATGACGACATCGCCGTCCGCATGGTCGAGGCCGCAGGTCAGCGCGAGCTGGTGGCCGTAGTTGCGCGCGAGCAGCATCGGCTGGACGCGCGCGTCCTCGCGCTCGAGCCGTGCGAGGATGGCGCGGCTCTTGTCGCGCGAGCCATCGTCGACAAAGATGATCTCCCAGTCGAGGTCAAGACCGGCCATCGTCTGGCGGACGGCTTCGTAAAAGTGCTGCAGATTATCCTCTTCGTTGTAGACGGGTACGACGATGGACAGTCTCTTTTTCTTCATGAACAAGGCTTCCCTTCTCTATCATTTCGATGATTCACCATCCGCACCGTCCGCTGCATCACTGACGTGGCGCTGCGGCATGATGGCCTTGACGATGGTCGTGTCGTGTGTCTCATAGACCTTCTCGAGGGCGCTGTCCGCGAGGCGGCCGCGCAGGAACGGCAGCCGCTCCGTCTCGCAGATGATGAAGATTGGCGTCTCCGCCGGCATGTCCTCATAGGCGAGGAACGGCATGACGTTCTTCGCGTTCCAGTTCATGCCGCCCGGCTGGACGTCATCGAGTTCCCTGCGCCCGATGAGCTCGGGGATGTTCGCCCCGTAGTAGAACACCGTCGAGGTCCTGTAGTGGATACGGTCATTATTATGATCGCCGTAGTTAACGACGAGGGCACCATCTGGATTAAGATTTCTTAATGCAGCGGCCGTCGAGCGCCCCGACTGCTGGTCGCAGAGCGGGATAGCGGCCGAGAAGATCAGCACGGCGTAGAGGACGTAGAAGCAGGCGGCAACCCGCTTGACAAGGCGCATCTTCGGCAGCAGGAAACGGCCCGCGAGAATGGCCATCGGCAGGAAGGCCGGCTGCGTGTAGGTGACGTACTTCGTCGCCATGCACTGGAAGAACAGGTTGACGAGAATGGCCCAGACAAAGAGGAAGATCGCCGCATCGCTGAAGCGCCGCTCGCGCACGCGCGCCTTGAGCTCCGCCCAGCGTTTCTTGATCTGGTAGAGCACGATGAACGACCACGGGGCGAAGCCCACGAGGAAGATCAATGTATAGTAGTACCAGACGTCGTCGCGCGCATGCTCGGCCACGCGCGCGCGCAGGAAGTTGTGCACGCCGAAGAACGTGTCGATGAAGTCCATGCCGTGCAGCGTGTACATGACGTAGTACCACGAGCCGCCGACGACGAGGAAGATGGCCATGCCGGGCAGCCACATCATGTGCAGGAGCTCCTTTGCCCGCCGCCTCACGCAGAGGAAGACGAGCAGGATGAAGCCCGGCAGCAAGAAACCGATTGGCCCCTTCGTCAGCACGGTCAGCCCCGAGAAGAAGAAGGCCAGGA
>ERZ772881.3245-NODE-3245-length-10163-cov-8.582014_pt1 | contig 10163 bp, 7 predicted proteins | sample MGYA00580581_ERZ772881 | MGnify/ENA primary metagenome ERZ772881 (study PRJEB29015, sample SAMEA2737668) | human gut metagenome | biome: human gut; feature: human-associated habitat; material: faeces | place: China | collected 2012 ...
GACAGAGCGTATAACACACTACACTTTGCGAGCAAAGTCGTGTGCCAAGGGGCAAACCCCTTTGGAAACCCCTGACAACAAAACAGGCTGAATATCTCGCACTTTCCCGGTGCTTGATATTCAGCCTTTATTTGTTGTCAGCAGCCCCCGTTTCGTGGTCTGCGTGTAGTTCCTTGTAAACTGACCTAATCTGCGTTTTATCAAAATGACGGCGCATGAAATATGGAGCGCACAGATAGAAGTCAATCGGGCACTCGGTGTTACCTTTGACGATCTTGTGCAGGAAGGCTGTCTGGGACTGATGGGATGCGTGGAGAAATTCAATCCCGATGGCGGCAACAAATTTCTGACTTACGCAGCTCCGGCAATTCGCAATTCCATGATCGACTACATCCGAAGTCAGAGTACATCCTTTGAAGCAAAGCACATGGGCGAGATCGTCAGTCTGGATGAGGTGACGAAATTTGAAAATCGGGATCGTCATGCCTTTGTCCCCGATTCCAATATGACCAATCCCGCACAGATTTATATTGCAAAGGAAACGCACGAAGAACTTCACGCCGCCCTTGATGCAATCAGCAATCGAGAGCGTGAATATCTGTTGTACCGTTTCGGATTTGAGGACAATATAGAGCATCCTTTGACGGAGACAGCGGAGCATTTCTTCCTGTCAGAGAGCAGAGCGAAATCCACGGAGAGGCTGGCGTTGGATAACGTATGGTTGGAACTGCCGTGGTGGTTTCACTAACGAGGGGAACAGACGCTGCGGCGGGTTTTATATACCTCTTGCGCCCCCGTTGTCACAGAAAATCTTTCCGCACAGCTTCAAGATTTCCTATGCCAACTACACACGAACAGGCGGATTTTGCTCATGCTAAATCCTTCGTTTTGTGTTCCTTTCAGCCCACAAAATCCGCCTGTTCTGCTTCCGCCGAAAAGTGTCTGTCTGGCGTGGGACAGCCCCTTTCCAGCGTCAGCGGTCGCCAAAGGTATAACACACTAGACTTTGCAAGCAAAATCGTGTGCCAATAGGGATGCTGCTCACCCCTATTGGAAACCCAGAGCCAAGGGATTTCACCCCTTTGGATACCCCCATCATTTTCTCACAAATGGTACCCACATTGAAAAAACTGCGTTTTACCATGTCGGACCTTTTCTCGAAAATGCCACAGCACACGACATTCATTTTTGCAGAGGCTTTGCAAAAATCTCAACCTGTGCCGTGGGGTGCCGAGCAAAAATTCCGTGTTTGCCAACACAGAAAATTTCCTCGTCACGCTGTTGCGGCAGAAAAACAATAGCGGACTTTTTGTTGATAGTACCTGGTCTGCTATCTCAAAAATATTTTTCAAAAAATTCCAATAAAAGTGTAGTGAACAGCGTGTAACCCCGGTGTATTAGGGTGAAAGGCCTTGATACAAACGAAAGGAGTGTGATGATATGGATGATAGCAAAATCATAGAGCTTTACATGGAACGTTCCGAACAAGCCATATCTGAAACTTCCAAGAAATACGGAAGATACTGCCACTACATTGCCTACAGCATTCTGCATAACGATGAAGATTCGGAGGAATGTGTCAACGATACATATCTCCGAGCATGGAACTCCATTCCACCTAAACGCCCGAGCAAATTGCAGACGTTTCTTGGAAAAATCACTCGCAATTTATCTTTGAATAAATGGGAAAAGCTCTCTGCTGAAAAGCGTGGTGCGGGACAAACCTCACTAATTCTCGACGAACTATCAGAGTGCATCCCTGCTGAACAAGATGCAGTAAATACTGTTGAGAATATGGTCATCAGAGATGTACTCGACCGTTTCCTTGATGAACTCCCAGCAGAAACAAGAAAAATATTTGTTCGTCGTTATTTTTATATGAGTCCCGTAAAAGAAATTGCAGATGAATATGGCCTTTCTGAAAGCAAAGTGACAGTTACCCTTTTCCGTACAAGAGGTAAACTTAAATCTGTATTGGAGAAAGAAGGTATAACGTTATGAAAAACAAACGTCTTTTAGACATTTTTGGAGAAATTGATGATCGACACATTGCCGAAGCAGCTCCCGTTGCAAAGAAATCTCGAAATAAGCCAATTTGGTTTAGATGGGGTACAATCGCTGCCTGCATGGTCTTAGTCCTGTCCGTTTGCTTCGGTTCCTTTGCGGTTGTTGCTGAAGCAAAGGAATATAAAGCTGCTGTTCAATTCTTTAATGACTATGGTATGTCTACGGAAGGACTTACTCGTGGTGAGATTAAGGAAGTGTATCGTGATATTACAACGAAGTCGTTCACTTATTCTAAGACCGCCGAAGTGATTCGAAACAGTATTTCTTCCGATAATATCGGTGGTTACGAGATTGTTCAAGACAATCCAACACCAGAGGATATTGAAAATCTTTGGAATTATAAAAATTATACCGGTGGTTTTATTGGTGCCACACAAACAGGCGTACACTATAAATACCATTCGGAATACAAAGAAGATGAATCTCTTGGCTTAGAGGTGCACGATAAGAGCTATCTCGAGAAATACGATGGAGATAACTTGCTTTGGAGTGTTTCTATTTCCGATTTTTGGATTGAAGATTATAGCATCGTATCGGATGGTGTAATTGCCTACGGTAGAACCGACACTTGGTCCAGTACTCAAATTTCCCATGCATGGATGGCTAAAATCGACTTAGATGGTAATCTCGTTTGGAAACACATGCTCAATAACGGATTTGACGATGAATACATCGCTTCCGTTTTGGAAAATGCTGATGGCAGCTATGCCGTAATCAGCCGTGGTGATCTGAAATATTTCTGTCTTAGCCAGTATACGGTGGATGGAAAAGAAACCTACTTCCATAAAACCGAAGTAGGTAACTACGGGATTTGGAATGCAGCTCGGTTTGAAGATGGTTACATGGTTCAGCTCGGTAGCTATATGACGAATGAGCACGCAAAAATCGTTAAGGTTGACCGCGAAGGTAATATTACAGAGTCCTTCTCCTATGGCGATGAAGATTCTTACTATTACATTACCGATATGATTGAATATAACGGAAATATCTATTTGTCTGCGTACGCTGTTCCGAGACTTGCTAATGAAGATCAGAGTGCAGGCGGTAGATATGAAATTGCCGGAGTATTGAATTATCTGTTTGATAATAACATCTGGGAAATTTCCAGTGATGAACTGACGCCTATGGTACGGGACAACTACACCGCAATGTTGTTGGTATGTGAGCCTAATGCAGGGAAACCCCAAGAATACTACTCTGTCAACGGGTCTCTTGGTGGAAAGCTTTCTGTGAGTGATACGGGAAATCTACTTTGGGATGTAGAAAGCATTACCTCCACATTCTTCTCTCCCGCAACAAGTTCCTTCACAATTGGCGGCACAAGCTATGTATTCAGATACACTTTTGATACTTCTGGAATGCTGATTAGCCAGGAGAAAACAGGTGAGGTTGTGAATTACAGAAGATAATACAGTTAAAATATGGCTGAAAACACAGCCCGTAGGATTTTGACGTCCTACGGGCTGTTTCCATGTCAGCTATCCAACGGCTTATACTGCGTGACCGCTTTCAGATACTTCTCCGGATCGCCGTTCAGTATCAGATCGGCGTACTCCAACGGCGCATTGTAGATCAGCCAGTCCAACTCTGACCGCTGATACATATTGTCGGCAACCTCGTTCTCCACGGCAATGGTGTCAATGGCAATCATACTGCCGTCGTTGAATTTCAGTTCCACACAAGCGGTATCCATGTTGAACTCACAAGAAATCAAATACGTCATATCCGCCCTCCTTAAATCATGCCGAAGTGCGTCAATGCCTCCTTGATTGCTTTTTCTTTATCTGGCGGGCATTGCGGCTGTTTAGCGTCCTCAGACTTCGGCTTATTGTAGTTCTCACGCTCAATGATACCGCACTTCTGTTTTACCTGTGCGATATACAAGCTGCTAACTTTCAAGCCGCTGTGCTCCAGCACATAATCCTTGATCTCTTGGTAGGTAGCTTTCTTCTCCGCATCGGTCAAATCCAGCTCGTCCATATCCAAGTTAATCTCGATATGCTGCTTTGTATTAAGTTTGGACAATAAGCATACCGTCTCGACGTTGGCGGTCCCTGGGAACATGTCCACCGCCGCGGCGCGGACAGCCTCGTAGCCCTCCTGGGCCAACAGCTTCACGTCCCGGGCCAGCGTGGCGGGATCGCAGGAGACGTATACGATGCGCTTGGGCGCCATCTGAGCTGCGGCGTGTACCACCTCCGGCGCCAGCCCCTTGCGGGGAGGGTCCACGCAGATGACATCGGGCCGCAGTCCGCGCCGGGCGAAATCCGCCGCCGCTGCCGCCGCATCGCCGCAGAAGAACTCCACATTCTCCACGCCGTTGCGCTGCGCATTGGCCCTGGCGTCCTCGATGGCCTCCGGCACGATCTCCGCGCCGATGACGCGGCCCGCGTGGCGGGCCATCACCTGGGTGATGGTGCCTGCGCCGCAGTACAGGTCCAGCACCGTCTCCGTGCCGGTGAGTCCCGCGAATTCCACAGCGCGCCGGTACAGCACCTCCGCCATTTCGCGGTTCACCTGATAGAACGACGGCACGCTGAGCCGAAACGTCAGGCCGCACAGGGTATCGGTCAGCACGTCCGCGCCCCACAGCGTCCGGTATTCCTGTCCCAGCACCGCGCCGGTGGGCCGGGTGTTCACCCCCAGCACCACACCCACGGTCTCCGGCACCGCCTGCCGCAGCAGGTCCACCAGCTCCCGTTCATGGGGCAGCTTCTTCCCGTTCACCAGCACGCACAGCAGCGACTGCCCCGCGCCGTTGGTGCGGACGTACAGGTACCGCACCAGCCCCCGCCGCGTTTTCTCATCGTAGCAGCTGACGCCGTAGAGCCGGAGGTACGTCCGCAGGGCCTGGGCCGCCGCGTCGGCCTGGGGCTTCTGGATGCGGCACCGCTCCACGGGGATGACCTGATGACTCCGCGCCTTGTAGAACCCCACGCTGCCATCCGCCGCCACGGGGTACTGGCTCTTGTTGCGGTAGTGCAGGGGTTCTCCGCCGTCGATGCCCTCCACCGTCACGGCGCTGCCGCCAATGCGGGCCAGCGCATCCTGCACCCGCTGCCGCTTGGCGGCCAGCTCCTCAGCGCGGTCCATATGGCGGAAGTCGCAGCCGCCGCACCGTCCGTAGTACGGGCAGTCCGGCTCCACGCGGTGGGGCGATGGCTCGTATACCCGCACCGCCTTGCCGAAGGCGGCGTTTTTCAGCACCTTCAGAACGAGGATGTCGCACTCCTCGCCCCGCAGTGCCTGATGCACAAACACCGCCTGCCCGTCGATACGGGCTACGCCCAGCCCCTCGGAGGTGTACCCCTGAATGCGGGCGCGGTATACCTTGTTCTTCTCCAGCACGGCTCAGAACTCGAACTTGCTGATGATCTTGCTGATGGCCTCGGCAAAGGCCGCCAGCGTCTTGTTGTCCCGCCCCCTGCTGCGGCGGATAAGGCCGATGAGCATATCGCCCATCTGCACCAGCTTCTGATAGGCGGGCGTGGCCTTGGGTGCGCCCTCGTAGGCACGGGTCTTGCGCTCCGGCAGATAGCCCACCGCCAGCTTCTTGTCGGCGATGAGGTCGTACTCCTCGGTATACTGGGGCGCGTGAGCCGCGAAGCCCAGCTTGGACACGGTCTCGGCGAACACCGGCGCCACCTCGCGGTCGCCGTGTACGATGAACACATGGGTGGTCTTTGCCGGATCAAAGTGCTTGATCCAGTCCACCAGATGATCGTGGTCGGCGTGGGAGCTGAGGCCCTGGAAGTTCACGATCTTGGCCCGCACGGCGATGTCCTCGCCAAACAGCTTCACGCTGGGCGCGCCGTCCAGCAGGTGCCGGCCCAGCGTACCCGGAGACTGGAAGCCCACGAACACCACGGCGCTGTCGCCCCGCCAGAGGTTGTACTTCAGGTGGTGGCGGATACGTCCGGCATCGCACATGCCGCTGGCGGAGATGATGACCTTGGGGGTCTTGTCCATGTTCAGCAGCTTGGACTCCTCCACCGTCTCCGTCAGGTGCAGGCCCGGGAAGTTGAACATATGCGTGCCGTCCTGCACCAGGGCCAGAGCTTCCTCGTCCAGATAGCCCCGCAGGTCGCCGCAGAAGATGGTGGTGGCCTTCTTGGCCAGCGGACTGTCCACGTACACGGGAAAATCCTTCACGGAGGTCACCAGCCCGCGGTCCTTGATCTCGCGGATGAAGTACAGCAGCTCCTGGGTGCGGCCTACGGCAAAGGCGGGGATGACCACGTTGCCGCCCTTGGCCAGCGTCTCGTCGATGATCTGCGCCAGCTGGTCGGTGTAGCTCCACACCTCGGTGTGGTTGCGGTCGCCGTAGGTGGACTCCATCAGCACATAGTCGGCATCGGCGTAGAACTGGGGATCGCGGATGATGGGCTGGTCCACGTTGCCGATATCGCCGGAGAACACCACGGTGCGGGTCTCGCCGCCCTCATGGCACGTCAGCTTGATGCTGGCGGAGCCCAGCAGGTGTCCCGCATCGATGAACTCCGCCGTCACGTCGTCTGTGACCTGCACCTTCTGGCCGTACTCGCAGGGCTGGATATACTCCCGCACCTGCATGGCGTCGGCCACGGTGTAGATGGGCTGCACCTCCGGACGGCCGGCCCGCTTGTTCTTGCGGTTCTGGTACTCCGCGTCCTGCTCCTGGATGTGGGCGGAGTCCTGCAGCATGATGTCCAGCAGGTCCGCTGTCAGCCGCGTGGTGATGATGCGGCCCTGAAACCCGTTTTTGATGAGCATGGGGATGCGGCCGGAGTGGTCGATGTGGGCGTGGGTCACCAGCACCACGTCGATGCTGCCCGGGTGGAAGGGAAGGGCGGCGTTGTCGATCTCATCGCGGCCCTGCTGCAGACCGCAGTCCACCAGGATCTTCTTTCCGTTGACCTCCAGACAATGGCAGCTGCCGGTGACGCACTGGTCAGCGCCGTAAAAGCTCAGCTTCATGGCAGAAACTCCTTTTCATATTATATATGGACAAGTATACCACATCTTTACAGTTTCATCAACCGCAAACCGCGCATTCTGTCCATCGCAGATTGTTCACAGAAATTCTTTTGCATTAGACAATATCCTGTGCTATACTATATTATTGCTATTGTATGCGCATATTCTTTTATACGGAAAGGATACGAATATATGGGACTTATCACCAAACTTTTTGGCACATACAGCCAGCGTGAGCTGAAGAGCATCTATCCCATCGTGGATAAGATCACCGCACTGGAGCCGGAGTACAAGGCCCTGACCGATGCCCAGCTGCAGGCCAAGACGCCGGAGTTCAAGGAGCGCCTTGCCAACGGCGAGACGCTGGACGACATCCTGCCGGAGGCGTTTGCCGCTGTCCGTGAGGCCGCGGACCGCGTGCTGGGCATGCGCCCCTACCCTGTCCAGCTGGTGGGCGGCATCGTCCTGCATCAGGGCCGCATCGCCGAGATGAAGACCGGTGAAGGCAAGACGCTGGTGGCCACGCTGCCCGCCTACCTGAACGCGCTGACCGGCGATGGCGTCCACATCGTCACCGTCAACGACTATCTGGCCAAGCGCGACTCCGAGTGGATGGGCAAGGTCCACCGCTTCATGGGTCTCACCGTGGGCCTCATCATCCACGACATGACCAAGGAGCAGCGTCAGAAAGCCTATCAGGCCGACATCACCTACGGCACCAACAACGAGATGGGCTTCGACTACCTCCGCGACAATATGGCTATCTACGCCAACGAGCAGGTCCAGCGGGGCCACGCCTTCGCCATCGTGGACGAGGTGGACTCCATCCTCATCGACGAGGCCCGCACCCCCCTGATCATCTCCGGCATGGGCGAGAAGTCCACCCAGATGTACGATATGGCCGAGTCCTTCGCCGCCCGCCTGAAGAAGTACGTGGTGGCGGAGACGGACGACAAGGAGGAAGAGGACGTCAACATCGACGCCGACTACATCGTGGACGAGAAGGCCCGCACCTGCTCCCTCACGGCCCGCGGCATCAAGAAGGCGGAGGAGTTCTTCCATCTGGACAACCTCAGTGACCCCGAGAACAGCACCACTGCCCACCACATCAACCAGGCCATCAAGGCCCACGGCATCATGAAGCGGGATGTGGACTACGTGGTGAAGGACGGCGAGGTCGTCATCGTGGACGAGTTCACCGGCCGTCTCATGTTTGGCCGCCGCTACTCCGAGGGTCTGCATCAGGCCATCGAAGCCAAGGAGCACCTGTCCGTCCAGCGCGAGAGCAAGACGCTGGCCACCATCACGTTCCAGAACTACTTCCGCCTGTACCGCAAGCTGTCCGGCATGACCGGTACGGCTCTGACGGAGGAGGAGGAATTCGCCACCATCTACGCTCTGGACATCATCGAGATCCCCACCAACCGCCCCATCGCCCGTATCGACAATGAGGACTCCGTCTACAAGACCGAGAACGGCAAGTACCACGCCGTCATCCGGCAGGTGAAGGAGTGCCACGCCAAGGGCCAGCCTGTGCTGGTGGGCACCGTCTCCATTGAGAAGAACGAGCTGCTGGGCAAGATGCTGACCCGCGAGGGCATCAAGCACAACCTGCTGAACGCCAAGAACCACGAGCGCGAGGCCGAGATCGTGGCCCAGGCCGGCCAGTTCGGCGCCGTCACCGTGGCCACCAATATGGCCGGCCGTGGTACGGATATCATGCTGGGCGGCAACGCCGAGTACATGGCCAAGAACGACCTGCGCAAGGCCGGACTCACCGACGAGCTGATCGCCGAGGCCACCGGCTACGCCGAGACGGACAACGAGGAGATCCTCAACGCCCGCAAGCTGTTTGCCGAAAAGCTTGCCCAGCACAAGGCGGAGATCGCCGGCGAGGCCGAGAAGGTCCGTGCCGCCGGCGGCCTGTTCATCATCGGCACGGAGCGTCACGACTCCCGCCGTATCGACAACCAGCTCCGTGGCCGTGCCGGCCGTCAAGGCGACCCCGGTGAGACCCGTTTCTATATCTCCCTGGAGGACGATCTGATGCGCCTGTTCGGCGGTGACCGCGTCACCTCTCTGATGGAGCGCATGGACATTGATGAGGACACTCCCATTGAGAGCAAGATGCTCTCCCGCGCCATTGAGCAGGCACAGACCACCGTGGAGAGCCGCAACTTCCAGACCCGTAAGTCCGTGCTGGAGTACGACGATGTCATGAACAAGCAGCGCGAGATCATCTATGGCCAGCGCAAGCAGGTGCTGGACGGCATGGATGTCAAGGACATCATCATGAACATGATGAACGGCGCCATCTCCGATCTGGTCCACGCCGCCTTCCTGGGCAGCGCGCATCTGGACATGGCCGCCTGCCGCGACCTGCTGCGCAGCGTGGAGGGCGTCTACTTCCCCAAGTATACCGTGAAGATCGACGAGGATCAGCTCAAGACCATGACCCAGCAGGACTTCACCGACCTGTTCACCGCAGCCGCCGCCGACTACTATGCCAAGAAGGAGGCGGAGATCACGCCCCCCGTCATGCGCGAGCTGGAGCGTGTCATCCTGCTGCGTGTGGTGGACGAGTACTGGATGGAGCACATCGACGCCATGCAGGATCTGCGCCAGGGCATCCGCCTGCGGGCCTACGCCCAGACCAATCCGGTGGACGCCTACAAGAAGGAGTCTCTGGAGATGTTCGAGGAGATGGTCAATGCCATGAAGGAGGAGACGGTGCGCCGTCTGTACTCCGTGCGCCTGCGCCAGAACCAGGAGGTCAAGCGCGAGCGCGTGGCCTCCGGCATCACCGAGAATGTGGGCGGTGATGGCACCGTGAAGAAGCGCCCCACCCGCGTGGTAAAGGTGGGCCGCAACGACCTCTGCCCCTGCGGCAGCGGTCTGAAGTGGAAGAAGTGTACCTGCAAGGAGTACCATTCCTGAGTTCGGCCCGCATTTCTCCCCTGCGCGCTGCCTACGGTCGCATGACGCCAGCCAAATCAAAGATTTGGGGCGCCAAAGTGCCTGCGGCAGCGGTCTGAAGTGGAAGAAGTGTACCTGCAAGGAGTACCACTCTTAAATGATTTCACACGATACCCGCTTCGCTGGGCTGTCGTGTGAGACACCCTATCCCAACTGACCGGCGG
>ERZ772881.3248-NODE-3248-length-10157-cov-2.758959_pt1 | contig 10157 bp, 6 predicted proteins | sample MGYA00580581_ERZ772881 | MGnify/ENA primary metagenome ERZ772881 (study PRJEB29015, sample SAMEA2737668) | human gut metagenome | biome: human gut; feature: human-associated habitat; material: faeces | place: China | collected 2012 ...
TTTATCTGTATTAAAAAATATGTTTTTTATCAGTTCCATTATTATCTCCTAAAAATATAACTAATTATATTATAATAATTAGGATAACAATATTCAAGCTCTTAACCAAAATGTATCAAAAATGTAAAATTTGTAACATAAAAAACAAAAATAAACCAGAAATTGACAAATTACAACTGGTAAACCTTAAGAACTTTGCCAATAACAGAAAAATTTGAATTCTTAGTAAGAACAATATCATCGATAAATTCACTATAAGCCCTAAGAACAATGTCATTTTTACGAACAATAAACTTGCGAATAATAATTCTACCACCAACTTCAAAAATACCAATATCTTTGCTGTTAAGAGGAGCATTAAGCTCAACAAAAACAAAAGAACCATTAGGAAGTTTTGGAGCCATATCATTGCCATTAACCCTAAGAACAAAAGTTGCATTTCTCACGTCAGAAGAACAATGAGCAAAACCATCAATAGACGAAATAATAGGAATAGAATCATATCTAACATGAAAAGGAGCATTGTATTTTACTTGATCATCAGAAAGCTCTCTGTCATAAGTATACATCAAAGGCTGGTAAGGCACATCAAGAGCTTGGCATAAGCTACGCAAAGCCTTGTGACTAGGATTACGCTCACCCTTCTCAATATGAGTAAGATGCCCAACATTAATATTGGTAGCCTTAGACAAATCAGTCTTAGAAACATTTTTATCACTTCTAATTCTAGCAATCAAATCACCAATCATATACATACACTCCTAAAAATAATTTAAACTAATTATAATATAAATAGCAAAAAAAAGTCTAGTATAAATAAAAAAAATATGATAATATACATATAAAAAAGAACCAAAGAATATAAAATAAAAGAAGGAAAATATTATGGAAAAAACCACAATAATCAAAATATCCATATTAGTAGGGATAATAATATTAATATCAACAATATTCAGCATAATAAACATGGGAAACAACAAAATATACAATAATATATCAGTCCAAGGAAGCACAGTATCAGGAAAAACAGAACAAGAAGCAATCGAACAAATTACAAAACAATATAGAGAAAAAAGCCTAAAAGGGATCATACTAAAACATGGAGAATTTGAGATACAAATATCATACGATCAATTAAATATAGAAACAAACATAAACGATACAGTTCAAAAAGCATATAGTGTAGGAAGAAAAGGCAATATACTAACAAATAATTATGCTATATTATCAACATTAATAATTCATAGAAACATAGAAATGCAATATGCCATAAATGAAACAAGCCTAGAGCAGATAATACAAGACACAGAATCAAAATTGCCAGACGTAGCAAAAGACAATAGCTATGAAATAGATGGAAACAACTTAATAATATCAAAAGGAAAATCAGGAGTCATAATAGATAAAGAAGAACTAAAAAGAAAAATACAAGAGAACATAAAAAATCTAACAGATACTGAAAATACAATAGAAATATCAACCAAAAATAAAGAGCCTGAAGCAATAGATATAGAAAAAATAGCAAAAGAAATAACCAAAGAGCCACAAGATGCGTATATAACCAAAGACCCACTAGTAGTTCATGCAGACGAAAACGGTATAGAGCTAGGGATAACAATAGATGAAGCAAAAGAAATTTTAAAAGAAGACAAAGAAGAATACACAATACCACTAAAAATAACCTCGGCAAATAAAAAAGTAATAGACCTCGGAGAAGACGCATTCCCTAACCTTTTAGCCACATTTACAACAAATTATGACTCAAGCAATACAAATAGAGACAACAACATCACACTAGCAACAGCCAAACTAAATGGAGCAATAGTAAACCCAGGCGAAGAATTTTCATACAACAAGCAAGTAGGAAAAAGAACAATAGAAGCAGGATTCAAAGAAGCCAAAGCCTATGCAGGAGGAAAAGTAGTATTAGATGTAGGAGGAGGAATATGCCAAGTATCATCAACACTATATAATACCGCACTGCTTGCAAATCTTGATATAACAGAAAGACATAATCATTATTTTAGAACATCCTATGTAGCAGACGGAAGAGATGCAACCGTATCATGGGGAACACTAGATTTCAAATTCAAGAACACTAGAAAATATCCAATAAAAATAGTAGCACAAGCAGGTGATGGAGTAGTAAAAATAGACATATATGGCATAAAACAAGAAGACGATTACACAGTAGAAATAGAATCAGTAATAACCAATATAATCGAGTCAAAAACAGAATATATAACAGACACAAGCCTTACTCCAGGTACAGAAAAAGTAACTCAAAAAGGAGCAAACGGAAGCACAAGCGAAGCGTACAAAAAGCTAATAAAAAATGGTGTAATAGTATCAAGAACATTACTATCAAAAGACACATACAACGCATTACCAACAATAATAAAAAGAAATTCCTAATGTATAAGCATTAGGAATTTTTGCACTACAAGAAAAACTTAGCAATGCCAATTATAATAAGTAGAAATCCAGACAAAATAGAATACGCCCAACTAGGCAAAAACTGAGAATTTCCTAGGAAAGAACCAATAAACATACCAAGCTGTAAAAAAACAAATTGAAATATAGCCACAGCAAAAGGAAAAATAAAAAAGCACGACCCAATCAAACAGTAACTAAAACCAATTCCAAAACAATCAGCAGAAAGAGCAAATCCAAGAGCAATAGACTCCTTAGAATCAATCAAACTAGAACCATCAAAATCAAAGCATGCATCATCATTTTTACTAAAAATACATTTAAAAACAACACTAATACCAATAATACACAAAATGCTACTTCCAATAGTAGAAGAAACATTAGGGGAAATAAAACTATTAACAAAATTTCCAATAATAGTAGAAAAAAACGATACAGCAAGTGAAATTATAAAAATAATAAACATACTAAAACGTGAAATACAAGTATGTCTAAATCCATAAACCATGCCAACCCCAAGAGAATCAATGCTACTTGAGATAGCCAATAACAAGATTTGAATCAACATAATAAACTCCTATAATACAATATGAGAAAAACAAAATAAATGCTACAAAAAAGTAATAAAATAACAACTTGTACATACACTCTAATAAAACAAAAAACAAGGAGATAAAATTATGTGGTATACATTAAGAAAAGAAGAAATTATAAGAAAACTAGAAACAAATGAAAAGACAGGCCTAACTCAAAATCAAGTAGAACAAAAACAGAAAGATATAGGAAAAAACGTAATAATAGAAGGAAAAAGTGAAACAATATTTACAAAATTTATAAAACAATTTAAAGACGTAATGATAATAATATTAATAGCCGCATCAGTAATATCAGCGATAATGTCATATGTGCAAGGAGAAAACAATTATATAGACTCAATAATAATAATAGCAATAGTAATCGCAAATGCACTAATGGGAGTAATCCAAGAATCAAAAGCAGAAAAAGCGATAGAATCATTAAAACAGCTAACACCTCCAAAAGCTAAAGTAATAAGAGATGGAGAAATAAAAACAATAAATGCTCAAGAATTAGTTCCAGGAGACATCGTAAAATTAGAGGCTGGAAACAATGTCCCCGCAGACTGTAGAATAATAAAATGCACAAATTTAAAAATAGAAGAATCAAGCTTAACGGGAGAAAACTTGCCAGTAGAAAAACAATCAGAAGTAATAAACAAAACAAAGATTCCATTAGGGGATATACACAACATGGCATTTATGGGAAGCAATGTAATAACAGGACATGCTACAGCAATAGTAACAGAAACAGGAATGAACACAAAAGTAGGCCAAATAGCAAATCTAATGAAAAACAACGAAACACCAGAAACGCCTATACAAAAGAAGCTAGGAGAAGTAGGCAAGATATTAGGAATAGCATGTTTAGCAATATGCTTTATAATATTTATAATAGGAATAATAAAGAAAATAAACCCAATAGAAATGTTTATGACATCAGTAGGATTAGCAGTTGCAGCAATTCCAGAAGGATTACCAGCAATAGTAACAATAGTATTATCAATAGGTGTATCAAAAATGGCAAAACAAAGAAGTATAATAAGAAAATTACCAGCAGTGGAAACACTAGGGAGCAGTAGCGTTATATGCTCAGACAAAACAGGAACACTAACGCAAAACAATATGCAAGTACAAAAAATATATGCAAACAGTACAAAGCAAATATTAGAACTAGCAGCAATGTGCAATGATTGCGAATTGCAGTCTCTCACTAAGAATAAAGAGCCCAAAATAATAGGAGAACCAACAGAAACAGCAATAGTAAGAGAAGCAATAAGACAAGGAATAGACAAAAAACAATTATACGAAGAAATGCCAAGAATAGCAGATATTCCATTTGATAGTACAAGAAAAATGATGACAACAATTCACAAAACATCGGACGGTTATAGAATAATAACAAAAGGTGCGCCAGATGTTATATTTAAGCATTGTGCAAAAATAGACATAAATCAAGCACAAAAGCAAAATGAAGAAATGGCGCAAAACGCACTGCGCGTAATAGCAGTGGCATATAAAGACATATCGGGAGAAAACATCAAAATAACAGAAGACTTAGAGAAAAATTTAAAATTTGTAGGATTAATAGGAATGATAGATCCACCAAGACCAAGAGTAAAAGAAGCAATAGATACATGTAAAAAAGCAGGAATAAGAACCGTAATGATAACAGGTGATCATATTCTAACAGCAACCGCAATAGCTAAGGAAATAGGCATAATAGAATCAAAAGAAGATAATGTCAAACACGCTATAACAGGAGAGGAACTAGATAAACTTTCAGACAAGCAGCTAGAAAAAACAATAAAACAATATTCAGTATATGCACGAGTAACTCCAGAGCATAAAGTAAGGATAGTGAAAGCATGGCAAAATACAGGAGCAGTAGTAGCCATGACAGGAGATGGCGTAAATGATAGCCCAGCATTAAAAAAAGCAGATATAGGAATAGCCATGGGAAAGAACGGAACAGATGTAGCAAAAAATGCATCAGATATGATATTAACAGATGACAACTTTGTAACAATAGTAGAAGCAATAAAAGAAGGAAGAACAATATATGACAATATAAAAAAAGCAATACACTTCCTAATAGCCACAAATATAGGAGAAATCGTAACAATATTTGTAGGATTAATATTAGGACTAAAAACACCTCTCTTAGCAATCCAATTATTATGGATAAACATGGTTACCGATTCATTCCCAGCAATAGCACTTGGACTAGAGCAACCAGAAAAAGAAATAATGAATAGACCTCCGAACAAATCGAATCAAGGAATATTTTCAGATGGGTTATGGAGCAAAATAATCACTGAAGGAATAATGATAGGAATGCTAACAATAGTAACATTCAGCATAGGAATAAAATATTACGGAATAGAAGTAGCAAGAACAATGACATTTTTCGCATTAGGAACACTAGAACTAATCCACAGTTTTAATATAAAAAGTGAACAATCAATACTAGAAAACAGCATATTAGAGAATAAATATCTAGTAATGAGCCTAATAGCAGGAATAATAATGCAAATAGTAGTTATAATAATTCCACAACTAGCAAAAATATTTGAGCTAACAACATTAACAATGCAGCAATGGATAATAACAGCAGTAATATCAATTCTGCCAATACCAATAATAGAAATACAAAAATCATGCGGCTTGATGAGGCAGAGGATCTGCCCCGTCGGCTTCAGCAGTGCACGGATGGCGGGCAGGACGATCCGCAGGGAAATGAAGGAAACATCCACAACGGACAGGTCCAGCGGCTCTCCGAGCTGCTCCGGCGTGACATAGCGGATGTTCGTCCGCTCCATGCACACCACGCGCGGGTCCTGCCGGATGCTCCAGGCAAGCTGGCCATAGCCGACATCGATGGCGAAGACCTTCTTCGCGCCCTTCTGCAGCAGGCAGTCCGTAAAGCCGCCCGTCGAGGCGCCCGAGTCGCTGCAGACGAAGCCGGTCGGATCGACGCCGAAGTCGCGCAGCGCCTTTTCAAGCTTCAGGCCGCCGCGGCTGACGTAGGGGCAGGGATTGCCCCGCAGCTCTACAACGGCCTCGTTCTCGACCGGCGTACCGGCCTTGTCCGATTTCTGCCCGTTGACATAGACCTCGCCGGACATGATGAGCGCCTGCGCCTTGCTTCGGCTGTCGCACAGGCCGCGCTCCACGAGAACGACATCCAATCGTTCCTTATGCTTCATTCTGACATACCTCCCAGGCAGCGTCAGCAAGAGATTTTGCGTCCAACCCCGCCAGGCGGTACAGCTCCGGCACCGCGCCGTGGGGAATAAAGCGGTCGCCGAGATTGCACAGCCGCACAGGCCCGCCCACTCCGCGAGCACGGAGCGACGCCAACAGCTCCTTGCCGACGCAGCCGATGCACACGGACTCCTCTGCAACGAGCAGGCGGCCCGTCTTCCGCATGGAGGCGGCGACGGTGCGGACATCGAGCGGCTTGATGGAGGGCAGCTTCAGGACCTCGGCGGAAATGCCGCGCGCCTGCAGCATCTTTGCCGCGGCAATCACCTCGTTGACGAGCGTCCCGTAGGTGACGAGGGTAATGTCGCTCCCCTCGCGCAGGCACGGCTGCTCTGCGATGCCGGTAAACGTGCCGTCGCACCCGCGGGGATAGCGCACGGCAACCGGGCCGGTCATCTCCAGCACAGCGCGGCGCAGCATCTGACCCAGCTCCGCCTGACTGGCGGGGCACAGGACCTGCATGCCGGGCACGGAGCGCAGATAATTCACGTCGAACACGCCATGGTGCGTCTCGCCGTCTCCGCCGACCAGTCCGGCGCGGTCTACGGCAAATACGACATGCAGTCCGAGCATGGCAACATCCTGCAGCAGCATGTCATAAGCGCGCTGCAGGAATGTGGAATAGATCGCAACAACGGGGATCATTCCCTGCTTGGCAAGGCCGCCCGCCATGGAGACGGCGTGTCCCTCTGCAATGCCGACATCGAAGCAGCGCTCCGGATAGTGGGCTGCAAAGGCATCGAGGCCGGTCCCGCGCAGCATGGCGGCTGTAATGGCGCAGATGCGCGGCTCCTGCGCGCCGAGCGCGTCAATCGTTTCGCTGAATGTGTCGGAAAATGTCGGAAGATGGCCGCAGCGCGGCTCCATCCCCTTTTCGGGGTCGAAATGGCCGATGCCGTGGAACACATCGGGGTTCTCCTCAGCAGGCGCGTAGCCCTTGCCCTTCTGCGTGATGACGTGCAGCAGGACCGGATGCCGGCGGTCCTTGACGAGCCGGAGCATATATTCCAGCCGTTTCAGATCATGCCCATCTACGGGGCCATAATATTCAAAGCCCATCTCCTCAAAGAACGTCGTGCCGAAGAGCATACGCTTCCAGTGCTCCTTGAGCCGGTGCGTCAGGCGGTAGAGGCACTTTCCGCCGGGCACCTTTGCCGTGACGGCGCGATAGGCCTTTTTGATGCGGTAATAGCCCGGCCGCGTGCGGATGAGCGCAAGATGCTGGGCAATGCCGCCGACGTTCGGCGTGATGGACATGCCGTTGTCGTTCAGGATAACGATGAGCTGCTCGCTGCTCTCCCCGGCATCGTTCATGGCCTCATAGGCCAGGCCGCCGGTCATTGCGCCGTCGCCCATCAGGGCCACGACGTGATAGTCCTCATGCTGCAGCGTGCGGGCACGCGCCATGCCGAGAGCGGTGGAGACGGAGCTGGAGGCGTGACCGGCCACAAACGGGTCCGTCACGCTCTCCGACGGCTTTGGGAAGCCCGCAAGGCCGCCGAACATACGCAGTGTGCGGAATTCGTCCCGCCGGCCGGTCAGGATCTTGTGGACATAGGACTGATGCCCCACGTCGAACAGGAGCCGGTCACGGCTCGTATCGAATACCCGCTCCAGCGCAACACTCAGCTCGACAACGCCGAGGTTCGAGGCCAGATGACCGCCCGTCCGGGCGACATTCAGCACCAGAAACTGTCGAATCTCGTCGCAAAGCTGGCGCAGCTGCGCGTCATTCAGCGCGCACAGCGCCTCGCGGGAATTGATGGTATCTAATAAAGTCAAAAATGACACACCCTCAGACTGTCACTTTTTCTTTTTCTTCGGGAGCTTGCCGGTAAAGAGTGACTTGATGTAGTAGATCAGCTTGGAGGTCGTATGCACGATCTGTGTTGCCTTGCCGGTGGCGATATTCTTGCCGCAGGCCTTGCCGGCGATTGTTACACCGGACACCAGCGCGGACATGATCAGCTGTGCCACCGTTTCGGAATTGAGCATGGTAAGAGCGCGCACGGCCACAACGGCGGAAGCCGAGCCGGATACGACGCCGCAGATATCGCCCACGACGTCATTGCAGAAGCTCGAGACCTTTTCCGCATTGCGCAGCAGGTGCAGAGCCTCGGCATCCTTGCAGACCTGAGTCGTCTGTGCCCCGACACGCTGATCGTGGCCTGCGGTACGTCACTGCCTGAACTCGCTACCAGTACGGTTGCCGGCCGACATCACAGCCACGCCGATGATATCGAACACGATGCCTAGCGCCACGATCAGCAAAAGTACAAGAAATGCCTCGACAAGCCCTGCCCCCTCCAGCACTGTGGAGGAAAAGAACGAGATCGTCGAGGAAATTACGACTGCCACAAAAAAGACTGTGACGATCCAGCGAATATGACTGTTTTTCTTTTTCCGCTTCCCTTTTGAGGGAGGCTCCGTATGGTTTGCGCTCAAAAATATCTCCTCCGGAAACACTGAAGTCTGTGGGCCGGGCCCACAAGCCAAGAATTTCTAAAGAATGGTGGCAGCAGACAGAGTAAAGCCTGCGGCTTAGGTCGGGTTGGATTTCCCCAGTCGCTGCCGCCCGTCGCCGGACGGCTGTTTCCATTTAAAGCCAAAGCCGGAGCGTTGCCGCATCCGGTACCCGATTGCCACTTAGTCCGCACTGTAATCCTCTGCATGCCCTGAATGAACAGTCAGCCTAGGTGTTTTCCACAGCATTACGCACCGGCTCTATCCTCTTTTGCAGGCATGGTTTCAAGGGGCAATATCGCCAAGCGCCGCGGCCACGGCGGCTGACGCGTCGCTCCCCTATTCCCACATACCCACGCAAGGCAGGCTACGCTACACACAGCACACGATTCTGTGCACCGCAATGCAGGTTCAATCCTGCTTCGTACGCAGTCCGGGTACCCGCAGATACGGAACGGCTGTCGCACAAGAGCAGGTCTCCACGGAAACCGGGTCGGTCGGTATATGCCGTTACACCTCGCCCGGAGACCTTAACCCCCAGCACCCACCCTGATCTGGGCGAAAAAAGCAAGCACCAGGGACTTCATCGATATGCCCTTAAAAGGATTTTTAGGCCCTTCTTCGAAACCGGCGCGCTTTGACTAGGATACTGCGCCACCAATAACATCATACCATAACGACGGGAAATATACAAGTATCCTTTGTCGGTTTTTCCAAAAAATATCCCGCGATTTTCTACCGGTACAATGGTTTTTCCAATGTTTTCCTCATTAGCAAGCGAAAATATCGGAAATATTTCAAAATAATGAATATTCAGCCCGCCGAAATAGTTCCATCCGTTCCTGTTCCGCCGGGCCGATCCTGCGCAGCCGGCCGGGCGTGATATACGGCGGATCGGCCCGCAGAAAGGCGAAACAGCGCTTGACAAGGCCGCTCTGCCGTGCTAAACTTGTAGTTGCACAGCGGACAAACGGGCAAAGAATGCCCGCGCTGTAATGACAGGCTGATTGCCGCAGGAGTGACAGCTATGCATTCTTTTGAGAGCGATTATACTGCGGGCGCGCGGGTAGAGATCCTGCGCCGTCTGAACGAGACGAATCTGGAGCAGCTCCCCGGCTACGGCAGCGACAAATACTGCGAGAGCGCAAAGGAAAAGATCCGCGCGGCCTGTGACTGTCCCGGCGCCGACATTTTCTTCATGGTCGGCGGCACGCAGACGAACGCCGTCGTCATCGACTCCATGCTGCCGTCCTACGGCGGCGTGATCGCCGCGCAGACCGGCCACATCAGCGACCACGAGGCCGGCGCCATCGAATTCACGGGCCACAAGGTCATCGCCCTGCCCGTCTACGACGGCAAGCTCCGCGCCGAGACGTTTCGCGCAGCGCGCGGCATCCATGGCAACGTTGCCAGATCGGA
>ERZ772881.3262-NODE-3262-length-10116-cov-6.560879_pt1 | contig 10116 bp, 8 predicted proteins | sample MGYA00580581_ERZ772881 | MGnify/ENA primary metagenome ERZ772881 (study PRJEB29015, sample SAMEA2737668) | human gut metagenome | biome: human gut; feature: human-associated habitat; material: faeces | place: China | collected 2012 ...
CGCGCTTTCATGCTCCTTCCGCGTGCAGCTTTTTGGTGCTTCGCCTAAGCCCTTGGTTGCTCCCCCCTACTTTCCGCGAAGAACTATTTTCTTACTGCGAATCTTCCTCCGCACGGCAGAACAGCACCGTCAGCACGCCGTTCTGCGCGGATGCGTGAATCTGCACCCCGTACGGCAGCAGATTCACAAACGTGAAGTCGCTGTAATTGCCCACGGCGGCATCAAAAAACTGCGGCACATACACCGCGCCCTGCTTGCTGTGCAGTGCCCACTCCTCGATTTGCAGCGGCAGCGTCAGCGCGGCGTTGTAGAGCGTCGTCGTCACTTGACACACCCCGCCGCCGTACCCGAAGCCGTCCGTGCTGACATTCGGCGCAAGCTCATAGCCGTTTGAATGGCGGTATGGCGCACACAGCGCGTTGAAGGAGAAGGTTTCCTCGCGCTCCACCGCCACGCCGTCAATGCGCTTGACCCCTTCGCTGATGTTGTGTTCGCGCGCCGCTGCCTTGCCATGCCCCTGCTGCTTGCCGTAGAAGGTGGTGAAGCCGCCGATGATGTCGCCGGGTTCGGCGGTTTCCCAATCCGCGAAGGGATGATAGGTGCCGATTTCGTCCGTCAGCTGCATCTCGCCGCGCCAGACGGGCAGCAGATACGCGCCGTCCGCTTGTGCTTCCACACAGGCGATTTGCCCGGCGGACGCGGTGCAGCCTTTGAATTTGCCGCCCGAAATCAGCGTATCCTGCGAAAATTCTACATATCCGCTCATGCGATGCGGCAGATTTTGCAGGGGATAATGCAGCGCATCCAGCGACTGCACGCGGTACAGCCATTCCGGTTTGGCATACCCGACCTTATTGCCGACCTGCACCTTGCACCACGCGTCGTCCCATTCCAGAATGAGGATTTTTGTCTTCTTCTGCACGCTGATGCCGCGGTCGCTCTCGCTGGGCGTTCGGCGCAGGCTGAAAGTGGTGTAGGAATATGCCTGATACTGCGCTTCGCTGTCCTCGGCGAGGCAAGCGGTGGCGGCAAGGGCGAAAATCAGCAGAGAGGTCAGCAAGACTTTCCAAATGTGCTGGATGGGGTGATGCTCCTTTTCTCTGGGGTGGATGAGGGCTGGAAATGTGCGCCCTGCATATGAAACGAACGAAGGGGGAGGAAAATTCCCGGAAAAGGGAAATTTGTGGGGGAATTTCGGCACTTTCTTATCTGGAAATGCTATTACAGGTTGCTTTTTCTATATTCAATTGGAGAGATTCCGTAAATTTCTTTGAATTTGCGGTAAAAATATGGGACATCGTGAAATCCGCATTCTTCTGATATGACCGCAACCTTCATTTCCGTGTTTGCCAGCAGTTCAGCGGCTTTTTTCAGTCTGTACTGTATTAAGTAGGAAACTGGAGACTGGCGAATGCCATTTTTGAAGATTTGCATACAACTGTTATTGCTTACATGGGCAAAATTTGCAATATCAGCAAGGGAAATCTGGTCAGCATAATGACTATGAATAAAACTCATCATCATTTGCAGGCGAGAAGCATTGAGGTCTCTTTTAACAGGCTGCCCCTGCTGAAGCCTGGATTCCATATTTTCATACAGCACTTCCCAAATGGAGATCAGCAGTCGCAAAGTTGTCAACTCCCTGAAATTTGGCTGCTCTTGTGTTTTGAAAACTTGATTCAGCAGCGAAAGTATCTCCTTATGCCATAAAGAAAGCGGCTCAAAAACCAAATAGGGAATGTCGGAAACAAGCAATGGCTTAACATATTGTTGATATACAAAACTTTCTGGTGAAGCTAACAGCACCGGAGAAAAAACAATATTAGGTATCACGGTGGGGTGCTCTGCTGTAAATTGATGTAGTATTTTCGTATTGATAAATAAGCCGCTGCCTGCTGGCAGAGAAAAACGATCTTTTCCGACACAGCAGTGTGCTTCGCCGCTTTGCACATAAACAAATTCAATTTCTTGATGCCAATGCCAACCGAGCGTATGAAAGTCGAAATCCCAGATGTCTTCCAGATAGTATTGGAACGGAAATGCCGGTTGACCGTGGTTTCGCTTTTCCATGAGCGTTTCATCTGTGATGATTTTCAATTCGTTATTATTCTCCAAACATGCCAACCTCCTCTGTATTGTGATATTGTACAACAATAGGGTGGAAAAGTCAATTGCTATTCCAAAATAAACGTGATATTATTCAAGAGAATTCTGAAAGGAGCGCTTCGAGTCATGAAGAACTACAGCAAAACCTTAAGAGCCTGCTACCTTGGCCTCATCACGCAAGCAATTGCCGCTAATTTTGCGCCATTGCTTTTTTGGTCGTTTCATTCTGATTTCAACATTTCGCTGGGTCAGATTGCCTTAATTCCTGCGGTGTTCTATGTGACGCAATTGGTCGTAGACTTAATATGCGCAAAGTATGTAGATGCTATTGGCTACCGAAAGTCCATTGTGGCGTCGCAGCTGTTAGCTGGTCTTGGCCTGATTGGCATTGCGGTTTTACCCAATATCGTATCGCCCTATATCGGAATACTGATCGGCGTGTTTTTTTACGCATTCGGGAGCGGCCTTATTGAGGTACTGTGCAGTCCGATTGTGGAAGCCTGTCCCTTCGAACATAAGGAAAAGGTGATGAGCCTTCTTCATTCTTTCTATTGCTGGGGCAGTGTGGGCGTGATTTTGCTTTCTACGCTGTACTTTGCAATTTTCGGCATCGACAAATGGCAGATACTGGCTTGCATATGGGCAATTATTCCGCTGTATAATATCTACAATTTTGCTACTTGTCCGATTGAGCGTCTGGTAGAAGACGGGCAAGGAATGTCGCTGCGTCAATTGCTGAAAAAGCCTATTTTTGCAGCTGCAATCATCCTTATGATTTGTGCTGGAGCATCTGAAATGTCAATGGCGCAGTGGGCATCAGCTTTTGCAGAATCCGCATTAGGATTAACGAAATCTGTCGGCGATTTGGCAGGGGCGTGCTTGTTTGCAACCACAATGGGAATTTCGCGTATGCTGTATGGCAAATTCGGAGAAAAGATAGATTTGATAAAGTTTATGCTTATATCGGGCGTTATTTGCGTCGTGAGCTATCTTTTGGCCGGTCTATCTGCAATGCCGATTTGGGGCTTAGTTGGCTGTGTCATGTGCGGCTTCTCAGTGGGTATTATGTGGCCCGGAAGCATCAGCATCACTGCTCCGAGGATTCCCAAAGGCGGTACGGCGCTGTTTGCGCTGCTGGCAATGGCAGGGGACATGGGCGGCGCATTTGGGCCGAGTGTGGTGGGATATTTTTCGCAGCATGCCGGAGATAATCTTCAGGCGGGTCTGCTGACGGGCTGTATATTCCCTTTAATCATGCTGGCAACGCTGATTGCAATGAAAAAAATGACCCCCGAAGGATAAAAGCGGATATATCAGGACTGTTCCCAATTGCAGCATAGCATTGCAAACCGCGGCACATGCTCTTCTTCCTTTACAGCAAAATCGGTTCATGCCCCAATGTCGGCACGACCTGTGTCCAGAAAACCTCCTGCGCAAACACCACCGTCGCCGTATTATCGCATGGATGGAACGCAATCCGTCCTTCCCGCTTCACATCATGGTCAAAAACCAGCTGAATCCGCTTCTCCTCGTCAAACCACAGACCCAGCGGCGACAAGCTCCCTGATTCCAGCCCCAGCATCGTCGGCAGACATTCCGATGGCGCAAACGACAACCGCGAGGAATGCAGCAGCTTGCTTGTGTCCGCTGTGCGGAAGGGTTTGTCCGGCAGGGTCACATACAGATAGAATGCCGTCTGCTGGCGGTTGCACAAGAGAATGTTCTTGCAGAAGGTGACATCCGGCGCGGCGTAGGGCAGCGCGAGGCACTCCTCCATGGTGAAAACCGCGGGATGCTCGTAGACAGCGCAGGGAATGCTAAGCGCCTGCAGGTGATTGAGGACGCGCGCTTTGTTCGACATGGGCAAAATCCTCCTTTTTCGGCGTGATGGATGGAGAAAAACGCCGCAACCAGGCACAGAACGGGCAATTTCGTCAAAATGACGGTGGAAATTTGCCTGCAACCATGTTATAATACGCTTGAATCCAGCAAAAATCAAGAGGAGGTCAGGTTTGGCAATGAAAAGAAGAATCGGTATTCTGACCAGCGGCGGTGACTGCCCCGGCTTGAACGCAGCAATCCGCGGCGTGACCCGCGCGGCGTATGAATTGTTTGACGCGGAGATTGTCGGCATCCACGACGGCTATCGGGGTCTCATCACGGGCGACTATCAGGAGATGAAGCGCAGCCAGTTCTCCGGCATCCTGACCCTTGGCGGCACGATTCTTGGCACGGCGCGCACGCCCTTCCGCGATATGCGCAAGATTGGCGAAGACAACGTGGACAAGGTTGCCGCGATGAAAAAGACCTACAAGGATTTGAAACTTGACTGCCTTGTCACCCTCGGCGGCAATGGCACGCACAAGACGGCGAACCTCCTTTCCAAGGAAGGGCTGAACGTCATCGGTCTGCCCAAAACGATTGACAACGACCTGTACGGCACGGACTTCACGTTCGGCTTCCACACAGCGATGGACATTGCGACGGAGGTCATCGACCGCATCCACACCACGGCGGCGTCGCACGGGCGCTGCATGGTGGTGGAAATCATGGGCAACAAGGCGGGCTGGCTGACGCTGTATTCCGGCGTGGCGGGCGGCGCGGATGCCATCCTGATTCCCGAAATCCCCTATAAAATTGAAAAGGTTGCCAAGGTCGTCGAGAGCCGCGCCAAGAGCAACAAGGGCTTCACGATTATCGCCGTGGCGGAGGGCGCAATGACCCCCGAAGAAGCGAAGATGGGCAAGAAGGAACGCGAAGCCAAGCGCGCGGCGGAACATTTCTCGTCCAGCGCGTATGTAGCGCAGCAGCTCCGCGACCTTGTGGGCGTGGAAGCGCGCGCGGTTGTGCCGGGTCACATCCAGCGCGGCGGCAGCCCGAACGCCTACGACCGCGTGCTGTCCACGCAGTTTGGCGTGCACGCGGCGGAACTCATCCGCGACGGCGTGTACGGCGTAACCGTGGCGCTGAAGGGTAACGAAATCACCCACAACAAGCTCTCCGACATTGCCGGCGTGCCGAAGCTGGTTCCGCCGGACAACACGATGATTACGACCGCCCGGAACATCGGCATCTCGTTCGGTGACTAATCATACTGCTTTATCTGGAAATAGTATAATTGCGCAAGAGGCTGCGGAAGGACAAACCGTTCTTTCACAGCCCTTTTTCATGTGCGAAAAGCAAAACGGAAAACGAAGTTGACAAATTCCTGTATTGTTGTATAATGGAAACAAAAAAAGATGCTGACAAGCACGAAAAATGGTGAATTACACGCCGTCAGCAGAAATTTGTAATTTCAAAGGGAGGCAGTCTATGCGCTTTTTTCACCTGTCCGACCTCCATCTGGGCATCAAGCTCTACGAGCATGACCTGCTGAAAGATCAGAAGGCAATTCTTGATGAAATCGTCGCGCTGACCCGGCAGTATCAGCCCGACGCCGTTGTTTTCGCGGGAGATATTTACGATCGTTCCGTGCCGCCTGTCGAAGCGGTTGCGCTGTTCGACGACTTCATGACGCAGCTCCGCGCGGCGCTCCCGAACGGCGAAATCATGCTGATTTCCGGCAACCACGACAGCGCGCAGCGGCTCGATGTCTTCCGCAGCGAACTGTCTGATCGCGGCATCCACATGATTGGCAATCCGCCCATGCAGAAGGGCGAAACCATCGAGCGCGTCACCCTGACGGACGATTTCGGTGCGGTGAATTTCTACCTGCTGCCGTTCGTGCGGCCGGGCATGGTGCGCCTTGTGACCGGGACGAAGGAGAACGGCGACAATTTGAGCTATCCCGAAGCATTTTCGCGTCTGCTGGCGCTGTCGCCGCTGAACCCCGACGAGCGGAACGTGCTGGTCAGCCATCAGTTCTTCCTGCCCGATGGCGGCGATGCGGAGAACATCGAGCGCGCGGAGAACGAGGTGAAGCAGGTCGGCAATGTGGATGCAATTCCCGCGTCGCTGATTGCGGATTTTGACTATGCCGCGCTGGGACACATCCACAAGCCGATGAAGGTTGGCAGTGAAACGCTGCGTTACTGCGGCACCCCGATGCCCTACTCCCTCAGCGAGGAAAACCAGCAGAAGGGCATCTTGATGGTGGAAATGGGCGCGAAAGGCGACGTGCAGACGACGGTTTTGCCGCTGCACCCCATCCATCAGGTGCGGAAGCTGCGCGCGACGCGGGAAGCGCTGCTGTCCGGCGCGAGCGAGGATTTCGTGTCCATCTGCGTGACGGACGCGGAGGCGGTGGAGATGGTGGGTCTGCGCGAGCTGCTGCGGGAGAGGTATCCGAATCTGCTGGAGCTTCGGCGCGAGGAAAAGGAAACGGTGGAGCTGGCAGCTCTGCAGGAGCGCACGGAAACGCTCTCCCCCTACGAGCTGTGTCTGCAATTTGCGGGCGAGCGGCTGAACGCCGAGGAAAAGGCGCTGCTGACGGAGGTCATGAACGCCATGAAGGAGGAAGACGCATGAAACCGATTCTTTTGACGATGCAGGCCTTTGGCTCTTACGGCGAAAAAACGGAGATTGACTTCCAAAAGGGCGGCGATTTTTTCCTCATCAGCGGCGACACGGGGTCGGGCAAATCCACCATTTTCGATGCAATGATGTTCGCGCTCTACGGCGAAGTGAGCACAAACGGCAGCGGCAAGGAAAACGAGCTGCTGAGCCAGTTTGTGGACGTGCGGAATGACAAGCCGCTTGTGTCGCTTGTCTTTACGGCGCATCAGCATGGGCAGGAGGAAACGTACAAGATTACGCGCACGCCGCGGCACATCCGCCCCGCCAAGCGAACAGGTGCAAAGCAGCAGGAGGAGGGCGAGACGGCGGAACTCCTGATGCCGGATGGGTCGCAGTATCCGGGCAAGCTGTCGGAAACGAACCGCAAAATCGAAGAGATTGTGGGCTTGACGGCAGACCAGTTCCGCAAAGTGGTGATGATTGCGCAGGGCGAATTTATGGATTTCCTGCGCGCGGGCAGCAAGGAAAAGACGGAACTCCTGCGCGATTTGCTGAAAACGGACTACTATTATCAGTTGAGCGAGCGCCTGAAGACGCTGGCGAAGGAGAAGAACACCGCGGCGAAGACCCAGCGGGCGAATATGTCCTTTTTTGCGGGGAGAGCGGTGACGGAAGGACTGCCGGAGGAAGATGCGCTGGCATTGGACAGGGCGAAAGGCACGGTTATCAAAGCCGCCGAAAAATTGCAGCCTGAACAGGTGGATACGCTGGCGGAGGTGCTGTCCGGCGTGTGTGCGCGCTTGCAGCTGCAGCAGGGCGAATTGGCGCGGCAGCAGACATCGGCGCAGAAAGACCGCGACGAGTGCATGAAGCGCATCGAAGCCGCACAGCCGCTAATGCAGCGTTTTAAGGAACTGGAGGATGCGGAAAAGACACTGCAAGAATGCGCGGCACAGGGGGATGAAATCGAGAAAAAGCGCGGGCTGATTGGCAAAATCCGCGATGCGTGGGCAATCGAGCCGAAGTATCAGCGCATGAAGGATGCACAGAAGGCATTGACGGATGCACAGCGGGAATTGGTAGCGAAGCAGCAGGAACTTCCGCAGCTGAAGCAGACGGCGGCGGATGCGGCGGCGCTTCATCAGCAGATGGAAAAAGCACAGCAGGACGCGACGGCGCACGAGTCGGAGGTCAAAACGAAGGTCAAGGATGCGCTGAAAACCTTTGATGCGCTGGAAGAGGCGGAAAAGGCGCTGCGTCAGGCGGAAGAAGCGGATACGAAGGCAAAGGCGAATGCGGAATCAGCCAAGAAAGCACTGGATGATTTCAAGAAGCAGGAAGACGCATGGCGGAAGCAGGAAGCGGAATTGCAGGGCGCGGAAGCCGCTTATGAGGTCTGCAAGCAGCAGAATCAGCAGTATCGCGACCTGAAGAAATCGCTGGAGGACTTGCACGGCAACCAGAAAGACGTGCAGGAGAAAGCAAGGCAAGCAGCGGCGGCGAAGGACGCGTATGCCAGCGCAACGCAAAAATATCAGCGAGCACAGAATGAATATGATGATTATCGCTTGGCGTTCCTGAACGCACAGGCGGGCTTGCTGGCGCGTGAACTTGCGCCCGGAAAGCCTTGCCCGGTCTGCGGCGCACTGGAACATCCCGCGCCGTGCCAGCTGACGCAGGAAAATCAGCAGCTGAACCGCGAGCAGCTGGAGCGGCGGCGTAAGGCGGCGGATGACGCGGCGAAAGCGCAGGAAGAGAAAGCAAAAGAATCGGAATCGGCGCAGGTCAAGCTGACAGAGCGGCAAAAAGCCGCTGAAGAAGCGGAAAAGAAGCTGGTAGAGAACGCGAGGAACATCCGCGAAAATGTGCCGATGGCAACGGCGGCGGATGTGGAAGCGATGCTGACGGCGTGGCTGCCGGAACTGCAAAGCGCGTCGAAGTCGGTTCAGGCGAAGGTGGACGCACTGAAGAAAGTGCGGGAGAATCTCGACGGCGCGAAAGCGGAAGGCGAAAAGCTGGAAAAGGCAGCATCCGCCGCGCAAGAAACGGCAAAATCCACCGCAGTGAAAAAGGCTGAAGCAGAAAAAACGTGGAATCTGCATCAGGAAGAACTGTCCAGCAGCGCATACCGCACGCGCGAGGACGCGGTGGCACAGCGCACACAGGCGCAGGAAGCAAAGCAAAAGGCGGAAGCGGCGGCAAGTCAGGCTGCGGAAAAAGAACGTCAGGCGCAGAAAGCGGAAACAGAATGTACAGCACGGATTCAGCAGCTGGATGCGGAAATGCCGCAGAAACAGGCGAATGCGGAAGAATTTAACCAGCAGTATCAGCAGACGATGGCGGAAAAGTCGCTGGATGAAGCGCAGTGGCAGGCACTGACGGCGAACTATGATGCAGAAGAGCCTGACCGCTTGCAGAAAAAGGTCAACGACTTTGACCAGAAGAAAAACACGGCGGAGACACAGTGCACGACGGCACAGAGCGCGATTGCCGGGCGGGAAAAGCCGGATATGGCGAAGTTGGAGGCGGCATCCAAGGCGGCAGAATCGGCGCTTAAGGAAGTATCGGATGCGCTGGAAGCCGCGAAACACCTGCATTCGGACAATGCAAATGTGCTGAAAGACCTGCGCAAGGGACGCGAACCGCTGGCGAATGCGTGCAAGGCAGCAAACACCGCGCAGCACCTTTCGGACGTGATGGCGGGCACCGAAAGCGGCAACCGGATGAATCTGGAGACGTTCGTGCAGCGCAATTATATGGAAAAAATTCTGTGCGACGCGAACCGGCGCTTCCGCGATATGTCGAACGGGCAGTTTGAACTGAAGCTAATTAACGTCGAGGACGCGGGCGAGGGCAAAAACAAGGGGTTAGACTTGGAAGTGTATTCCATCGTGACGGGCAAGACGCGCTCCGTCAACACGCTGTCCGGCGGCGAGTCGTTCATGGCGGCGCTGTCGCTGGCGCTCGGTATGGCTGACCAGATTCAGGCGGCGACGGCGGCGATTCATCTGGATGTGATGTTCATCGACGAGGGCTTTGGCTCGCTGAGCGACAACGCGCGCAACGAGGCAGTCAATATATTGAAGGAAATGGCGGGCAAGCAACGGCAGATTGGCATCATTTCGCACGTTTCGGAGCTGAAGGACGAGATTGAAAATCAGCTGATTGTGAAGAAGGACGACCGCGGCAGCCACATTTCTTGGCGATAATGAGCGGATCGGGCATCCGTGGCAGAGAAAGGCTGCGGATGCCCCTGCTCTTTTGACGGACAAAAGGTAAATGATGGACGGAAAAGGTTCGCCCAAAAGCGACGAACAATGGACTGCTAAATCAGGCATATTCGTTCGTCTTTCTAAAAAGTCTTGAAAAAAGCCCAAAAACAAAAGAAAAAAGGGTTGACGCAGGACAGAAATTGTGTTAAGATAACAAAGCTGGTTGCGCGAGCGGCTGAAAAGCCGCTTGCGAGACTGGTACGAACCTTGAAAACGATACAGAACAATAACAACGCAAACAAGACAGTAATTCCGAATGAGTGAAACTTGGTTGAGGAAACTC
>ERZ772881.3263-NODE-3263-length-10114-cov-9.772045_pt1 | contig 10114 bp, 8 predicted proteins | sample MGYA00580581_ERZ772881 | MGnify/ENA primary metagenome ERZ772881 (study PRJEB29015, sample SAMEA2737668) | human gut metagenome | biome: human gut; feature: human-associated habitat; material: faeces | place: China | collected 2012 ...
TCATCCAGAACGGCGACGTTTCGGTCAACGGCGAGGTCTGCACGATGCGCGGCAAGAAGATCCGCCCGGGCGACACGGTCGCCTTCGACGGCAAAGAGCTGACGGTCTCCTATGCGAATTGACGCGTTGGCGCTGCGGAACTTTCGCAATTACGACGCGCTGAATGTCACATTCGCGCCGGACTGCAACGTCATCGTCGGTGAGAACGCGCAGGGAAAGACGAATCTGCTCGAAGCCATCGTCTATCTCTCGTCTGCCCGTTCGCCGCGCGCGAGGGCGGAAAAAGAGCTCATTTCGTTCGGCAAGAGCGAATGCAGCATCAAGGCGAACGCGTTTGCGCGCAACCGAGATTTTCTGCTCGAGATCGCGCTCGCCGCGGGGAAAAGACGAAAAATTCTCATCAATAAGGTGCCCGTGAAAAAGGGGAGCGACCTCAGCGACGTGCTCGGCGCGGTCTACTTCTGTCCGGAGGATCTGCTGCTGATCCGCGACGGCGCGGCGGCGCGGCGCAAGTTCATGGACGACGCGCTCTGCCAGCTTCGCGCGCGCTACGCGCAGGCGCTCAGTGACTATCACCGCGCCTACGAGCACAAGACGCGCATTCTGCGCGACAGCGAAGAGTATCCGTCGCTTCTTAATACTTTGCCGGAATTTGACCTGCGCATGGCGCAGAGCGGCGCGGTCGTCATCTACTACCGTGCGCGGTTCTGTGAGCGATTGAAGGAATATGCGGGCATCGCGCACCGCGAATGCTCCGGCGGCAGGGAAGAGCTGGGCGTCGAATACCAGACGGTTTCGACCATTTCAGACCCGCTCGCGCCAATTGAAACGATTTACGACCAGCTGCGCGCGCATCAGGCATCGCACGCGGCGGCGGAACGGGCATCAAGAATGTGCCTTTCCGGCCCGCATAAGGACGATATCGCCGTGACGATCGGCGGCGTGAACGCAAGGCAGTTTTCGTCTCAGGGCCAGACCCGCACGGCGGCGCTGGCGTTCAAGCTCGCCGAGCGGGAGATTTACCGCGAGATCACATCCCGCACACCGCTGTTATTGCTCGACGACGTGTTGTCCGAGCTGGACCCACGGCGGCAGGAATATGTGCTCAACCGCATCCTCGGCGGGCAGGTGTTTATCACGTGCTGTGAAGAGGATAGACTTGGAACCTTGCTCAGTGGCAAGGTGTTTCACATCGCCGATGGGAAAGTTGTATAGCCGCGCTTTGCGCGGAAGTTTGTCCCGTGCGTCACGGGACTGCCCCACAAAGGGGATATTCTCTTTTGGAAGAGAATACCCCCTTTGGAACCCCAAGAGAAACACGAGGGGCCTTACCCCTCGACCCCGCTGCATTGGCAGTTTGTAGTTTGAAGAGTTGCACAGCCTGCGGAATCGGGTGCGGTGTACATGGCTTCGCCATGAATCCCTGCGAGTCGTCACCACTCTCAACCGCGCCTTACTATCGTGAGGCGCGAGTGACGGTAGTTGGGCGGCAGACTGCGTGTCGAATACGGCATTGCTTCGCTCACCGCATTGATGAGACTGGCGATAGACGGAAATTACTGCGCACTTCTACAAGATAGGCAAAGCGACAGCGAAGATAGAAGCAGACCAAGTCGTTTAGATACACTGCTTGGCAGGCACTATCATTCCGGAGGCATAAAAGTCATTCAAAATCGAGGCTGACAATCAGACGCCTTTCTTTTGGACGGTCACACCGCCCGTTTTCTTTCCACGGAAAGAAAATGGGGGGTGTGGTACTGCGGCGCGCACGCCGCATGACCCCGCGCCCTTTGGGCGCGATATCTGAGGAGGTACCATGTACCTGCACATCGGCAACAATGTCATGCTGCCAGAAAAGCACATCATCGGCGTCTTTGATCTCGAGATCACGTCGCAATCGAAGAGAACGTCAGAATTTCTCCGCCGGGCGGAGGATGAAAGTCTGGTCATCGACGCCTGCGAGGACATTCCCAAGTCGTTTTTGGTGTGCGACCACCCGTATCACCCGCAATTGGTTTATTTATCCGAGCTTTCGAGCCAAACACTGCAAAAGAGAATGGAGGAGCAGACATGAAGATCCCCGTTGCTTTGACAATGCTGGCAAGTCCCTTTTCCCTTCCCCACGATGAGCGCTGGATACTGCCCATCGCGCTCGGCTTTTTCACGCTGCTGACGGTGTATTTCACGTGGCGGCTCAAAACGGACGAGGGCGACAAGTGGCTCTTTCGGAAGAAAATGAAGGTGTCGGCGCTCTTCTGGCTTGCATGCGAAGTGCTCTGGCAGTTCCACGGTGCGGATTCGACATTTCCCGTCGGGCCGATCACGGGCATTTTGTTTCTGTACCTAATGAGTCAGGCGCTGGTGTACGGTATTTACTGCGTGATTCAAAAGAAGAAAACAACAGCCGCGATGTAAGTGGCTTTCCCATCAAAATAGTGTTCGAGGCAGGGAGAAACGGGCCGGAAAGGGCTCCGACCCGGTTCTTCCTGCCTGATGACGAAAGGAGAACCCAAATGGCAGAAAATGAGATCCTGCAATCCACGGCGGTGGATGAAAACAATGACTATAACGCCTCGGAAATTCAAGTTCTCGAGGGGCTTGAGGCGGTGCGCAAGCGCCCGGGCATGTACATCGGCTCGACGTCGGTGAGCGGCCTGCACCACCTTGTCTATGAAATTGTGGATAACTCCATTGACGAAGCGCTTGCGGGCTACTGCACGGAAATTCAAGTGACGATCAACGAGGGCAACACCATCACCGTTGTGGATAACGGCCGCGGCATTCCGGTCGACATTCAGGCGCAGACGGGCCGTCCCGCGCTCGAGGTCGTCTACACCGTGCTGCACGCAGGCGGCAAGTTCGGCGGCGGAGGCTACAAGGTTTCCGGCGGTCTGCACGGCGTCGGCGCGAGCGTTGTCAACGCGCTGTCTGAATGGCTGACGGTGCAGGTGCACAAAAACGGCAACATCTACGAGATGAAATTCTCCCGCGGCAAGATCACGCAGGAGATGACCATCATCGGCTCGACCGACCACACGGGCACGACCGTCACGTTCAAGCCCGACCCCGAGATGTTTGAAGAGCTCGAATACTCCTACGAAACGCTGCACACCCGCATGCGCGAGGAGGCATTTCTGAACGCGGGCCTTCGCATCACGATCGAGGATAAGCGCCTTGAGAGTAAAGAAAAGCCCGAGAGCGAGCGCCGTGACTCGATGTGCTACGAGGGCGGTATCCGCGAATTCGTCACGTGGCTCAACAAGAAGAAAGAGCCGCTGCACAATAACGTCATCTACATGAGCGGCATGAAGGGCGATTCGTTCGCGGAATTGGCGCTCCAGTATGACGACGGCTATCAGGAAAATATCCTGTCGTTCGCTAACAACGTCCACACGCCCGAAGGCGGCATGCACGAGACCGGATTTAAGGCAGCGCTCACGCGCGTGCTGAACGCCTACGGCATCAAAAACGGCATCATCAAAGAGGGCGACAAGGTGAGCGGCGAGGACTGCCGCGAGGGCCTGACCTGCGTGATCTCCGTGAAGCTCACGAACGCGCAGTTCGAAGGTCAGACGAAGGCAAAGCTAGGAAATTCCGAGATCCGCACGCTGGTCGACGGCATCGTCTCCGACCGGCTGATGCAGTTCCTTGAGGAAAACCCCGTCGTGGCGCGCACGATTTTGGATAAGGCGATGACGGCCAACCGCGCACGCGAGGCCGCGCGCAAGGCGCGCGAGTCCATCCGCCGCAAGAGCGCCCTCGGCGGCGCGGCGATGCCCGACAAGCTGCGCGACTGCAACGAAAATAACCCCGAGCTCACCGAGCTCTACATCGTAGAGGGCGACTCGGCAGGCGGCTCTGCCACCCAGGGACGCGACTCGCGCTTTCAAGCGATCCTGCCGCTCTGGGGTAAGATGCTCAACGTCGAAAAGGTGCGCGCCGACAAAATTTACGGCAACGACAAGCTCCAGCCCGTCATCATCGCGCTCGGCGCCGGCCTTGGCGAAGATTTCGATATCAATAAGCTCCGCTATCACAAGGTCATCATCATGGCGGATGCCGATGTCGATGGCTCGCACATCCGGACGCTGCTGCTGACGTTCTTCTTCCGCTATATGCGCCCGCTCATTGAAAACGGCTATGTCTATGCCGCGGTGCCGCCGCTTTTCAAGCTGACGCGCGGCAAGACGACGCGCCTTGCCTTCACGCCGGAGGAGCGCGATCAATACTCCGCCGAGCTGCGCGGCGACAATCCGAACGCAAAGGTCGATATTTCGCGCTTCAAAGGTCTTGGTGAAATGAACCCGCATGAGCTGTGGGAGACGACCATGGACCCCGAAAAGCGCACGCTCAAGCGCATCACGCTCGAGGACGCGGTGCTCGCCGACGAGACGTTCACGGTGCTGATGGGCGAGAAGGTCGAGCCGCGCAAGGAATTCATCGAACAGAACGCGAAATACGCGGTCAATCTGGACTTTTAAGAGAGGAGGACGAAGAAAATGGCACACAAAAACGTGGATTACAAACCCGAAGATATTCTCTTCCCCAACCAAAAGATCGTGCAGAGCGAGCTCGTGCATGAGATGCAGTCCTCCTACATCGAATACGCGATGTCGGTCATCGTCGGGCGCGCGCTGCCTGATGTGCGCGACGGCTTGAAGCCTGTCCACCGCCGCATCCTGTACGCCATGTACGAAGATGGCCTGACGAGCGACAAGGCGTTCAAAAAGTCGGCGACCTGCGTCGGCGACGTGCTGGGCCGCTATCATCCGCACGGCGATGCGTCGGTGTACGACGCGCTCGTGCGTCTCGCGCAGGACTTCTCCATGCGCTATATGCTCGTCGACGGCCACGGCAACTTCGGCTCCGTCGACGGCGATCCCCCTGCGGCCTACCGCTACACCGAGGCCCGCCTCTCGAAAATCTCGAATGAAATGCTCCGTGACCTCGAAAAGGACACCGTGGACTGGGACCCGAACTTCGACGAATCGCGCAAGGAGCCGCGCGTGCTCCCCAGCCGCTTCCCGAACCTGCTCGTGAACGGCTCGAGCGGCATCGCCGTCGGCATGGCCACGAATATCCCGCCCCACAACCTCACTGAGGCCATCAACGCCTGCCTGTGCGTCCTCGATAACCCCGAGGCCACGCTCGCCGACCTCATGGAGCACCTCCCCGGCCCGGATTTCCCGACGCGCGGCCTCATCCTCGGCCGTGCGGGCATCCGCGCCGCCTATGCCACGGGCCGCGGCCGCGTGACCATGCGCGCCCGCACCGAGCTGGAGGAATTCGGCCAGAACCGCCAGCGCATCATCGTCACGGAGATCCCCTATCAGGTCAACAAGCGTATGCTCATCAAGAATATGGCCGATCAGGTCAATGAGAAGCGCCTCGAGGGCATTTCCGATATCCGCGACGAATCCGACCGCACCGGTATGCGCATCGTCATCGAGCTCAAGCGCGAGGCAAACGCGCAGGTCGTCCTGAACCGCCTGTTCGCTCAGACGCAGCTGCAGACGACGTTCGCCATCAATATGCTGGCCCTCGTGAAGAACCAGAGCCAGCCGAAGGTCCTCTCCCTGCGCGAAATTCTGGACGAATATCTGGCCTATCAGGAGGAGGTCATCCTCCGCCGCACGCGCTATGACCTGCGCAAGGCACAGGAGCGCGCCCACCTGCTCGAGGGCCTGCTCATCGCGCAGGATAACATCGACGAGGTCATCCGCATCATCCGCACGAGCTACGACAACGCAAAGGAAAACCTCATGCAGCGCTTCGGCCTCGACGACATCCAGGCCCAGGCCATCCTCGATATGCGCCTGAAGGCCCTGCAGGGCCTCGACCGCGAAAAGCTCCAGAACGAATATCAGGAGCTGGAGGACCGCATCGCCTATTACGAGCGCGTGCTCGGCGATATGGGCCTTGTCAAGTCCATCCTCAAGGACGAGCTGACCGCCATCCGCGACAAGTACGGCGACGAGCGCCGCACGGAAATTCAGGACGTCGAGGACGAGATCGACATCGAGGACCTCATTGAAGAAGAGGACTGCTGCTATACCCTCTCGAACGCGGGCTATATCAAGCGCCTGCCCGTCGATACCTACCGCACGCAGCGGCGCGGCGGCCGCGGCGTCTCCGGCCAGAGCCTGAAGGAGGAGGATTACGTCAAGAACCTCTTCATCGCCTCGACGCACGACTATGTTCTGTTCTTCACGAACACGGGCCGTGTCCACCGCAAGAAGGGCTACCTCATCCCGGAGGCCGGGCGCACGGCGCGCGGCACGAACATCGTCAATATCCTGCCGCTCGAGCAGGGCGAGCGCGTGACGGCCATGCTGCTGACGCGCGAATTCACGGACCATGAGTACCTGATGATGGTCACGCGCGGCGGCACCGTCAAGCGCATCCGGCTCGACGCCCTCTATACCGCCCGCAAGGCCGGCATCCGCGCCCTGTCGCTCGAGGACGGCGACGAGCTCATCGCCGTCCTGAAGACGAACGGCAGCGACAATATCCTCCTTGCCACGCGGCAGGGCATGGCCATCTGCTTTGCCGAGACGGACGTCCGCCCCATGGGCCGCGATGCAGCCGGCGTGCGCGGCATCCGCCTCGACGACGGCGACGAGGTCGTCAGCGCAGCCGTGGCCGCCGAGGGAAAGAGCCTCCTGACCGTCACGGAGAACGGCTACGGCAAGCGCACGGCCGTCGAGGCCTACCTGCGCGGCGAGGACCGCCAGCCGCAGACGCGCGGCGGCAAGGGCCTGCGCAACTACCGCCTGACCGAGAAGACCGGCCTCGTCGCAGGCGCGGCCATCGTCGACGATACGAACGACGTCATGCTCATCGAGTCCGGCGGCGTCGTGCTGCGTACTCCGGCCGCCAGCATCAACCTCTACGGCCGCGATACCCAGGGCGTCATCCTCATGCGCATCGAAGAGGGTAACCGCGTCATCGGCGTCGAGGCGATCTCCAATACGGAGGAATAATGCAAATGTAGGGGCTGTCCCCTCCCGGCGACGCATTATCTACCCGTACAATGTAACGTTAAAACGGTACCAACTGCCGATTTGACCCCGTCCATTGCCGCTTCGCGGACGGGCGGGGCATGCCCCGCCCCTACAACGCCCAGACGAAACCGTCCCCACCCAATCCAAAAATACACACAAAGGAGATCACACCATGTTCTGTACGAAATGCGGAAACAAGATCCGGGATGACGCGAAATTCTGCACGTTCTGCGGTGCGCCGGTGCGCCGTCCTGTCCCGCCTGCTCCTGTCGAGCCGCAAACGCCCGGCTCAGTCCCGAATGCCGGGGAAATGCCTCCCGTCGAACCGCCCGTTCCCGGCGTGATCCCGCCCGTGGTTCCCGTGCCGGACGAGCCCCCCATCCCCGCCGAACCGGTCATCCCCGAGGAACCGGTCATCCCCGAGGAGCCTGCCGTTCCTGAGGAGCCCGTCGTCCCTGACGAGCCCGTCGTCCCCGAAGCGCCCGTCGTCCCCGAAGAGCCCGTTGTCCCCGAGGAGCCCGTCGTCCCCGAGGAGCCCGTTGTCCCCGAGGAGCCCGCCTTCTCCGACATGCCCCCCATTCCCCTGGAGCCGCCCGTCTCCAACATGCCTCCCATCCCGGACGCGGCCCCGCGCAAGCGCCGCAATACCGGTATGCTCGTCTCACTCATCGCGCTGGGCGTTGTGGTCGTCGGCGCGGCCGTCGGCGGCTTCCTGCTGTGGCACGGCATGAACGCCAAGCTCGAGCGCGAGCGCTCCGACCATGCGCTGGAGCAGAGTCAGGCCGAGGCCCAGCTGAGCGACCTGCAGGACGCCCTCGACCAGTCCAACGAAAACTATGACGCCCTGTATAACGACTATTACGACCTCGTGCAGGAATACTCCCTCCTGCAGCAGCAGAACGAGAACGTCTCCGACCTGCAGGCCCAGTACGATGCCCTGTCCGACGCCTATGACGAGCTGTCCAAAAATTACAACGAATTTGCCGATATGGCAGAGTTCTACAACAGCAATGCCTGCGTCGCCAGCGACGGCAACGACTATTACCACACCTACGCCTGCGAGGACTGGGACCGTCAGGCCTTCTACATCTTCAACACGGCCTATGCCGAAAACGAGCTGGGACTCAAGCCCTGCCCGAAGTGCCGCTGAGGCACGGGAAAGGATCATCCATGGAATCGAGATTTTCTGTAGACACGACCATTGACGCCGATATCCAGTATGAGGCGTCCAAGAGCCTTATGCCGCGCTATGTGCAGCTGCTGACGTGGGTCTGCTTCGGCCTGTCCGTCGTGCTGCTGGGCATCATGGTCTGGCAGTACGTTATGACGAAGAACACCATGCATCTCGTGCTGGCCCTTCTGCTCGTGCTCGTGGTGGGCTATGCCCTGTTCAACCAGCTCCGCGGCCCGCGCACGGCCCTGCGCCGTTGGCAGCAGAACATCCAGACGAAGTACGGCTCAAACGCCCTGCACCTCCACACGGATTTTTATGACCTCACCCTCGCCCAGACCCTGCAGGAGAACGGCGAGGTCCTCGACGCCGGTTATTCCACCATCACGGAGCTGCGCGAGACGGAGCATCTGTTCCTCCTGCACTGCGGCCGCCAGCAGTGGTACTTTGTGAATAAGGCCGGTTTTACGAAGGGCACGCCGGACGAATTCCGCACGTTCATCTCCGAAAGGATCGGGGGCTGATCATGCGCAGCAATTCCGGCAAGCCGCTGGGCATTTACGTCCACATCCCCTTCTGCAAGAGCAAGTGCGAATACTGCGACTTCTACTCCCTCGGCGGCAGCCGCGACCGCCGCACGACGGATCAGTACCTGCAGGCGCTGGCCGACCACATCCGCGAAACGGGCCGCCTCGCGCCGGACTACACGGTCGACACCGTCTACTTCGGCGGCGGCACGCCGAGCTTCTTCGGCGCGGAGAATCTGGAAAAAATTCTCGACGAGCTGCAGAAGCGCTTCCACTTCGGCGCGGACCCCGAGATCACGCTCGAGGCCAACCCCGACAGCGTCACGCCGCAGGGGCTCAAGCGGCTGGTCCGCGCGGGCTTCAACCGCATCTCCATCGGCGTGCAGTCCGATCAGGACGAGATGCTCAAGCGCCTCGGCCGTCCGCATACCTACGAGCAGGCGCGCATGGCCGTCGTCCGCGCGCGCGAGGCGGGCTTTGCCAACCTCTCGCTTGACCTCATGTTCGGCCTGCCGAACCAGACGCTCACCGGCTGGCGCGGCACGCTCGAGAACGTCCTGCGCCTCAAGCCGGAGCACATGTCCTGCTATGCCCTCAAGGTCGAGCCGAACACGCCCCTGTGGGAGTACCGCGACTGCGCCAACCTCCCGAATGACGACGTGCAGGCCGATATGTACCTTGCCGCCTCGGAGATCCTGCAGGACCACGGCTACGAGCACTACGAGATTTCCAATTTTGCCAAGCCCGGCTTCCGCTCCCGCCACAATCTGAAGTACTGGACGGGCGGCGAATACCTCGGCTTCGGTCCCTGCGCGGCCTCGGACTTTGCGGGCAAGCGCTTCACCATCGAGCCGGACCTGCGCGCCTATGTCGAGGGCATCGCCCACCACGGCTCCGTCCTCTCGGAGTGCGAGACCATCCCCCCGCGCGAGCGCGCCGGGGAATACGTCATGCTCCGCTCCCGCATCGCCTCCGGCATGGATGCGCAGGAGTACGAGCGCAGCTATCTGCTGCCCTTCGCGCCGCTGCAGCAGCTGCTCGAGCGCTTTGCCGGGCACGGCCTTGCCGCGCAGAGCGGCTCCCGCTGGTACCTGACCCCGCGCGGCTGGCTCGTCTCGAACCGCATCATTCTCGCGCTGCAGGATGCACAGGAAAAATCCACCCCGCTGGCCAAGAAGCGGTAATGCGTTGTAGGGGCCGGGCTGTCCCCTCCCGGCTGCGCACTTCCGACCCGTACCGGCTATCGTTAAAACGGTAAAGTCTCCCGACTTGTCATTGCGAGGGCGCTTTGCGCCCGTGGCAATCTCGGGAAGGCATTTGCAGCCCGTACCGGCTGTCGTTAAATGGTGTGCACCACTGTAGGGGCCGGGCTGTCCCCTCCCGGCTGCGCACTTCCGACCCGTACCGGCTAT
>ERZ772881.3265-NODE-3265-length-10110-cov-3.632422_pt1 | contig 10110 bp, 7 predicted proteins | sample MGYA00580581_ERZ772881 | MGnify/ENA primary metagenome ERZ772881 (study PRJEB29015, sample SAMEA2737668) | human gut metagenome | biome: human gut; feature: human-associated habitat; material: faeces | place: China | collected 2012 ...
GCGGAACCTTCACGGGCAAACACGGGCATACGGCGTTGTCCCGCCTGTCGTTCTTTCTGTATGGAACGGAGAAGAGGGACCAGTTTATCCTCCACAAGCTGTTTGGGGATATAGTCTATCGAACCGAGCTTCATGCTTTCCACTGCGGTATGCACTTCGGCATAGTCTGTCATGATAATGAAAGGTTGCATCTTTCCCTCCTTTCGCATCCAGCGCAAGAGGTCTATGCCGTTACCGTCAGGCAGGCGCAGGTCGGCAACCACGATGTCATTATCCGTCGCCTGTTGCAGATGTTTCTTCGCTGTTGACAGGTGGTAAGCCTTCACGGTACGGTAGCCCTCCCGTGACAGCATGTTGCAGACAAACTCGCAGTACACGATGTTGTCTTCCACCACAATTATTTTTGTCTTATCCATTTTCGTATTTTCTCCTTTCCTCCTTTGCCAACTGTATAATCTCCGCTCCTTTATCCAACACGGTGGTCACGGAATTACTTAACGCCTCGTTATCGGACTTATCCTTTCCATGAAGCACACCATAAAGCACCTTCAGCGGCTGGTCGGCACGGAGTATCTCCCACGAACTGCGTAAGTGGTGTGTCAAGGCATCAAGTTCTTGCAGATCGTTTCGCATTGCCGCATCCCGTACCGCCTGCATTTCTTTCTCGGTTTCCGTTATCAGTTTTTCCAGCATGACAACTTCATTGCCGTAGGACAACAAGGCGGAAAAATCCGGTTTACCGTCCTGTGTCGCTTTAATGGCGCACTTGTCGGAAATTTCCAGCAGTTCCGATATGGAGAATGGTTTGAACAGGCATCCGGCAAAGCCTCGTTCCAAAAGTTCCTCCGCATCGCAACTGCCCGAAGCGGTTGCCACGACCACGGGGATTGTCTGTGAATTGCCAACATTGGACGATCGGAGCAGTTCCAGCAGCTCGAAGCCGTTTATGCCGGGCATATTCAAGTCCGTCAGCAACAAGTTGTATTCTTTTCGGCGTATCATTTCCATCAGTTCCGCCGCATCGGTGCAAGTGTCGCAATGTATTCCCTCCTGTGCATACATCTCTTTCAACATCAGGAGCAGCACCTCATCATTGTCGATGGCGACAACATTGAGGTTTCTCTCCTCCCGGTGGATATAAGTCTGTATCTCTTTTTCCGGTATTTCTTCGGCTTTCTGCATGGGTATTTCCACTGTGAAACGACTTCCTTTCCCTTTCTCGCTTTCCAAATGGATTTTGCCGTCAAGCATCGCCACTATGTTATGCACGATGGCAAGTCCAAGTCCGAAACCGTCTTTTGCGGCGGCGTTTGAGAGGCGTTCAAATGCCCCAAATACACGTTGCTGTTCATCTTCTGTCATGCCTGTGCCTGTATCCTCGAAAATCAGTGTCAGCACTCCGTTGGTATAATCGATAGTCAGCGACACACCGCCTTTCTCCGTGAACTTGATGGCATTTGACAGCAGATTGTTTCCAATTTGGATGATTCGCTCCTTGTCGGTCAGTACAACCGCATCGTTTCCGTTCTTTACGGTCAAGGAAAGCCCCTTGTTCATGGCGACGGGCATGAACTCCGTTTCAAGGGTATGCGTGATTGTGGAGATGCGGCAGGGCAACAGTTTGGGCTGCTCCTTGCCGTTGTCCAAGCGGAAGAAGTCCAGCAGGGTGTTAAGCATATCCCGCATACGGTCGGAAGATTGTTGTATGCTTTGAAGAAAATTCACATTGTTCTCCTTGCTGCACTCTTTCTGTAACAGCTCAGTATAACCTGTTATTGCCGTTAGTGGTGTGCGCAGTTCGTGGGTGATGGTATGTACCGCTTTCTTCCTTGATGCTATCAGTGCCTCGTTCCGTTGTACGGATTGTTCCAGTTGCCCTATCAAATCCGTTGTCTTGCGCTTGTATTGTTTGATACTCTTTGCATCACGGTGTATGATGATGTAGGAAATTAACAACAGCAGAAGGACGAATCCCATTAAACCGCCTACCTGCATAAATGACTTTCCACGCATGGCAACTATTTCGTCTTCCCGCCCTTGCAGGTCGGCTTGTACCTTATTTTCTATTTAACAGATTAGCCCCTTCAACTGCCTGTTAAGATCTGCATTGCGGGCGGCAAGACTGTCGGCTTGTTCCGACAATCGACGGCTTTGCTCTTTCTGTTCACTGACCATGCTTCTATTGGGTGAACGAAGCGTAGTTGTTGTTGTCGGCGGCTTCGTTTCCTCTTTTTTGCCGAATATGCCCAAGAACCCTTTTCGTTTCGGTTTCTTGGGCTGTTCCTGCATACTTGTCTGAACAATGAGAGGTACTTGACTGGCAATCTTCTTGTTGATGGATTGTTGTTCGTCTATTAACCGAACAATCTGAAACATCTGCCGTTCCTTATCTTCCAAAAGACTGCGCACACTGTCAATACGTCCAATTACATGAGTTTCATTGAACAGGCACAATGTGCTGTCCAATGCAATGCGTTGGGCATGGTAATTCTCCAAATCCGTTTCGTCCCAATCCAATGCAGTTTCTCCTAATAGCGAAAACTCTATCAGTTGGATATGAATACGGTTTACCTCCTTCCTGAATTCATCTATATGCCGGTTGCCAACCTCCAATGCTTCCACTTCCTGCCATTCATTATGACAAGTAAATGCAATGGCTACTACTATTAGAATTATGAAAGTGTGACTTAATGCTATTGCCTTACGTACAAATTCCATCTATTCTCTTACGAATTAAAATCGTCCTCCTCCCAACGCGTGATAAAGTTTGATTACACTTTGTATGCGTTCAAAACGAGTTTGCAGCTGTTGCACTTCCGCTTCAAGGAGAGATTGCTGGGCGGTCAATACTTCCAGATAGGTAATATTGGAATGACGCATCAGTGATTCTGTTTTCCGCACGGCATCGCATAATGTTTCCACCTGCCGAGCATTGATTTCAAGTTGCGATTTCGCAGTCTGCCATGCGGTCAAAGCATCGTTTACCTCTTTGCCTGCGTTCAACAAAGAGTGTTGGAACAGTAACTTCGCTTCTTCCTGGCGGATTTGGGCAGTCTTCAGGTTGGCGATGTTTGCGCCTCGATTGAACAAGGGCTGTGTCAGGGAACCGATGGCATTGAGCAACCATTGTCCGGGATTGGTGATTATACCGCCACCGTTATTGGTCCATCCAAGTGTTCCCGAAAGGGTGATATGGGGGTAGAATGCGGCACGTGCCGCATTGGTTGTGTAGAACGCCTGCGCCAGTTCCATTTCTGCCTGACGCACATCGGGACGGTTGGAAAGTAACTGCAAGGGGACTCCGATAGAGACGGTATCGGGGAAAGCTGCTTCGACCAGATTACTTCGTGCTATTGAGTGTGACGGCATGGCAAGTATTGCAAACAAGGCGTTTTCTGTTTCGGAGATGCTCTTGCGGATGGATAATAGGGACGATTCGAGCTGCATCACGTTCGCTTTTGCCTGCAATACACCGGCTTCGTTTGACTGTCCGGCTTTTTTCAATGCTTCGAGAGTGCGCACGGTAGTCTGCCAGTTTTCAAGGGTGCGGTGGCTTATTGCCATTTGCGCGTCGAGCATGGCAAGGGTATAGTAACTGTCGGCAATAGTGGCGACAAGCTGAGTCTGTACGGCTTGCCGGTAATCACGGCTTCCTTGCAAGGCGGCAGCGGCACCACGTTTTGCAGCTGTGAGGTTGCCGAAGATGTCCAGTTCCCAGCTTGCTGTCGCTCCTGCATTATATGTCTTTGCCGTTGCTCCATCGTGCTTGCCGGCATTACCTTCGGCATTCAGTCCGAGTGAGGGTAGATAGGAGAGTTTAGCTGTCAGCAAGGCGGAGGCTGCCGCTTCCACCCGTAGCCGTGCCACATTGAGGTCTGTGTTTCGGTCAAGTCCTGTTTCAATCAAGGACTGAAGTTTAGGGTCGGTAAACATTTCCCGCCACGACAGGGAGGCCAGAGTGGTGGTATCGGCGTCTGCCGGAAGGGTGCTATACAGATTCTCCATCGAGAGGTCGGGGCGATGATACCGGCTGTACGTGCCACAGCCGGTAAGCATCCATCCTGACAATATGATATATATTGCTGTCTTTTTCATTTAATTATGCTTAATACGTTCTTGGATATATTGGAAGACGATGAACAATGAAGGCACGAGGAACAACAGAGCCAATGTACCTACAATCATTCCGCCGATTACACCTGTGGCAAGCGAACGGCTACCGTTGGCACCCACTCCGTGAGCCAGCATCAGCGGGATAAGGCCGAACACCATAGACAACACGGTCATCAGGATGGGGCGCAGACGGACTTTTGCCGCACTGTATGCCGCTTGTGCCAGTGTCATGCCTTCCGACCGCCGCTTGCCTGCATATTCGGTAAGCAGGATGGCGGTCTTGGCAAGCAGGCCGATAATCATAATCAGACCGGTCTGCATGTAGATGTTGTTCTCCAGACCGAAGAGCCATGCGAACAGGAAACTGCCCATCAACCCGCAAGGCACTGCCAGCAGAACCGCAAAGGGAATAAACACGCTTTCGTACAAGGCACACAGAATCATATAGACCAGGACCATACAGAGCAGGAATATCAGCGTGGCATTGTTGGTTGTCTTGCTCTCCTCGCGCGAGATGCCGCCAAACTCGTAGGTGTAATTTGCCGGGAGAACCTTGCGTGCCGTCTCACTGATGGCTTCGAGCACCTGCCCCGAACTGTAACCCCGGGCCGGAGACCCATTGATGGAGATGGCATTGAACAGGTTGAAGCGGGTGAGGTCTGACGGACCGTTGGTCTTGGTCAGACGCACGAACCGGCTCAACGGTGCCATGCCGCCATCAGAGGTGCGTACATAGATATGATGAATGGACTCTGCATTCACACGGTATTCCGCCGGAGCCTGCATGGTGACGTGGTAGAGCTTGGAGAAGCGATTGAAGTCGGAAACATATTGTCCGGTATAATAGCCCGACAGGGTGGAAAGCACCTCTGCGGGCGACACTCCCGACTGCTCGCATTTGGCGGCGTCGATATCCACCCAGTATTGCGGATAGTCTGTGGCAAAGGAGGAATAGACTTCGCCTATTTCGGGCCGCTGCGACAAGGCCTCGACAAACTTGTCCGCCTCTTTCTTGAAAGCGGTAATGTCTCCGCCTGCCTTGTCCTGCAAGTAGAGCTCAAAGCCGTTCCCCATGCCATATCCGGCTATCATTGGGGGCGACATGGCAAACACCGTGGCATCAGGGATGTCGGAGGTGGCGGCATAGATTTTTCCGATGACGTCGTTGACCGACTGCCCCTCTCCCTCACGCTGTTCCCAGTCTTTGAGTGTCACGAAATACATGGCCTGCGACGGACCGGAACCGCTGAAAGAGAAGCCGGCAACCGCACCGTTGTATTCTATCTCGCCGATACTGTCGAGGCGGCTGTTGATGCGCTCCATCACCTTGACGGTCTGCGCCATTGACGTGCCGGGCTTCGTATTCATGCTCACCATGACCGTTCCGGTGTCTTCTTCGGGGATAAGGCCCGTCTTGGTGGCGTTGACCAGCAGCACCAGCAATACAAAGGACACTGCTATAGAGCTCCACATCAGCCACCGGCGGTGGAGGATGAACATCACTCCACGCACATAGCGTCGGCTCAGACGGTAGAAAACGGCATTGAACGCCTTTCGGAAACGGGCTGCAAAGTTGTCCTTTGTATTGCCGTGCTCGTCGATATAGGGCTTCAGCAACAGGGCGCAAAGTGCCGGTGAGAGGGTGAAGGCATTGATGGCCGAGATGCCCACGGCAACCGCCATCGTGATGCCGAACTGCGCATAGAAGGCTCCCGAAGTGCCGCCCATCATGGCAACGGGAAAGAACACTGCCATAAAGATGATGGTAGAGGTCAGAATGGCCGATGAAACGCCTTTCATGGCATCATCGGCCGCAAGCACCGCCGACTGGTAGCCCTCATCAAACTTCGCCTGCACCGCTTCCACCACCACGATGGCATCGTCGACCACGGTGCCGATGGCAAGCACAAGCGCAAACAGGGTGAGCAGGTTGATGGAAAAGCCTATCATGGACATCACGGCGAACGTGCCGATGATGGAAACGAAGATGGATATGGCAGGAATAAGCGTTGACTTGATGTCCTGCAAGAATACATATACCACTACGATAACCAGCAGTATCGCCTCCAGCAAGGTGCGGATGACCGAGCGGATGGAGGCATACAGAAACTTGTTGGTGTCGGTAAGCACTACGAATTCCGCTCCTTCGGGCAGGTCACGGTCCAGTTCGTGGAGCACTTCGTGAATCTCGTTGATGGTGCTCGACGCATTGGACCCTGCCTTCTGGTTTATCATCATCATGGCTGCCGGATGGCCGTTCACTTGGGAGGAGTAGTTGTAGTATTCATCGCCCAGCTCCACATCGGCAACCTCTTTCAACCGAAGCACATTGCCGCCCGGCAGTGACTTGACGACCAGCTCACCGAACTCTTCCGCTCCGGACAAGCGTCCGCGGTATTTCATCGTGTATTCATTGGCGGTAGGATGATTGGCACCGAAGGAGCCGGTGGCGGCCTCGATGTTCTGTCGTGCAAGTACGGCAGAGATGTCATCGGGGATAAGCCCGTATTGCGCCATCTTGTCGGGACGCAGCCAAAGTCGCATGCTGTAGTTGGAACCGAACAACTGTGCCTTTCCCACGCCGCTGATACGTTTCAGCCTCGGCTCGACATTGATTTTCACGTAATTGCTCAGGAAGGTCTGGTCGAAGCGGTCATCGGGCGAATAGAGCGCGAAAGTCATCAGTTCGGCATTCTGCTGCTTTTCAGTGGTGACACCGGTCTTGGTGGCTTCCGCCGGAAGTTGGCTCAGTGCGCCGTTCACGCGGTTCTGCACGTTTACCGCCGCCATGTCCGCGTTGGTTCCCTGTTTGAAATAGATGTTGATGGAAGCATCTCCCGTATTCGATGCCGTGGAAGTCATATAGGTCATGTCTTCCACGCCGTTGATGGCTTCTTCCAGAGGGGTTATCACTGCCTTCTGCACGGTTTCAGCGTTTGCTCCCGGATAAGTTGCGAATACGTTGATGGTCGGAGGTGCGATGTCGGGGTATTGTTCCACCGGCAAGGAAAACATGGAAATCATGCCCAACAGTACAATCACCACCGAGATAACGCCCGAGAACACCGGGCGGTCTATAAAAAATCGTAGCTTCATTTCGTTTCGTCTTTAGGGGTTATGCTCATGCCTTCTCTCACCAGTCCCACGCCTTCGGCGATGAGGGTGTCGCCGACCGAGAGACCTTCTTTTACGATAAACCGGTTGCCATCGTTCAGGCGGTCCACCGTGAGATAGGCAGCTTCCGCCCGTCCGTTTTTCAGTCGGTAGGCGATGATTTTGTCTTGCAGTTCCACGGTGGCGGTCATGGGAATGGTGATGGCATCCGTTTGGGGGTTCCGAAGGACGATGTTGCCGATGCTGCCGCTCAGCAGTTCGCGTTCGGGATTGGGGAACAGGGCTTTGATCTGCACCGCTCCGGTCGCAGGGTCCACCACACCGCTTACGGTCTCGATGCGTCCCTTCGCTTTGTACAGACTACCGTCGTTGAGTTGCAGGCTCACTTCCGGCATCTTGGCTATCAGGCTGTCAATCGAGCCGTAGCGAGTGGATAGGTGTCGCAGCATGTTTTCCGACACGGAGAAGTAGGCATACATCTCCGCATTGTCGGACACGACCGTGAAAGGCTGCTCCATGTTGGGACTGACAAGCGCACCGATGCGGTAGGGCAATGTGCCTACCACGCCGTTACTCGGACTTTTGATTTCAGTATAAGAGAGGTTGTTTCGTGCATCCGCTTCCTGCGCCTCGGCCTGTTGGAGTTCGGCAAGTGCCACAGCCAGTTGGTTTCGGGCAAGAGAAAGGTCGTATTCGGATATTACCTTCTCATCAAACAAGGCTTGCTTACCTTGCAGTTCGATTCGTGCCGTTTCCGCTTTTGCCCGTGCTGCGCTGACATTAGCCAAAGCTGTGCGTAAGGCTGCCAGATAGGGTGTTTGGTCTATCACTGCCAGTACTTGCCCTGTCGTCACCCGTGTGCCCTCCTTCACGCATAGACGCGTGATGCGGCCGGATATTTGCGGCATGATATCCACATCTTGTCGCCCGCGGATAGTGGCGGAATAAGATTCGGATATTTCCACCGGCATGGACGATACTGTTATGACCCGATAACTCGGTACCGCATCCTGCTTACCGTCCTGCTTGCATCCAGTCGACAGAAACAGCATGACGGCAAATGCGGCGAAATTAATGATAATGAATCGCTTGTTCATATTCTTTTCTTGTTCTTAATTATTCGTAATTGATTTAGCACTGATTGAATTCCATTCTTTTTTTAGAATGGAATAAACACGGGTATCTTCATATTTCGGGGTGCCGTTAGGATTGTTTATAAATGTCACAAATTCCTTGAAGCATCCTTCGCGGCGCATACCAAGGCGTTCGCATAAGCGTTTGGAGCGAATATTGTCATCTTCCACAAATCCATAGATACGCCGTGCACCCGCCTCCCGAAAAAGATAATCCAACAATCCGATAACCGCTTCACGAGCTAATCCTTTGCCCTCAAAACGTTTGTTGAAATGCCAGCCCACATTGTAAGTATCTTCATTTTCACGCAAAACGAAAACATCACCGATTATAAAGTCCTCCTTTTTCAAACTCACTGCATAGCGTTGCATATCTTTTTGGGAATACTGCATATATACGAATGCCGCCTCTTCAGAACAAAGGCGGTCGGCGGCAAAGCAATTCACACGAGGATTTGAAAGATATTCCAAAAGTCCAACAACGTCTCTCTTTTGAAAGTCTCTGATTACAAGACGTTCTGTTTCAATTTTCATACACTTTTTTTTGAGATGCAAAATTATACCCCTATAAAAGTTCTTGCAATTCAAAGAGTATCGAAGCGGATAAATTAAAGTCCGAACTATCCAAACTGACAGTTAAGACCGAAAAAAGGATAATCTTTCAAGTGCAGATCGGTTTTAACAAATACAATGTGTATTTCACCAATAGTTATTATCGTTTCGATAGTAATTTTATCCGTTTCAGCCTGTTTATCCTATCAACCAAAGGAGTAAAGCCTTATCTTTGCCGAATCAAGAGTAACTTTGCACCCGATATGACCCAAGTGAAAATGAAAATAATGAGTTGGAAGAACGGCCTGTTGCTATCTGCCGTCTCCTATGTATTCTACCTTGTCATGTGGTTTATACTCGATGACAAGACCATCGACCAATTGCCGGGAATGACAATCGCTGATTACATGGTCGATTTTCTGCTGTGTATGCTTTTTACCTACATATCCTTAGGATTCTGTTTTCTGGTCTTCAGGGTATTGCCGTTCAGGACATCCTACGTGTGGGGAATGGTCTATGCATCCTGCCTAATGGCACTGAACAATATCGTTGCGTTCGGTATGATAACCTTGTTCAATTTCCTATGGGACGAAACCGACAACGGGCTTCTCGACGAACTCCTCAACCTCTTCGGGATGGGTGTAGCTTTCCTTGCCGTGCTCAACAGCCACTTCGTCTTCCACGCCGGCCAGAGTGCCCAGCTCAGCCTCAACGACGACACCGTGGTCATGAGCGTACTCAACGACCTTGCGGGTCAGCGCGATGTTGTCCTCAAAGGTGTGATGCGAACCGTCGATCATGACCGAGGAGAAACCGCCGTCGATGCAGGTCTTGCAGATCTCGAAGTCTGCGCCGTGGTCGAGGTGGAGCGCGAGGTCAATACCGGTATCCTTGATCGCAGCCTGTGCCAGTGCAACGAGGTACTCATGCTTTGCATACTTTCTTGCGCCTGCGGAAACCTGCAGGATAACGGGGGAGCGCAGCTCTTCCGCCGCCTCGGTGATCGCCTGGATGATCTCCATGTTGTTGATGTTGAATGCGCCGATGGCGTAACCGCCCTCGTAAGCCTTCTTGAACATCTCTTTGGTTGTTACAAGTGCCATTTTTCTTCTCCTTTGTAATTTGTTAAATCCTTAGCATTATTCTACCGCAAGACGAAGAAAAATCATCGTCAGCCCGATTTTCGTAAGGGTTGCTT
>ERZ772881.3266-NODE-3266-length-10105-cov-4.853234_pt1 | contig 10105 bp, 8 predicted proteins | sample MGYA00580581_ERZ772881 | MGnify/ENA primary metagenome ERZ772881 (study PRJEB29015, sample SAMEA2737668) | human gut metagenome | biome: human gut; feature: human-associated habitat; material: faeces | place: China | collected 2012 ...
AGCACGCCGCCAGCGTTCGTCCTGAGCCAGGATCAAACTCTCTATAAATCGTATCAACACAGCGTCTCCGCTGAGCTAATCTCGTTACAGAGCTATTTGTCATAGCTTCAAAAACTTTTTATACTTAGCTTCGCAGGTAATTGACTTAACCCTGCTCCACCAAGTTTCGTCGCACATTTTCATGTGCTCCCGTCTGGTGCTTTTGTTCGTTCATTGTTTAATTTACAAGATACACGCCCGCTTCTGCGGAACATTCATCATTTTACCACAAACGCTTTACATTGTCAAGAACTTTTTTCAGGGTTTTTGACTTTTTATCGAAAGCCTTTATGGTTGCCGTCCTTGCGGACAGCTTATTTAGGATACCACTCACGAGGGCGTTTGTCAAGAACTTTTTTCGGCTCTTTTTAAACTTTTTCGCTTCGGTCCCCGCCGCTCACCTCCCGGCGAACAGCTTGTTTACTTTACCACACTCCCCTCCCCTTGTCAACGACTTTTTTCCTTATTTTCAACTTTTTTCAACGCTTTGTAATCCCTGTCAAAATCTGGGCTTATATCTCCCCTGCCATCGTACACTTTTCCTTCCCTTGACATTTATGATACACTATTCCTATATTGGACGAATGTTGGACAGGGTTCGGCATGGGGTGGACAGTCCAAAAGCGTTCTGTTTCTGTCCGATTCCCTCCACCCCGCAGAAGTTTCTCTCACCAGCGTTTTCAGCCGGAGTGTGCGCCATAGGTGGACACGATATCTATTTCGTTTTGACCGATTCATCCTCCTCCTGCGGATCCACGATGCCCTATCATGATATCTCTATGATATTCTTATTCCATGTAGCTTACTCGCCGCTTTGTTTGCATCTCTTCCTCGATCTCCATTCGCTCCCTCTCCTGTTTTTACATCCCCCATTATAATAATGTGAGGTATCCTATGAACGATTCTTTTGCCGGCGTGCTGCCATGGCTCCTCTGGGGCGGGCGCATCGCTCTGTCCGCCGTGGCGGTTCTGCTTTTGATCCGCTGCGGGCGTGCCTTACTCTCCGGAGGGAAACAGGAGAGCTGGGGCTTTCTCAGCCTCTCCAACGGCGCACGCTATCCGCTGTACCACTGGGAGAACATGATCGGCCGGGCCAGGCAGGCGGATATTCGCATCAATTTTCCATCCGTCTCCCGCAGCCACGCCGCCCTGTGCCGGGACAGCGAGGGCATCTGGCGCATCTACCCCATCCGCACCGGCGGCACGCTGCTCAACGGCACGGTGGTGGAGCGCCCCACCGCCCTGAATCCCGGTGACGCCCTCTCCATGGGCGGGGTGGATATCTACTTCTTCCCCGACCAGAAGCAGGCCCGTCGGCTGGTCCGCACTGCCGCCTCCCCCGGGACACTGTGGCTGCTGACCCTGTTTCAGGTGCTGATGTTCCTGCAATTCCTTCCCGGTCTGACGGCCGGAGCCTCGCTGCCGGTGTGCATCGGCTTCGGTGGGCTGGTGCTGCTGTCGTGGGTCTTTTGCTCCCTGCACCGCACCGGCTCCCGTGGGCTGGAGGTTCTGGCACTGCTGCTGACCACCGTGGGCTTCGCCGTCACCGCCGCTTATGACTCCCACTCCTTATATAAACAGCTGGTCGCCGTGGTGCTGGGTATGGGGATATATCTGCTGATGGATCGGGTCTTGCAGAGTCTGCCGCTGGCGTTGAAGCTCCGGTGGCCGCTGGTAGCCGCCGCATCGGCGCTGTTGGCCTTCAACGTACTGTTTGGGCAGCGCATCTTCGGCGCCAAGAACTGGATCGCCATAGGCCCCATTACCTTCCAGCCCTCGGAGCTGGTAAAGATCGTATTCATTCTGGCAGGGGCCGCCACGTTAGACCGCCTGTTTGCCAAGCGGAACCTCATTTTCACCATTCTCTTCTCCGCCTACTGCGTGGGGTGCCTCGCCCTGATGAGCGACTTCGGCACGGCGCTGATCTTCTTCGTGGCATTTCTGTGCATTGCCTTTCTCCGCACCGGCGACCTGCCCTCCATCGTAATGATCACCGCCGCCGCAGGCTTTGCCGGGGGCATCGTCCTGCGCTTCAAGCCCTATGTGCTGGCCCGGTTTGCCGTCTGGCGGCACGCCTGGGAGTACGCTCAGAAGGGGGGCTATCAGCAGACCCGCACTATGTCCGCCGTGGCCTCCGGCGGTCTCTTCGGCGCAGGGCCGGAGGAGGCGTGGCTGAAATACGTAGGCGCCGCCAACACGGATCTGGTGTTCGGCGTGGTGTCCGAGGAGTTCGGCCTGCTGCTGGCCCTGTGTGCTGCAGCCGCCGTGATCCTGCTGGGCATTTACGCCCTGCGGGCCGCCGGACGCTCCCGCTCCAGCTTTTACGCCATCGCCGCCTGCGCCACCGCTGCCATGCTGGTGTTCCAGACCACCCTCAATGTACTGGGCTCCGTGGACCTGCTGCCCCTGACCGGCGTCACCTTCCCCTTCGTCTCCATGGGCGGCTCCAGTATGCTGTCCTGCTGGGGGCTGCTGGCCTATTTGCAGGCGGCAGCGCCGCCGCCCGTATCCGTCAAGGCGGCCCCCAAGGCTCCGGCTCCCGCCGTCAAGCCGCCGCAGGCCACCGGCTTTTTGGATGAACTGGGAATCTCCACGGATGACATCTTCGGAAAGGAGGATGCCCGATGAAGCAAGTGAAATTCCGCTCCGTCCTGCTCCTGCTGCTGATCGTACTGCTGGGGCTGGGGCTGGCGCTGTTCTGCCTGCGCTACACCTTCCGGGGGGAGGCGTGGGCCGCCTTCTCCGCCAACGGTCATGCCTACACCGACGGCGTGGTCCGCACCGGTCAGGTGCTGGACCGCAACGGCACCGTCCTCTATGACGGCCCCTCCGGCGTCTATCACGAGGACAGCGCCCTGCGGCAGGCCACCCTCCACGCTGTGGGGGATCAGCTGGGGAACATCTCCACCTCGGCGCTGGAGGCGTTCCAGTCCCGGCTCATCGGCTTTGACCCCCTCACCGGCACCCTCTCCGGCGGTCACAAGGTATATCTCACCATAGATGCCGACCTCAGCCGAACGGCGTGGGAGGCGCTGGACGGCCGCAAGGGGGTGGCCGCCGTGTACAACTATCAGACCGGCGATATCCTCTGCATGGTCTCCAACCCCTCCTTCGACCCCGCCGACCCGCCGGAGATCAGCGACGACGACAGCGACTATGAGGGCGTGTATCTGAACCGGCTCCTGTCCGGTCTGTACACCCCCGGCTCCGTGTTCAAGGTGGTCACCACCGCTGCGGCGCTGGAGCAGCTGCCCGGTGTGGAGGAGCGCACCTTCACCTGCGACGGCAGCGTCACCATCGGGGATCAGGTCATCACCTGCCCCTACGCCCACGGGGAGATGGATCTCTCCGACGCATTTGCCCGCTCCTGCAACGGGGTGTATGCCCAGCTGGCGGTGGAGCTGGGGGCTGACGTTTTACAGGATTACGCCCGGCAGGCGGGGCTGCTGGAGGGCTTCTCCGTCAGCGGCATCCCCACGGTCTCCGGGCTGTTCACCGCCGGGAGCGGCGGCGATCTGGGCTGGTCCGGCGTTGGACAGTATGAGGACATGGTGAACCCCTGCGCCATGCTGGCGCTGATGGGCTCCATTGCCTCTGACGACAGGGCCGCCACGCCCCGACTCCTGTACCGGGAGACCGGCGTACTGGGGCTGCCCGCCGCCATTCCCGCCAAGGAAAAGCGGGCCGCCGTTTTCACCGCCGAGACCCGCCAGACCCTGCGGGACATGATGGCCCACAACGTACAGGAGACCTACGGGCAGTCCCGGTTCGGGGATCTGGCGGTCTGCGCCAAGTCCGGCACGGCGGAGGTCAGCGACGGTGCTCCTCATGCGTGGTTCGTGGGTTTTGTGGACGACAGCACCCTGCCGCTGGCCTTTGTGGTGGTGGTGGAGCACGGCGGCAGCGGCTCCGACGTGGCCGGCTCCGTCGCCGCTCAGCTGCTGGAGCAGGCACAGAGTTAAAAAATATCCGCTTCCGGTGTAGTGGAAGCGGATATTTTTTACAGGTATTTCACCAGCTGCTCCATGGACTTGCGGTCCGTGTGCAGTCGGGCGGGATGGGCTCCCTCGGCGGGATAGCCCAGCGGCAGCATGGCGATGGGGACAAGGCCCGCCATCTCCGGGAAGGCCGCCGTCAGCTTCTCCGGGTCGAACATCCCCACGTAGGTGGTGCCAAGGCCCAGATCCGCCGCCTGCAGCATCATCTGGGTCACGGCAATGGTGGCGTCGATCTCACCGTGGTTCTTCCCGTCGCACTCCCGGTCCCGAGCCGCTGCCGGGTCATAGGCCACCGCCAGCAGCACCGGCGGATGGAAGTGGCAGCCCATGCAGGCGTCCGCCTTCGCCATGGCCTCCGGGCTTTGCAGCACGAAGATGCGCTGGGGCTGGTTGTTATGGGCGGTGGGGGCGTTGCGTCCCGCCTCCAGCACCTGCTGCAGCAGGGCATCCTCCACCGGCCGGTCACTGAACTTACGCAGGGAGTACCGCTGCGCCGACAGCTCCGCAAAATTCATATTCATTCCTGCCTTTCTTCTGATAGTGGCTTTATTATACCATGTCCCGCCGGCGGTTGCCAGAAAAATTTTCTGCCGGGGCTTGACAAGTGTGTGCCGGACGCATATAATACTCCACAACAAGTACACAGCACAAACCTGTGAGAAAGAGAAGTAGTCGGTGCGGCAATTCCTTCAGAGAGTCCCGGATGGTGGGATCGGGGCGGTGAGCGGCCGGTGAATGGACTTTCGAGGGCGGACCGAACGGCGCAGGCCAAGTAGGGACCGACGGGAGCCCCACCCGTTACCCACCGGGGTGCGTATGATGGTACGCAGAAGCGAGCGGACACCGTTTGGTGTTAATTTGGGTGGTATCGCAGAAGCAATGGCTTTTGTCCCATGTGGGACGAAGGCCGTTTTTTTATTTTCCGCAGGCCCCGGCACGGCCACGGGATCATCTGCCGCCTGAGATCATTTTTAGGAGGATACCCGTATGAAAAAGAAGAATCTGATGAAGTCCCTGACGGCGCTGGTGCTGTCCGTGCTGATGGTGCTGAGTCTGGCCGCCTGCGGCGCCGAGCCCTCCGACGGCGGTAAGGATGAGGATAAGGACGGCTATACCGTGGCCATCATCAAGCAGATGGATCATGCCTCGCTGGATGAGATCGCCGATGCCATTGCCGCCCGGCTGGACGCCATCGCTCAGGAGCAGAACGTCTCCATCCGCTATACCATCACCTCCGGGCAGGGGGATCAGTCGGTGCTGAAGCAGCTGGCGGATCAGGCCGTGGCCGATCAGGTGGACGCCATTATCCCCATCGCCACCACCGCCGCTCAGGTGTCCGCCGTGGCGGCTGAGGACAGCCGGACACCGGTGGTGTATGCCGCCATCTCCGATCCCGATACCGCCAAGCTCACCGGCATCGACTATGTTACCGGCACCAGCGATGCGCTGAATACCGAGTACATTCTGGACATGATGCTGGCGCAGGATCCCGGCGTCTCCAAGGTGGGGCTGCTGTACTCCCTGTCCGAGCCCAACTCCACCAAGCCCATTGCCGAGGCCAAGGCGTATCTGGAGCAGCACGGCATTACCTGTGTGGAGCAGACTGCCAACACCAACGACGAGGTGGTGGCCGCTGCCGCCGCCCTGATCTCCGCCAAGGTGGACGCCGTGTTCACCCCCACCGACAATGTTATCATGGCCGCCGAGCTGGCCATTGCCGACGATCTGGCCAAGGCCGGCATCCCCCACTATACCGGGGCTGACTCCTTTGTCCGCAACGGTGCCTTCGCCACCTGCGGCGTCAACTACACCGAGCTGGGCGCACGCACTGCCACGCTGGCCTATCAGGCCATGACGCAGGGCATGGACGGGATGGAGGACTACTACCGGATGGACGGCGGTATCATCACCGTCAACACCGACACCGCCGCCGTGCTGAAGGCCGACTACTCCGTGTTTGCCCAGATGGCCCAGTTGGTGGAGGTCACCACCACCAAGGACTAATGCTTTCCGACTGACTTTCCGAAAGGAGCCGAATCATGCTGCTTGTCGTACAAACTGCATTGGAGCTGGGCTTTCTCTATGCGCCGGTGGCGCTGGCGCTGTTCCTGAGCTTCCGGGTGCTGGACATTGCCGATCTCACCACTGACGGCTGCTTCGTGCTGGGGGCCGCCGTGTCCGTGACCCTTACCGCCGCCGGGCATCCCCTGCTGGCCGTTCCGGCGGCCATGCTGGCGGGGGCGTGCGCCGGGTTCATCACCGCCTTCCTCCAGACCCGGCTGTCGGTGCCTTCCATTCTGGCGGGCATCGTCACCAATACGGGGCTTTACACCATCAACCTCATGGCCATGGGCTGGCGCTCCAACGAGAGCCTGCTGGGCAGCGACACCGTTTTTACCCTGCTGCGCTCCACCGGGTTGGGGGGCGACTGGCATGAGCTGGTGCTGGCCGTAGCAGTGACGCTTCTGTGCGCCGGGCTGCTGGCGCTGTTTCTGGGGACCCGGCTGGGACTTTCCATCCGAGCCACCGGTGACAATCCCGATATGGTCCGGGCCTCGTCGCTGGATCCCACCTTTACCGTCACCGTGGGGCTGTGCCTGTCCAATGCGCTGACGGCTCTGTCCGGCGCCATGGTAGGACAGTATCAGAAAACCGTGGACATCAACTCCGGCACCGGCATCGTGGTCATCGGACTGGCGTGTCTCATCATCGGCGAGACCGTGCTGGGCCGCCGCACGGTGTATAAGGGTATTCTGGCAGCGCTGGTGGGCTCCGTGGTCTACCGTTTTATCTATGCCGTGGTGTTTTACACCAAGGTGGTGCCGGTGGAGTGCCTGAAGCTGCTCACCGCCGTCATTGTGGCGCTGGCCATTGCAGCACCCGGTCTGCGGCGCTGGGCCGCTTTTCAGAAGCAGAAGCACAGCCGAAAGGAGGCCGCCTGATATGCTGGACATCACTGCCATTTCCAAGACCTTCCACCCCGGCACGCCCAATGCCCGGCAGGCTCTGCGGCAGCTCTCCCTGCATCTGGAGGACGGAGAGTTCGCCACCATCGTAGGCTCCAACGGCGCCGGGAAGTCCACCCTGTTTGGGGCCATTGCTGGGAGCTTTTACACCGACGAGGGGCGTATCCTGCTGGACGGTACGGATCTGACCTTCCAGCCGGAGCACCGGCGCAGCCGGGTCATCGGGCGGCTGTTTCAGGACCCCATGCGGGGGACCGCTCCCCACATGACCATCGAGGAGAATCTGGCGCTGGCCTATCTGCGAGCCTCCCACGGAAGCCCCTTCCGCCGCATCACGCCCAGGGACCGGGAGCGGTTCCGCAGCCAGCTGGCCCAGCTGGACATGGGGCTGGAGGAGCGGATGCACCAGCCGGTGGGGCTGCTGTCCGGCGGTCAGCGGCAGGCGCTGACGCTGCTGATGGCCACCATGGTGCCGCCGAAGCTGCTGCTGCTGGACGAGCACACGGCGGCACTGGACCCCGCCACGGCGGACAAGGTGCTGGAGCTGACCCGGCGCATCGTGGCGGAGCACCGCATCACCTGTCTGATGGTGACCCACAACATGGCGCAGGCCCTGTCTCTGGGCAGCCGCACCCTGATGATGGCGGAGGGCTCCATTGTACTGGATGTCTCCGGGGCAGAGCGGGAGGGGCTCACGGTCAATGACCTGCTGGAGCGCTTCCGCAGCGGCGCAGGCCATGCGCTGGACAATGACCGGATCCTGCTTGCGTGAGGGAGATGTTTTGATTTGTCTGCGGGGACTTCAATGGGACGGGTCTCCGACGGGTGACTTTGATGGGAACGTGCCTCCGGCGGCCCACTTTTCCCACCAGCTGGAAAAGTGGGCAAAAGAGCCGTTTGAAACCGATGGTTTCAAAACTTCCTTTGCTCTCAACAGTTGCGTTCGCTATGGGCTGTAAAGGGAATTGACTCTGCAACAGACCCGCTGCCGCTCCCACTCAGGTGGAGGGGCGTGTGGGTCTATCGCTGGGAAATGACAGGCTATCTCTATGGTGATAGCCTTCAGTCGTCATGATCCGTCTCGCTTTTGTTGTCTCCGGCGGGTAACTTTCTGCCAATAGCGGCAGAAAGTCACCCGCCGGAGGCAAAACAATGCACATAAAAGATTGAAAGTCAGCACAAGGCCCCCGGACGGGAGGAATTTTCACTCCTTCTGTCCGGGGGTCTTTTGGGCAAGCGATCCAAGGCTGCCGCACTTAAAACCGCCTCTTACAGCTGCCCCTTATGACGGCCGCCATATCTATCATACACATATAATTATAATGGTCTCCGCACGGCAGCTGATCTCCGACTTATGCTTCACCGCTCCAGACGGTGGATGGCCCCGGCAGTCAGCAGTGCTGCGCCCAGGGGCAGAACGTCCTCATTGAACACCACCTTCGGATTGTGCATGGGCTGGCCGTAGCGGGGGTCCTCCTGCGGTACCCCCGCCCCCAGCAGCAGGTAGGCGCAGGGCAATTCATAGGTGTAGGAGGCAAAATCCTCGGAACCCATACCACCCTCCTTCAGCCGGTAGACCTTCTCCCGGCCCAGCAGTGTTTCCGCCAGCGCCGCCATATCCTCCGTCAGGGCCGGATCGTTTTGCAGCGGCGGGGCCGAGGCCAGCTCCTCCATCTGCGCGCTGCCCCGGAAGGCAGAGGCAATGCCCTCCGACAGTTGGCGGATACGCTCCATGATCCGGGCCGTCACCGCCCGGTCAAAGGTACGGACCGTCCCCTCCAGCACCGCCTCATCGGGGATGATGTTGGGAGCCTGTCCCGCCTGAAACCGACCCACCGTCACCACTGCCGGGGTCTTGGCGGGAAGCTCCCGGCCGGTGATCTCCTGCAGGGCCAGCCAGATCTGGGCGGCGATGCCGATGGGGTCCACGCCCGTCTCCGGCATGGCCCCGTGGCACCCCTTTCCCCGCACCGTGATGCGGAACAGGGTGCAGCCCGCCATGAAGGTCCCGCTGCCGCACAGCACCGTCCCGGAGGGGGTGCCGGAGTGGACGTGGAGGGCCAGCGCCTCGCCGGGGGCCGGATTTTGCAGGACTCCCGCCGCCAGCATGGACTTTGCGCCGGTGAAGCCCTCTTCGTCCGGCTGGAACACCAGCTTCACCGTGCCGGAGAGCTCCTGCCGGTGCCGCATCAGCAGTTGGGCCGCCCCCAGCAGCATAGCGGTGTGCATATCGTGGCCGCAGGCGTGCATGCAGCCGTTTTCCGATTGGAAGGGCAGGCCCGACTGCTCCTGTCCCCGGAGGGCATCCATGTCCGCCCGCAGCAGGATGCAGCGTCCGGTGTCAGTTCCGGTGACGGTGGCGGTCAGGCCGCCGCCCAACTCCTGTGGATGGTATCCCATCTCCGTCAGCCGCTCCTTGACATAGGCCACCGTCTCCGGCAGAACCGCCCCGGCCTCCGGGTTCCGGTGCAGGCGGCGACGATCCGCCGTCAGCTGAGGCTGCATGGTCTGCGCCTCCCGGCGTAATTCCTGAATATCCATGGTATTCGCTCCTTTTGCTGTTGGTTTTTCTATGATTATACACGCTGTGGTGGGAGAAATCTTGCATATTTTGAAAACAGCAGCGCCGGAAGCAAATATTTTTTCTGGAGTCCCTTGACATCTTCTTCCGCCGGTGGTATAGTACTACCAACCTACCGAATTAGTAGTATTATCAAAAACGATCATCGGCCCCTGCCGCATGGAAAGGAAGCGCTGTTATGTCCCGCATTTATCCCTCTGCCGATCAGCTCATCGGCCACACTCCCCTGCTGGAGCTGACCCATCTGGAGAAGAAGTACGGTCTGAAGGCTCGTCTGCTGGGCAAGCTGGAGTATCTCAACCCCGCCGGCTCCGTGAAGGATCGTATCGCCCGTGCCATGATCGATGACGCAGAGGCGAAGGGCCTGCTGAAGCCCGGCAGCGTTATCATCGAGCCTACTTCCGGCAATACCGGCATCGGTCTGGCCTCCGTGGCCGCCGCCCGTGGCTATCGGGTCATCATCGTCATGCCGGAGACCATGAGCGTGGAGCGCCGCCAGCTGATGAAGGCCTACGGCGCGG
>ERZ772881.3272-NODE-3272-length-10088-cov-24.925446_pt1 | contig 10088 bp, 8 predicted proteins | sample MGYA00580581_ERZ772881 | MGnify/ENA primary metagenome ERZ772881 (study PRJEB29015, sample SAMEA2737668) | human gut metagenome | biome: human gut; feature: human-associated habitat; material: faeces | place: China | collected 2012 ...
GTAGACATACGGCTCGGTGCGGTGGATCTCGCTGATATCCTCGATGTACGCCGGGCAGGTCTTTTTGTAAATTTCAAACGCACGGTCGCCGTGGCCGACAACAGTCTCGGCGCAGCTGACCCAGGGGTTATTGTGGCAGAAGATGCCCGCGTTCTCCTTGTAGCCCGGGGGATAGCTGGAAATCTCGCCCAGTTCCAGATGGTACTTCGTGTAGGCGGGCTGCAGCAGCACGATGCCGTACTTCGTGTCCAGCTTTTCTTTTACACTCTGCAAAGCCGTCACGGCTTCGCCGGTTTTTACGCCGATGCCCGCCATCACGCACATGCCCTGCGGCTCAATGAAGATTTTGCCTTCGCCGCACACCTCGCCGCCAACCACATGGCCGTAAGCATCGTAGGCGCGGCGGAACCACCTTCCATCCCAACCGGCAGTCAGCACGGTGTGTTCCATCTCTGCAACCTCGGCACGCACGGCGGCGGCCTCGTCTGCGTGACCGGTGGCATCCAGAATTTCGGCAAAGGCGTTGCCGTATTTGACATACATGCCGGCAATGAACACGCTTTCGGCCACAGGGCCGTCACTCGGGCCGGTGGTCTGGAAGCTCTCGCCAGACTCCTTGCTGAAGCAGTTCAGGTTCAGACAGTCGTTCCAGTCGGCACGGCCAATCAGCGGCAGACCATGCGGACCCTTGTGGGTGCGCAGGTAGCCAAAGCTGCGGCGCAGATGCTCAAGCAGCGGCTGTGCAAGGCTGTGGTCGTTATCAAAGTCCACCGGTTCGTCCAGAATCGAGTAGTCGCCCGTCTCGCCCAGATAGGCGTACACGGCAGCAATCAGCCACAGCGGGTCATCGTTGAAGCCGGAGCCGATGTCCATGTTGCCCTTTTTCGTCAGCGGCTGGTACTGGTGGTAGGCGCTGCCGTCGGGGAACTGGGTGGCGGCAATGTCCAGAATGCGCTCCCGCGCGCGGGCGGGGATCAGATGCACAAAGCCGAGCAGATCCTGACAGGAATCGCGGAAGCCCATGCCGCGGCCCGTGCCGCTCTCATAATAGCTGGCAGAGCGGCTCATGTTGAAGGTGACCATGCACTGGTACTGGTTCCAGGTATTGACCATGCGGTCGAGCTTTTCATCGCTGCTCTTGACCGAGTAGGTGGACAGCAGGTTGTTCCAGTGGTCGTACAGCCTGGCAAGTGCCGCATCGACCTGCGCATCCGTGGCATAGCGGGCAGCCATCGCCTGGGCGCGGGTCTTATTGATGACGCCGGGCGCGGCCCACTTCTCGTCCTCCGGGTTTTCTATATAGCCCAAAACAAAAATCAGGCTGCGGCTTTTGCCGGGCTGCAGGGTGACATTGACTTGATGCACGCCAACGGGTGCCCAGCCGTGGGCAACAGAGTTGGTGCAACGGCCGTTTTCCACGACCTCGGGATTCGCATTGCTGCGCCATGCGCCTAAAAAGGCGTCCCGGCTCGTGTCAAAGCCGTCAATGGGCGTGTTGACGGTGAACAATGCGTAATGGTTGCGGCGCTCGCGGTACTCGGTCTTGTGGTAGATGGTGCTGCCCTCGACCTCGACTTCGCCGGTAGAGAAATTGCGCTGGAAGTTGGTGGAATCGTCCACAGCATTCCAGAGGCAGAACTCCAGATAGCTGAATATAGTAAACGATTTCGGTACATCACTCTCGTTGGTCAGCACCAGACGGTCGATCTCGCAGTTGTCGCCTACCGGCACAAACAGCTCCAGCTTCGCGGTCAGACTGTTCTTTTTGCCGGTAATGATGCTGTACCCGAGGCCGTGGCGGCACTCATAGCTGTCCAGCTCGGTCTGGGTGGGCTGCCAGCCGGGATTCCAGACGGTATCGCCATCCTTAATATAGTAATACCGGCCGTTAGAGTCCGCAGGTACGTTATTGTAGCGGTAGCGAGTGATACGCCGCAGCTTGGCATCCCTGTAAAAGCTGTACCCACCGGCCGTGTGGGAAACAAGGCTGAAGAATGCCTCGCTGCCCAGATAGTTGATCCACGGCAGTGGCGTGCGCGGCGTGGTGATGACATATTCGCGTGCGGTATCGGAAAAATGACCGAACTTCATAGAGACCCTCTCCTTACTTATGGAAAGCAGATAAAATCGTGAGTTCAAGTCGAAAACGATTAAGTTATTACCCTTACAATACCGCGTTTTTCGGATAATTGCAAGGGCCGCGGCTGAATTTAACGATGATTTGGCAGGTTTCACAATTTGTGCGGCCGAAAATTGTAACGAAAAGCGGATGCTACCTATTATTTATAAGGATACTTTCTGGCTGTGGACACCCCAAAAGCAGATGGCAGTCAGGCTTGCAGGCCATTACTGGGTCGGAAAAGGCAGAAGAAGGCGCAAATTATGTCTCTTTTTCAGCGAAACTCCAAACGAAATTACCAAAACAGGTGTTTTGGCTTTTTGCAAATCGCCAAATCGAATCGAAATGCACAAAAAATGCCAAAAAGGCATTGATTTTATGGTTGATATGTTGTATAGTGAAGATGCGAAAACGATTAAGGAAGATGCAAGGAGGCGATATCATGGCATCCATCAAAGACATCGCAAAGGCATGCGGGGTCTCGGTGGCTACCGTGAGCAAGGCGCTGAACGGTCACAACGATATCAGTCAGGCTACCAAAGAAAAGGTACGCGAGGCGGCAAGGCAGATCGGCTACATGCCAAACTCCGCAGCGCGGGCCTTAAAAACGAACCGTACCTATAATCTGGGCGTCCTTTTCGTGGACGAGGCGCAAAGCGGTCTGACGCATGAATTCTTCGCGGCTGTTCTGGACAGCTTCAAACGCCACGCCGAGGGCAGAGGCTATGATATCACCTTTATCAACCACAACATTGGCCACGGACACTCCAGTTACTTAGAGCACTGCCGCTACCGCGGCGTTGACGGCGTGATTGCTGCCTGCATCAAGTTCGATGACCCGGAGGTTATTGAGCTGGCTTACAGCAACCTGCCGATCGTCACAGTTGACCATGTCTTTAACAACCGGGCTGCCGTACTTTCCGATAACACCGATGGTGTCCACAAGTTAGTGGATCAGCTTGCCGCGCTGGGGCATGAGCGAATCGCTTATATCCACGGTGAGAATCACAGCGCAGTCACCCAGAAGCGCCTGGTCGGTTTCTACCGTGCCTGCGCCGCCCATGGGATCACGGTGCCGGATACCTACATCGTGCCGAGCACCTACCGAGATGCGAAAAGCTGCGCCGCTGCGACCCGTCAGCTGCTGGCATTGCCGCAGCGCCCCACGGCGATCCTCTTCCCGGATGACTTCTCCGCCATCGGCGGCATCCAGACCATCCGTGAGGAAGGACTTCTGATTCCGCGGGATATTTCGGTGGCCGGCTATGACGGCAACCTGATCTCGCAGATCATGTCCCCGCAGCTGACCACCTACCGGCAGGACACCGAAGCGCTGGGCCGCGCCGCGGCAGAGCTGCTTATCGAGCAGATCGAATCCCCGCGCACGGCATTGCCGGAACAGAAACTGATCTCCGGCAGCCTGCTGAAAGGGCAGTCCGTCGATGTCCCCAATCCATAGGTTCAAACCCGCGAGGATGCGGGTCACAATATCTGATTCATACATGAGTTCTTTTTTAAAAGGAGGAAAAGACATTATGAAAAAGGCAATGAGTTTATTGACCGCCACTGCAATGGCAGCCACCTTGCTGGCAGGCTGCGGCGGAGGCGCCGCAAGCTCGTCCGCAGCCCCTGCCGCTGATTCGACCTCTACCGAAGCCAGCAGCACGGCCGCAGAGCCTGCTGCCGATGCAGCCGCAGAGGAGGGAAAGGTCCTGAACATCTGGTGCTGGAACGATGAATTCCAGTCCCGCTTCAACGACTATTACCCCGGCGTCAAGGAGATTGCCGCCGACAAGTCCACCACGACGCTGGATAACGGTGTCACCGTAAAGTGGACCATCAACCCCAACGATAACAACAACTACCAGAATAAGCTGGACGAGGCCCTGCTCAAGCAGGACAGCGCCGCTGCCGATGACAAGATCGACATCTTCCTGATCGAGGCGGACTACGCGCTGAAATATGTGGATTCCGAATATACGCTGGATGTCAAGAAGGATGTCGGCCTGACCGATGATGATCTCAAGGATCAGTACCAGTACACCAAGGACATCGTTACCGTGGATGGCGTGCAGAAGGGCACCACATGGCAGGCGACCCCGGGCCTGTTTGCCTACCGCCGCTCCATCGCCAAGGATGTGCTGGGCACCGATGACCCGACCGAGGTTCAGGCCGCGCTGAGCGATTGGGATAAGTTCAACGATGTGGCTGAGAAGGCCGCTGCCAAGGGCTACAAGATGCTCTCCGGCTACGATGATTCCTACCGCACCTTCTCCAACAATGTTTCCGCCGGTTGGGTGGACGGCACGACCGTCAAGGTCGACCCCAACATTATGAACTGGGTCGATCAGACCAAGACCTACACCGATAACGGCTACAACAACAAGACCAGCCTGTGGAGCGACCAGTGGGCCGCCGATCAGGGCCCTGCCGGCAAGGTTTTCGGCTTCTTCTACTCCACTTGGGGCATCAACTTCACCCTGCTGGGCAACTCTCTGGCCACGCCTGAGTCTGAGGGAGGCAAGCAGGAAGTCGGCAACGGTATCTTCGGCGATTATGCAGTCTGTCAGGGTCCTCAGCCGTATTACTGGGGCGGCACCTGGATCTGCGCAGCAACCGGCACCGACAACATCCCCACGATCAAGGATGTTATGTACTCTCTGACCTGCGATGCCGACATCATGACCAAGATCACCGAGGATACGCAGGACTACACCAACAGCAAGAGCGCTATGGATTCCATCGCAGCTGACCCGAACTTCGGCTCCGCATTCCTCGGCGGCCAGAACCACATTGCCCTCTTTGCAGAGGTTGCACCTACCATTGATATGTCCAACGCCGGTCCGTATGATCAGGGCTGCAACGAGACCTTCCAGAGCTGCTTCAAGGATTACTTTGACGGTACGGTTGACCTTGAGACCGCGAAGAAGAACTTTGAGGATCAGATCAAGGTCAAGTATCCTGAGCTGAGCAGCGTCGAATGGCCCGCATAAATACCTGCGTGACCTTAAGGCAACACCGCACAATTCCCGCCTGACGGCTTAAGCACCGCTCCGGCGGCTGCCGCACCTCGCTCGCCGTATCGGCACTTAGAATTATGCGCTATTACCTTGAACAAAACGAACTGAACCGCAAACGCCATGCCAGGGGCGGGGAAAGACGCCCGCCCCTGGTTTTGTTTTTATCAGATTTTGAAAGGCTCTGCCCCCAGCAGGGCAATGCCCACACAGCTAAGGAGGGCGAGACCTATGAAAACAAAAAGCAAGGGCATGAGCTACGCCAAATGGGGCTATATATTTCTGGCGCCGTTCTTTATTACCTTTTTCATCTTCCAGTTTTGGCCGCTGGCAACGACCATCTACTATTCCTTCTTTGAGTATTTCCGCAGCGGCTTAAAGATCATCGGCCCCAACTTTGTGGGGCTGAAAAACTATGCCGCCATGATCAAAGAGGTGCCGAAGTATTTCAGCAATACCATGATCATGTGGCTGATGGGCTTTATCCCGCAGATTATTGTATCGTTGGTGCTGGCGGCGTGGTTTACTGATCTTCGGTTGAAGCTGCGGTTTCAGGGCTTCTTCAAGACCGTCATTTATATGCCCAACCTTATCATGGCATCGGCGTTCGCCATGCTGTTCTTTACCCTGTTTTCAAACGCGGAGACAGGGCCGATCAACTCGATCCTGCTCAAGCTCGGCATTGTGGCTGAGCCGGTGCGCTGGCTTTCCAATGTCTGGACAGCGCGCGGTCTGGTTGGGCTGATGAACTTCCTGATGTGGTTCGGCAATACGACCATCATTCTGATGGCTGCCATCATGGGTGTGGACCCCGGCCTGTATGAGGCCGCCCAGCTGGACGGTGCATCCTCGACCACAATGTTCTGGCGCATCACGATCCCGCTGATCCGCCCGCTGCTCGTCTACACGCTGATCACCAGCCTCATCGGCGGCCTGCAGATGTTTGATGTGCCGCAGGTTTTGACCAACGGCAAGGGCGACCCGAACGGCTCGACCAACACCATTATCATGTACCTGAACCAGCACCTGTACAGCAAAAACTACGGCACAGCCGGCGCTATCTCGGTGCTGATGTTCCTGCTTTGCGCGGTGCTTTGCGTCATCATCTACTTTACCCTCACGCAGGAGGATGACGGCCTGACCCGTGAGCAGCGCAAGGCTGAGAAAGCCCGCATCAAGGCAGCTAAAGCGGCCGCTAAGCATCACTAAGGAAGGAGCGTGAACAGTATGCCGAACGAGACCAAAACCGCAGCCACCACTACCGCAAAGGCAAGCAAAATTCACGACCCTATGCTGACCCTGCAGCGTGCAGTGGCCTATATCGTGCTGTTTGTCCTCTGCTTTATCTGCCTGTTCTTCTTCTATGTGCTGATCGTCAACGCCACGCACAACAACTTTACCATCCAGCAGGGGTTTGACCCGCTGCCCCGCGGCAGCTTTGGCGTCAACTTCTTCAACACCACCCATGATGCCAATGTACCGATCCTGACCGGTCTGCGCAACAGCCTGATCGTGTCGGCTGCCTGTGCGGCGCTGTCGGTCTATTTCAGCGCACTGACGGCCTACGCCATCTATGCGTATGACTTCAAGCTGCGCAAGCTGGCCTTTACCGTCATTCTGCTCATCATGACGATGCCCACACAGGTTTCGGCGCTCGGCTTTTTGAACCTGATGGACTCGATGAAGCTGACCAACACCCTCTGGCCGCTGATTTTGCCGAGTATTGCCGCGCCGACGGTGTTCTTCTTCATGAAGCAGTACATGGATTCGAGCCTGCCGCGCGACATTATTGACGCGGCGCGCATTGACGGCTCGGGGGAGTTCCACACCTTTAACACGGTCATTCTGCCTATCCTGAAGCCCGCCATGGCGGTGCAGGCAATATTCAGCTTTGTGGGCGCGTGGAACAACTACTTTATCCCGGCGCTGATCATCAACGATGCCAAGTGGAAAACGGTGCCCATACTGGTTGCACAGCTGCGCAGCGCGGACTTTTTGAAGTTCGATATGGGTAAGGTGTATATGATGATTACCATTGCGATTCTGCCCGTTATGATCGTCTATCTGCTGCTCTCCAAGTACATTGTCCGGGGCGTTGCATTGGGCAGCGTGAAAGGGTAAAAAAGTTTTATAGACCGTAAAAAGCGGGCGAACAGAAATGTTCGCCCGCTTCAGTTTGTCGAAAAAGTCCTTTTTCGGGTAGAAATGTAGGGCGCGTGTCTATCTCCGCGCTAAGAGCTGCCGCTGTGCGGCGGTTACGCTCCGAAACGCGCCTGCGGGCGCAGTGACCGCGCCGCACCGCTGGCTGTGCGCAGCGCATAAAATCGCGCCGGACGGCGCGCGGTTTCACGGTATATCGTACTATTTGATAGGCTCCATGCGCGTCTTGATGATTTCGCTGATTTTCTCGGCGTCGCTGTCGGGTTCGGTCAGCCCAACGATCTGCCTGTCATCCGCCATGCCGAAAATAAGCGCGTCGCCCAGCGTGTTCGCAAAAGCGCTCATGCTCTTGCACTAGCTTTTGCGTGCTTTAATTATACAACTTGGCAGGGTCGGTTTGCAATCGTAAGTTGTACTCTCCGGTGGTAAGTTGTACGCATGGCCGTAAGACCATAGCGGGAAGAATCCAATTTTTTGTAGTTTTACGGATAGGATACGATAGTATATTAGTATTTTATTTATTTAATTATTTATTTGTGCAGGATTTACCTGTACAGGGAAATCCAGTCTAGGTAAAAGCCTTTGTGGTAAAATAAAAAATCCCCGGAAAGCGGGGATTTTGGGGCAATATTTGGCTGGGAGGGCACCGCTCCGACGCGGTGTGAATGCGCCTAAACAAGGGCGTTTCTCGCGGTGACAGGGGTCCAATCTGTACAGTTGGAAGTGAACCGGGAATGGGCGGAAGAACAACAAATTCAAATAGCCCGTCGGTTTTCGGGTGGGGGAGCTGTATATCATGATTTGGGTAATGTCAATTTAACTTTTATCGAAACAGTGTCCCGCTTGCCTGATTTCAGTCTTTATCTTCATCGGATACTGGATTTCTTAAAACAGATAGGATTGCCGGCAAAAGGAGATGAACGGCTGGGTATCTATCTTGATGGTCTGAAAATATCGGGGAGTGCCCAGTGCGTACACAAGAACAGGGTGCTTTATCATTGTACTTTGTTGTATGATACGAATCTTACCGCTTTAAACAAGGTACTGAATCCGGAGAGGAACATTGAGACGGGTGTGGCATCATCTGTGTATGCTGTTCCGTCTGTCCGTAGTGAAGTCACAAATATCAGTCGTTACTTACCTATGGAAACGGTTGATCATTTCAAAGCGATACTTTTCGAATATTTTAGTCAGAAGGGATGTGCTGATACTTTCAGTGAGAAAGAATTGGAAGCAATCCATAAACTTCGGACTGAGAAATATATTTGCGAAGAATGGATATTCAGTCGTTGAGTCCGGTTAAAAATACTTTAACCTAAAACTTTCTTTTTCAGCGGGTTGTTTTAATAGTTCAAGGTTGAATAATAAATTTACTGTCTATGTCAAGATTCGAAATAAAAATGCCTAAGTTGGGCGAGAGTATAACCGAAGGGACGATTGTCTCTTGGTCTGTGAAAGTGGGGGATATCATTCAGGAAGACGATGTTCTCTTCGAGGTAAATACGGCGAAAGTCAGTGCGGAAATACCTTCACCGGTAGCCGGTAAGGTCGTGGAAATCCTGTTTAAGGAAGGAGATACAGTCGCTGTGGGTACAGTGGTTGCTGTTGTAGATATGGGAGGTGAAGAGGCATCCGATGAAGAAACTGCAAGTGGAAAAGAAACTGCAGAAAGCAAGGAGAATACTTCTTCTGATGCAGGAAAAGTATCTTCTCAGGTAGCAAAGGCTGAAGAACGCTGGTATTCTCCTGTGGTGATTCAATTGGCACGAAGTGCGAATATTCCGAAAGAAGAACTTGATTCGATACAAGGCACAGGATACGAAGGCCGGTTGAGCAAGAAAGATATAAAGGATTATATTGATAAGAAGAAAAGGGGAATTTCCGAAGTCTCGAAGGCGGCGATACCTACCGGTGATGCACCTACGGCTTCTACGACATCTTCTCCTGCATCGGTTTCCGTGCCCACGCCTGTTGCTGCACCGTCTGCTCCATCTAAACAAACACCTGCGGCTGCCAATATTCCGGGAGTAGAAGTGAAAGAAATGGATCGTGTCCGCCGGATTATTGCGGATCATATGGTGATGTCCAAGAAGGTTTCACCACACGTAACCAATGTAGTAGAGGTAGACGTAACCAGACTGGTACGATGGCGTGAAAAGAATAAAGACGCTTTCTTCCGTCGTGAGGGAGTGAAACTGACCTATATGCCTGTCATAACAGAAGCTGTTGCAAAAGCATTGGCAGCATATCCTCAGGTCAATGTATCTGTTGACGGATATAATATTCTTTTCAAGAAACATATCAATATCGGTATTGCTGTTTCTTTGAATGATGGCAATCTGATAGTTCCTGTGGTACATGATGCCGATCATCTGAACTTGAACGGATTGGCTGTAGCTATAGACTCGCTGGCATTGAAGGCTCGTGATAACAAATTGATGCCGGATGATATTGACGGAGGTACGTTTACCATTACTAATTTCGGTACATTCAAGAGTTTGTTCGGTACGCCGGTAATCAATCAGCCCCAGGTTGCCATTTTGGGAGTGGGATATATTGAGAAGAAGCCTGCCGTAATAGAGACACCGGAAGGTGATACGATTGCTATCCGTCATAAGATGTATCTGTCCCTCTCTTATGACCATAGAGTCGTGGATGGTTCATTAGGTGGCAACTTCCTCTATTTTATTAAAGATTATCTGGAAAACTGGAAAGAATAACTTAATACCTTGATAAGTATGAAAAAGTACAATATAAAAACCACAGATGTGGAACTGCTGAAGAAATGGTAT
>ERZ772881.3276-NODE-3276-length-10051-cov-19.353041_pt1 | contig 10051 bp, 8 predicted proteins | sample MGYA00580581_ERZ772881 | MGnify/ENA primary metagenome ERZ772881 (study PRJEB29015, sample SAMEA2737668) | human gut metagenome | biome: human gut; feature: human-associated habitat; material: faeces | place: China | collected 2012 ...
TCAGATCATGGCGATTCTGAATGACAGCAACCCCTTCAATAAAAAGGCCAAGGCAGAGGAATTGGAAACGCTGCTGGACAAGTACGTTCCCGGTGTAGAGGCCATGAGGACAAAGCTGAAAAAGTATGACAAGACCTACAAGGAGCTGACCGCAGAAAATGCGGAACTGGAAAAGGAACTCAACTCTGCATCCCGTGAGAGCATTCAGAAAAAACTGGAGATTCAGCGCAAGCTTTCCGAGTTGGATGAGCTTCGCCGCACTGTAGATTCCATCCCCGATGCCGTAATCCGGGAATACACCGAGCAGAAATATGTGCATCACGGTCGAATGAATCAGGAAATCTGAGGCAATACTACTTTTGAAAGAGAGGAATTCTATGGCAGAAATCAAGGAAATGAAACCAGGAATGACTGAACAGAAAAAGCAGGCTGTCATCGAACAGCTCTGGCTGACTTATTACAATGATACGCTATTTGCAAAGGGACTGATCACGGAAGAACAGCGCAATAAGATGCGTTTGATGATCAGGAGCCGTACTGCTGCAAAGGCGCGATAAGATAAATAGGGCGGCAATCGTGAGAGACACGGTTGCCGCCCAAATTTTTTTGACAACTTTTAAGATTATCTTGAAAAGTTCATTTGTTTGCGATATAATATTTGCATATGATGATACAGCGAACTTTTTAGAAAGGAACCATTATGGATATACATTCTGTCAGGCAACAGCTGCGGATGAAAAGCATCTACGATATTCCGCTTCGGGTAACCTACTATGCCCGTGTTTCTTCGGAATCGGATGAACAGCTGAACTCTCTGGGCAACCAGATCAGTTATTACGAGGATTTCATCAGGAAGAACGCTGCGTGGACATTCGTGCCGGGATATATTGACGAGGGACTGTCCGGTATTTCCACCAAACGCCGTGAGAATTTCAATCGCATGGTGGATGATGCAGAAGTCGGTAAATTTGATCTTGTTATCACAAAGGAAATCTCCCGTTTTGCTCGCAATACGCTGGACTCTATCCAGTATACCAGACAGCTCCTGAATGCGGGAGTCGGTGTCTTTTTCCAGAACGATAATATCAACACCTTCGACGAGGACTCCGAGCTTCGTTTGTCCATCATGTCCTCCATCGCGCAGGATGAACTCCGCAAGCTGTCCTCACGTGTGAAATTCGGTCACCAGCAAGCCATCAAGTCGAGCGTCGTACTCGGCAACAGCCGCATTTTCGGCTACACAAAAGCGGACGGGAAGCTGGTCATTGACGAAACGGAAGCGCCGATGGTGCGGGAACTGTTTGAACTCTACGCAACCGGTGAATACTCGATGAAGCAGTTAGAGACACTGTTCTGGGACAAGGGCTATCGCAATCACAACGGCAAAAAAATCGCGCACACCACCATGTCCAACATCATTTCAAATCCCAAATACAAGGGCTACTACGTTGGCAACAAGGTCAAGGTCGTGGACATGTTCACGAAGAAGCAGAAATTCCTCCCGCCGGAGGAATGGGTCATGTTCAAGGACGAAACAGGAGAAATTGTCCCCGCAATCGTAACGGAAGAAATTTGGGATCAGGCCAATGCCGTGCTGAAAAAGCGCAGCGAGGACGTGAAGGCTCGGCAGGGCGTCTGCAACCACGCCAATCTCCTGACAGGAAAGCTATGGTGTACGGAGTGCGGACAGCCCTACTACCGCCGCGAATCCGAGGACAAGCGCGGGAGAAAGAACAGCAAATGGCTCTGCTCCGGCAAGATCAAAAACGGCGCGGATTCCTGTAAATCCTTTGCCATCTACGAAAGCGAGATCAAGCCGCTGCTGTTCGAGGTGTTCCGTGACACGGCGGCAGACGCCGATGCGATGGTGGAAGAATATATCCGTATGTACAATGAGCTGACGCAGCACGGCTCGCTCCGGAAAAAGATCGAACAGCAGAATAACATCATCGATCAGGCAAATCGGAAGAAGAATAAGCTCCTGCAGCTTGCCGCAGACGACAGTATTACGAACGCGGATTTCAAGAAGATGACTGCTGACTGCAATCGTGAAATAGAAGAAGCCGAAAAGGAAATCGCAGAGCTGGAGCAGACAGCTGCCGAGGGCGACGCCTTCAAGCAGAAGATCGATGAGATCCGCAGAGTCCTGACGAACGCCCAGCGCGACGCGGCGCAGGGGATCATCACAAAGGAGTTCATCGACAAGTATATCAGCAAGATCTTCGTGACACCGAAAGACGACACGACTATGCTGCTTCAGGTCAAGATCTTCACCGGGGAAACGACGGAAAAGTACCTCCGGAAGCTCGAAAGCCGCACGGGTCACATCACCCGCGATTTGACTGAACAAGCAGAAAAGCCAGACGCCGCAAGGGTTTCCAGCCCTGACGATTCTATGGGTCACACGTCTAAGAAAATGATCGAGTCCTACGAGCGCAACATGAAGTAAGTCTTTTTCTCCGGAACACCGGAGGCGAAGACGGGGGCCGCTGCAAAAGCAGCGGCTCCTTTTCATAGAAAATGGTCTTGAATTGAATTTCTGCATATGATATGGTAAAATGGGAGAAAGTAGCAATTTTTGAAAAACGGGAGAAAAAAGGAACAATAATGAAGCGATGCTTTACCAGTCTGACCGCGCTGCTCTGCTCGGCGGCGATCCTGCTGTGCAGCCTGCCCATGCAGGCGCTGGCGGCGGAGTTCCGGATGCAGACAGCCTACGAAGACGTCTTGCCGGACGAACTGACCGCGCAGAAAGAAGCGCCCGCCGCCACGGAAGAACCGGAAGCGCCCGAGTCCGCGGAGCAGCTGGAACCGGCTGCGGACGCCTCCGCAGAGCCGGAAGCCGCCCCGGAGGCGCCCGTCGTCTCCGTCCTTTCCACCGGCAACAAGTCCGGCGATTTTACATACAGCGTTCTGTCCGACAATACCGCGCAGATCACGGGGTATTCGGGAACGGCGGCAAATCTGATTGTTCCGGATAAACTGGACGGGTATACGGTGACGGAAATTGGTAAGCTATGCTTCAGCGGAAACATAACTCTGGTTTCTCTGAAGCTTCCGGATACGGTAACAAGGATCGGCACCAGAGCGTTTGCGTACTGCACAAACCTTGCGAGTATCAACTATCCGCTTCATCTGGAAAGCGCAGGAGATTATTATAACGGCGGCTATCTGTTCGATGGAACCAGGATCAGCAGCATCACCGTACCGGAGGGCGTAACGGAATTACCCTCGTACGTATTTCAGGGCGCTTATATGCTGACGGAGGTTCAGCTGCCGACAACCCTTACGTCAATTGGAAGCAGCGCGTTCAGCGGCTGTTCACAGCTTCCCGCGCTCTGTATCCCTATTGGCGTGACCCAAATTGGAATGAATGCTTTCACGGGCTGTACTGAACTGCGGCAGGCTGCGTTCCTCGGAACGAAGTGCACGTTCGGGAGAGATGCATTCAAGTATTCGGAAAATGTTTCGTTCTACTGCCCGATGGCATCGGAGGAGGCGCTGTACGCCATTGAAAATGATATCCCGATCGTACCGACCGGCGGCGTTCAGGATGATCCGGCGAGCGTACTGGACTATTCCGGCTGCGCCTACTTTGCTGAGCTTGGCTCTATGGCCGCGAACGGACTTGTTTCCGTCACGGTGCGCTATGCCGTCAAGGCCAACATGAAATCGGCTGTCGAAAATAAAAGTCTGAAGCTGTATCTGCCCGAAACAGCGGAGCTGTATGAACAGACACTGAAGCTTGACGGCGTGCTCTGCAAGGAATATACCTGCGACGAAAATATGCTGACGGTTCCGGTCGAAAAGGACAGCGGAACGCTTAAATTCTCTCTGCATATGACCGCGCAGGGCAGCCTGTTCAGCTATGCTGTGCTGCTTCGCACGAAGGACGGCGTATCCGGAAAGGACATCGTCGGCATCCTGAACGACAAGGTAAATGTGCTGACGCTGAACGCACCGGACACTGTTACAATGGACACTGTAACGGTAAGCGGTCTTGCGCCTGCGTCCGCAGAAGTGAAGCTGTCGGTGAACGGAAGCGCACAGCAGACAGTGACGGCCTCGAAGGCAGGCAGCTGGAGCGGGACGGTCACGCTCCCGTCTCCGAAGGACTACTACAGCTATACCATTCTGGCCGAATGCCAGTCCGGCGATACGATCATGCAGCAATCCGCAACTGTGACCTATCATGCCGAAGAACCAACGGTCACGGATTTTAAGATGTATTACACTGAGAATGACAAGATCCGTTCCTGCGACCTTCTGCAGATTGGGCCGGTCAGACCTAAGGTTTACTTCCTGCCCGGCACAGAATTCCGCTTTGAGCTCAAGCTTGACCATCCGGAGCAGATCGACACGATTTACGTTACCAGCACCCGAAGCAATGAAGTCAAGTATCTGCGTGCGACATACGATGAGGAACGCGGCCTGTTTACCACGAACGGCTATTTTGACGAAAATGACCGCCGCTATGTCCCCGGCACGATCGGCTTCGAGTATATCAAGAAGGTCACACCGGTAACTGTCGATGCAAGCTATGACTGGAGCATTTTTAACGAGCAGTTGCCCGCAGACGCGGCCAGTGCAGTTCGCTTCAGCGAATATTCAGACCTGGACTGCAATGCGCAGATCGATTTCGGCAGTATTTTCAGTGACCTGGGCGGTGTTTTCGTCGATGCAGGCGTGAGCGTATATGACGAAGCGACGGATGGGGATCTTGGAGACTGGCTGGGTGTATTCGAGGATTTTGAAAACATGACCTCATACCTCATACCCGGCAAGGACAATGAAAAATACTATGTGACAATAGACTACAGCGATCCGTTCAGCTATGCCATGCTGGTCCGTGATCTCAGCGGATCGAGCTATTTAAAGGTCATTCTGGACAGCCGGACCGATCAGACAGAAAACCTGAAGGAGCTCTGGACGCTGGTGCAGATCTCCGATACGCTGTCAAGTGTCAATACCATTACAAAGATGGTGTACAAGCAGCATTCCATCCATACAGACATGGATGAGCTGCGTGAGGAGCTGCTGCGGACGTCATATGGCACGCCGCAGCAGCGTCAGGAGGCATTGCGTCAGGTCGACGAGCTTGAGCGCGATCAGTCGGCCTTTATGCTGCTCACGACGATCCTGCCGCTCATCTTTGCCGGCGGATCGGCTGCGGTGGGCGCGACGATGGGGGGACCGGGCATCCTGTTCACTGCGCTTCTCGGCATCTTTACCTCTCTTGCGCCGATGTTCTGGAAGCTTCGAACGGCACATATCAAGGGAATGCTGTTCCGCGTCGACTTTGTCGTTGATCCCAGCGGCTATGTGTACGATCAGGAAACAAATGAGCGGCTCGAGGGCGCAAAGACAACGGCGTATTATATTCCGGAGCCTGCAAATGCAACCGAAGAATTTTGGAAGAATACGCCTGCCGCCAATACGTATGGGGAGCTTTGGAACGGTGCGGAATACGACCAGAGCAACCCGCTTTATACCAATGCAGACGGAAAATATGCATGGAACGTGCCGACGGGCTGGTGGCGCGTAAAGTACGAAAAAGAAGGCTATGAAACGACGTGGAGCGACTGGATGACCGTTCCGCCCGAGCAGACCGAGGTCAACATCGGCCTGACGCCGATTGCGCCGGAATATACGGTCCGTGCACAGACCGTGACAGCGGAGCACGTCTCGGTGCGCGTGACGAGCGACAGCGCGGCGAAGCAGACGGCCCGCTGCGTGCTTGCGGCCTATGACGCGGACGGACGGCTGACGGCCGCAGCCGTGCAGACGCTTCCACCCGGAAGCGCGGTGGAGCTCACGCTTTCCGGTCTGCGCGCAGGCAGCACGGTAAAGCTGTTCCTTCTGAACAGCACGACAGGCACACCACTGCGCCGCAGCTGGTCGGCCACGCTTCAGGCAGCATAAAATCAGCATTGCCCCACGTTCCGGCAAGGAACGCGGGGCGATGTGACTGTCAAATCATCGTCAGATAAGAGATGTACGCTGGCTGAACCTTATTCCCAACGGAAGAATCGAACCGCGAGACCTGTGCAGAGCGCAGCGACTCCAACCATGGCACAAACCGGCAGCAGGACGCTTCCGGTGCTGATGCCTAAAAATGTATGCTTCATCATGGTGATCCCCTGTGTCAGCGGGAAAACGCCGACGAGCGCCTGCATTGTTTTTGGCATGATCTCGATGGGCAGCGTCGTGCCGGAAAAGATCAGCATGGGGAAATAGAGGATCGACGCGATAGCGCTGGCCTGCCGGGTGTCCTTCGCCGCACCGCCTACCAAAATACCGACAGACAGGGTCGAAAGCATGGTAAGCGCCCAGCTCCCAAGAAAAGCGGGAAGCGAGCCATGCAGCCGCACACCCCACAAAAGTGCCGTCACGGCCAGCGTTGCCAGCGACACGGTACAGTAGACGATATACATGGACAGTTCGACACCCAGTACGAATACCGGACTGACCGGCGTAACGCGGAAGCGCTTGAGGATTTTCAGCTGCCGCAGGCCGGATACCGCCTGTGGCAGCCCCATCAGGCCGCCGGCACAAATGGCAATTGCTCCGGCTGCGCCAAAGGTCTGTTCCAGGAATGTATACGCTGCGCCGTCGTAATCAGGCCTTGCTCCATAGATGATACCAAGAATGACAAAGATCACGAGCGGCATACGCCTGCATCTTCGATCTGTTCAAGAATCTATTGTCCTGATTTCAGATAAAAGGCTTCATACGCTGCGCTCCAATGCCGCAGGATCGCCTGCCTGAATGGCGGGGATACTGCGCCGGATTTTCTCTTCGTCCCAGTCCCACCAGCGCAGTGCCTCCAGCCGTTCGATCACCGCATCGTCAAACCGCTTACGGATGGGTCTTGCCGGAACGCCGCCGACGATGGTATACGGCGGCACATCCTTTGTTACAACGGCCCGCGTGCCGATGATCGCACCGTCGCCGATCTTCACGCCGGACATGACGACTGCCTCATAGCCGATCCATACATCGTTCCCGATCACGATATCGCCCTTGTTGTCCCATGCGCTGCAGATGTCTTTTGCATCAAGGCCCCATTCATCAAAGAAGAGGGGAAATGTGTAGGTGGACAGCGACCGCAGCGCATGGTTCCCGCTTGCAAACAAAAATTTAGCGCCGCAGGCAATGGAGCAGAATTTTCCGATTTTCAGCTTATCGCCGTTGATGGGGTAATGATAGAGTACGTTGTTCGTTTCAAACTCCCGCGGGTCATGGACAAAGTCGTTGTATATGGTGTAATCGCCAACCTCGATATTCGGGCCGGTCACGACCTCCTTCAGATAAACGATCTGCCTGTCATGCGGACGGGGATAGCGCTTATCCGTCATTTGAAAGCACCTCCATTTGATCAACTGCCTGTTCCGGCTTTGTACAATACAGATGAATGCCCAGCGCTGCGTTGAACCCCGTTGCGGCAAACACGCTGAACCGCTCGACGACGCCGAAATACTGCGCCGGAACAAGCTTCGTGCCGACCGCGCCGACGAGCATCATGCCGAGGGCAGCAGCTGCGCATACGCCGTAGGAGCGGCACCGCCGGTCCTTCACACCGGCGGCAATGAGGATCGCCAGCGACACGATGGACAGCAGTACGAACGCAGCGGTGACGGCCATGTGCATAACGTCCTGAAATGCGCCGGCATAGCCGCTGCTTGACAGCGGGAACATCCGGTAGCCGATCGCAGAGATCCACTCCATGACGGCAAACAGATAGACGCCGGTGCGCAGCAGCTTTGGATTCCGGCCCTGTATGCCGATGCAGACGACCGTCGCGCAGACGACCTCACACGCGTTATAGCCCGCACTCAGCTGGTTCCACAGCGCAAGCGACGGCGCATCCGCCGCGCTCAGATCGCTGACGGCCTGCGCCATCCAGTCATATCCCGGGTAGGGTGTATCTGAAAACTCATGATGTGACCGGCAGCGAGGGATTTTTGCGTTGCGCAAGACATTTTTTCGCAGGAATACTGACGTATTTCAAGGAAAAATGACGCGGCGCACCGCAAAAAGGCCCGCTGTCCGGGTGCGTTGGGAGTTTTCAGATACACCCTAGGCCAGCGGGGCAAATATCACCGCTGCCGCATACGAAAAAAAGCTGACAAGGCCGAGCAGGCCAAGCTTTTGTACCAGCGTTCGTTTCATTTTGTTCCTCCTGTTCAAAAAACGCAGTGCTGACCACGTCAGACATGGTCAGCACTGCGTCCTTGCGTCTGGCTGATTGACTTCTTCGATTTGAAAATTTCTTGCGTTGATGATGCTCTCCCGGCGGCATTTCGGGCAGAAGAGCGGGAACTCCTGCAAGATTGTCCGCCGCAGCAGCCGCAGCCGCGTTTTTGCGCCGCAGACCGGGCACAGGACCCAGCGTTCCTCTGCCGCGCTCATTGCAGCGGCTCCTTTTTGTGAACCATACGGAAAAAAAGCGCCACATGGCGGCGTAGCATATCCAGACACTCCGCCTCCCGTTCCGGCTGCCGGTCGCAGATCCCGATCAGCGTCAGGACGGGCGCGACATACTGCATCGTCAGAGCATCCGGGTCTTCCGCCTGAAGCTCACCGGCTGCGATAAGAGCGCGGAAGATCCCGGCGTGGTAGGCGAGCAGCCGGTCAACGTACCGACGGGAATACAGCGCCGCCAGCTCCGGTGAACGGAACTGCTCAATGGTCATCATGCGCCGGAAGCGGCTGATCGGTGCATTGTGCAGAGAGTATTCAAAAATCTGCCGCACCTTTTCAAACAGCGCTTCTGCTGTGATCTCCGTAAAGACCGGAATGTCCTGCGACACGTTCTGTACATGAATGTCGATTTTTCCGGTGTCCGCCTCATACTGTGCCGCCGTGGATTCCACGATCGCGTCAAAAATGGCCCGCTTGCTGGGAAAGTGGTTATAAAGAGAGGGCGCCTTGATGCCGACCGCCCGCGCGATCTCGCCCACGCTGACGGAATCATAGCCCTTCGCCGCAAACAGCTCCAGCGCCTTTACGGTGTTGTAGTCGTACAGCTTTGATTTTGACTCATATATCCATGAATCCGGCGCTATTGGCACATCGCAGGCCTGAGCGCGGTTCATATAAATATTTGAGATTATCTTGCTCCGATCCAGCACACATGCGAGAGCCTGACGCACCTTAACGTCGTTGAGCGACTGGGAATTGCTGTTCACCAGCATTATCTCGACATTCTGCGTCATCACGTCCTGCACGTTTGTTATTCCGTCCTGGCGGTATTTGCCTACGGTAGTGGCAGATGTGGGCACCACGTCCAGCTGGCCCGCATTATATGAGGCAAGGGCGGTGTCGTTGCTGTCGCGTTCGATGAAGATGAATTTGTCTATATAAGGCCGCTGTTTCCACCAGCCATCGTTGGCAGTAAGCTGTAAGCTCTCCCCAGAGTAGCCGTCGTAATAATATGGGCCTGTCCCAAGTGGATATGCTGACGGCTCGCCGTTCATCATTACAGGAAAGGTCATAGCATACAGGAAGGCGTAGCCTCCTTCCTTCATTACCACCTTCAGAGTCGTGTTGTCTATAGCCTCTATGGATTCTATATCCCGGGCGGCGTAGTAATAGTAGCTGTCCTCCCCCAGCGTCTTCAGCCTCTCGAATGTGGCCGTGACGTCATTGGCTGTAAAATTTCTGCCCACCTTATGCCATGTAACCCCGGTGCGAAGGTTTACTGTCCATGTCTTGCCGCCGTCCTCGCTGGTCCAGTTTTCAGCCAGCTCCGGATTTAGCTTTCCGTCGTTATTTATGGTTATAAGGCTCTCGTATACCAGAGAAAAGAAATTCATCATCTCCTCTGTGTTTACGGAAAGCGGGTCGGTGAGATCCGCATTGGTGGGGATATACATCTTTATCTCTCCGCCTGCCGCGGGCAGCGTCTCCTCGGTTATAGGCACGTCTATGTCCAGCCCCAGCGTTTCCTTCTGCTGTTCGCCGCCTTTTGAGCAGCCCAGCATGGCGAGGCTCAACGCCGCCATGGCGAACGCCGCTATCCTCCTAACCCAGTTCATTCGCGTATAGC
>ERZ772881.3286-NODE-3286-length-10030-cov-12.904060_pt1 | contig 10030 bp, 10 predicted proteins | sample MGYA00580581_ERZ772881 | MGnify/ENA primary metagenome ERZ772881 (study PRJEB29015, sample SAMEA2737668) | human gut metagenome | biome: human gut; feature: human-associated habitat; material: faeces | place: China | collected 2012 ...
GCGATCTTCGCGCTGCGGCAGCCCTTCGCGGTCGCTGGTCAGGTTGTTGTGCGTGATGAAATAGGCTTCCTGGATGATCGAGAAGTAGACGCCCAGGTCTTCCCGCATCGGTTGTGTGAACCAGATGTTGCGCTCTTTTTTGCGCCGGATCACCTGCGCTGCCGTGACGCTGAGCCATGTGGCGGCCCGCAGTTGCGTGAGCAACTGGTTCATCGCCTGCACGAGCAGGCGCCCCTCCTGGCTCAGCTCCTGCTGCGTGAGCCGTGCGAGCTGTTGTTCGAGTTGCTTGTATGCGGTTTGTTCCTCGTCCGAGCGTTGGCGGACCAGCAGGAACAGTTCCTGTGCGTTGTCCGCATAGACTTCTCCGAAGTAAGTCTTCACGCGCGCTGTCAGTTCGCCTCCGCGTTTCATGCAGAGCGCCAGGTTTTCCCGTGCCTGGTAAAGGCCCATTTCGCTGGTCGAGACGAGTGCCGAACCTTCCAGCGGGCTCGTCCGTTTCGCATGCCGGTCGCCGGGAATCAGCCTGTCGAGCGCGTGTGCCGCCTGCGGGATGAAGCCTGCCAGCAGCAATGTGTTGACGACATTGAACAGGGTGTGGAACAGCGCGAGGGCCACCGCCTGTGAAGGCGAGCCGTTGAGCAACGGCGAAACACCGCCGAAAGCGGCCACCAGCGAGGCGATTCCCCGGGCGAGAACTGCCAGCAGCGGGAGCGCCCACAGTACGCCGACCAGGTTGAAGAGCAGGTGTGAAAGGGCTGCCCGTTTGCCGTCGGTATTCGTCATGGTGGCGGCGATATTGGCTGTCAGCGTCGTTCCGACGTTGTCGCCGAGGATCAGCGCCATGGCGCATTTGAACGGGATTACTCCGGTGCTGCACAGGATGATGGCGAGTGCCGTGGTAGCACTCGAGGATTGCAGCACTGCGGTCATCGCGGCGCCCGCCAGCACGAACAGCAGCGGCGACTTGCTGTCACCAAGGCCGCGGAAGGCATCCGCCGCCAGAATGCGGAAATAGATGCCATCATCCGCAATCCGGAAGTCCCGACATTTGCCAACACTGTGCTGGCCTATGAGAAGTCCGGTGAGATGCTCCACCGTGTCAGCACTGTATTCGGCAATCTGCTCAGTGCCGAAACGGACGATGACCTACAGGAACTGGCCAAAGAAATCATGCCGATGATGAGCGAGCATGAAAACAACATCAGCCTGAACGAAGAGCTGTTTGCACGTATCAAAGCTGTTTACGAACAGCAAGACAAAGAAACATTGAGCCCGGAACAGCACAAACTGCTGGAAGACATTTATAACGGCTTTGTACGCAACGGTGCCAACCTCCTGGGAGAAGATAAGGAGAAATACCGGGCTTTATGCAAAGAGCTCAGCCTGCTGACGCTGCAGTTCAGCGAAAACAACCTGAAAGAAACGAACGACTACAAGCTTGTCATCACCGACAAGTCACAACTGGCCGGGCTGCCCGAGAGCGCGGTAGAAGCCGCTGCAGAGACAGCCGGGGAAAAAGGCGTCGAAGGCTGGGTATTCACCCTGCAGGCTCCCAGCTATGGCCCTTTTCTGACCTACGCAGACAGCCGTGACCTGCGCCGTGAGCTATATATGGCCTACAATACGAAGTGTACGCATGACAACGCCAGCAATAACCTGGAAATTGTAAAGAAACTGGCCAATGTCCGTATGGAGATTGCCCAACTCCTAGGCTATGACAACTTCGCCGAATACAACCTCCAGGAGCGCATGGCACAAAACAGTGAGTCCGTGTATAAGCTGCTGGACCAACTGCTGGAGGCTTACACGCCTACCGCCAAACAAGAATATGCAGAAGTGCAAGCCCTGGCACGCCAAGCGGAAGGAGAAGACTTCGTCCTGATGCCGTGGGACTGGGCGTACTATTCCCATAAACTGAAAGACCGGAAGTTCAATATCGACGATGAGCTGCTCCGCCCTTACTTTGAGCTGAACAACGTGAAGCAAGGCGTATTCGGCCTGGCAACCAGGCTGTATGGCATCACCTTCAAGAAGAATCCGGATATTCCCGTTTATCATAAGGATGTGGATGCCTACGAAGTCTTCGACAAAGACGGGAAATTCCTTGCCGTGTTCTATACCGACTTCCACCCCAGAGCAGGCAAGCGCTCGGGAGCCTGGATGACCAGCTACAAGGAACAGTGGATTGACGAAAAGACCGGTGAGAACAGCCGTCCCCACATATCCATTGTGATGAACTTCACCAAACCGACACAGGACAAACCTGCTTTGTTGACCTTCGGCGAGGTAGAAACCTTCCTGCACGAATTCGGACACAGCCTGCATGGTATGTTTGCCAATTCCACCTACGGAAGCCTAAGCGGGACCAATGTGTATTGGGACTTTGTGGAACTCCCCTCCCAATTCATGGAGAACTTTGCCATCGAAAAGGAATTCCTGCATACGTTTGCCCGCCATTACCAAACCGGAGAACTGATACCGGACGAACTGGTACAGCGCATTGTGGATTCCTCCAACTTCAACGCGGCATACGCCTGCCTCCGCCAGGTTAGCTTCGGCCTGCTCGATATGGCTTGGTACACACGTAACACCCCGTTTGAAGGTGACGTGAAAGCCTATGAAAAGAAGGCTTGGGAAAAAGCACAGATTCTGCCTTCTGTGGCAGAAACCTGCATGAGCACACAATTCTCCCATATCTTTGCCGGAGGATATTCTGCCGGATACTATAGTTATAAATGGGCAGAGGTGCTGGATGCAGATGCTTTCTCGCTATTCAAGCAGACGGGCATCTTCAACCCGGAGACTGCCGCCTCCTTCCGAGAGAATATCCTTTCCAAAGGCGGAACGGAACATCCGATGACGCTCTATAAACGCTTCCGCGGACAAGAGCCTACAATCGACGCATTATTAATCAGAAATGGAATAAAGAAATGAAGAGACTTATAAGGAACATCTTTTGCATGTTGCTCATGTTTTCGCTGCTCCCCCTGCTAAGCGGTTGCGACAACGAGGACGATGTTATCGGAATATTCACCGGGAAGACATGGAAGCTCAGCCGACTCACCAATAAAGGCAGCAATGCCCAATTCTATCCAAACCTTTGGAACAACAATGAGGAAGAGATGAAGAAGAGTCTGGACAAGCTATATAATCAGAAAAGCACCTTCACCCTCAATTTTGAAGGTACTGAACTGGATGGAGAACTGATGGGCACCACCGTCAACGGACAAGGCATCAACTCAAGCGTCAACGGCACTTGGAAAGCCGACGGAGCTTCAGGCTCGCTCAGCATCAGTGTGAAGGTTACGGGGGCTGCAGAAAGCGATGCACTGGCCAAGGCATTCATCTCCGGATTGCAAAACGTGTACAAGTATGAAGGGGATGCCAATTCACTGACCCTCTATTTTAAAGACGGACCGACAACCAGAGTCATGGGATTCACCCCGCAACGATAAAGCATAAATATGATGGACGATTCTACAAAAGACAAACAAGAAGCATTGGATAGGCGTTATATACGTATGGCAAGCATTTGGGCCGAAAATTCGTATTGCCAACGCCGCCAGGTCGGTGCACTGATTGTAAAAGACAAGATGATTATCTCTGACGGCTACAACGGTACCCCTTCCGGTTTTGAGAATGTATGCGAAGATGAGAATAACGTCACCAAACCATACGTGCTCCATGCCGAAGCAAACGCCATTACCAAAATAGCCCGTTCAAACAACAGCAGTAACGGTGCCACCATGTACGTCACTGCCTCCCCCTGCATAGAATGCTCCAAACTGATTATCCAGGCAGGCATCAAACGGGTAGTCTACTCCGAGAAATACCGCCTGGAAGATGGTATCGAACTTTTGAAACGGGCAGGCATCGAGGTAGTGTTTATTTCAATGGATAATGAAAAGTTGAAAATGGAAAGTTGAAAGTTGCATGCGCAGCCAAATAGTAAATTGTAAATAGTCTAATAGTAAATAAACATCATGAGTACAAAAAATACTTCCCGCTTTATGCCGCTCATCATCGCAATCAGCGTAGTCGCGGGAATCCTTATCGGAACGTTTTATGCCAGGCATTTTGCCGGTAATAAACTGGGAATCATCAATAGCTCGTCCAACAAGCTGAATGCCTTGCTGCGTGTTATTGATGACCAGTATGTGGATACCGTCAACATGACCGATTTGGTAGAGAAGGCCATGCCACAGATATTGGCGGAACTCGACCCCCACTCCACCTACATCCCCGCACAGAAGCTGGAAGAGGTAAACTCCGAACTTGAAGGCAGCTTCAGCGGTATAGGTATCCAGTTCACCATTCAAGAAGACACGATACACGTAAACAGCGTGATTCCCGGCGGACCGTCCGAGAAAGTGGGCCTGATGGCAGGCGACCGCATTGTAATGGTCAACGACAGTCTGTTTGCAGGCAAAGGCCTGACAAACGAAAAGGCCATGCGCAACCTGAAAGGTCCGAAAGGAAGCCAAGTGAAGTTAGGCGTCAAGCGTGCCACGGAAAAGGAGTTGCTCGACTTCACCATCACACGCGGTGACATCCCGCAAAACACCATTGACGCAGCCTATATGCTCGACGATGACTACGGATATATACAAATCAGCAAATTCGGACGTACCACACACGTGGAGCTGCTGAATGCGATTGCCCAACTGAGCCACGAGAAGTGCAAAGGCCTGATTATCGACCTGCGCGACAATACCGGAGGATACATGGAAGCCGCCACACGCATGGTGAACGAATTCCTGCCGGAAGGGAAGTTGATTGTATATACCCACGGCCGCAAATATCCCCGCATGGAGGAATATGCCAACGGTACCGGCAGTTGCCAGAAGCTGCCGCTAGTGGTATTGGTAAACGAGAGTTCCGCTTCGGCCAGCGAAATCTTTGCGGGCGCCATTCAGGACAATGACCGCGGAACCATTGTAGGACGCCGTTCCTTCGGCAAGGGACTCGTACAGCAACCCATCGACTTCAGTGACGGTTCCGCCATCCGCCTGACCATTGCCCGTTATTACACCCCATCGGGCCGTTGCATCCAGCGCCCCTACGAGAACGGCAAGGACAGCAAATACGAAATGGACTGGATTACCCGTTACGAACACGGCGAGTTCTTCTCCAAAGACAGCATCAAACTGGACGAAAACCTGCGTTACTCTACCGGTTTGGGCAGACCCGTATACGGCGGCGGTGGCATTATGCCGGACGTATTCGTTCCGCAAGACACCACCGGAGTATCTTCTTACCTGATAGAAGTAAGCAACAAGGGACTGATTCTGCAATTCAGCTTCCAGTATACCGACCGCAACCGTGCGAAATTGAGTGAATACGACAATGAAGAAGATTTGTTGAAGTACCTTCGCCACCAGAGTATTGTGGAGCAGTTTGTACGTTTTGCAGACTCCAAGGGAGTAAAGCGGCGCAACCTGCTTATCCACAAGTCCTACAAGCTACTGGAAAGAAGTCTTTACGGCAACATTATCTATAACATACTGGGAAGGGAGCAATACATCCGCTACATCAACCAGAGCGATGCTACCGTCAAGAAAGCATTGGATATTCTGGAACGTGGCGAGGCATTCCCCAAAGCTCCGGAAGCAACACCAATCATAGAGGATAAAAAAGATGATGGAAAGGAAAAAAGAACTGCGCAGGCAGGTAGCTTTGTTGAAGACCCGACACAGCTCTTCCGCTACGCGTCAGTCTGCTGAAATACTTGCCGCCCTCGAGGCACACCCCGCTTTCAGGGCGGCAACAACCGTACTGCTCTACCACTCTCTCAAAGACGAAGTGGACACACACGAATTTATCCGGAAGTGGAGCCGCGAAAAGCGGATACTGCTTCCGGTAGTTGTAGGTGACGACCTGGAACTGCGGCTGTACACCGGACCCGAAGACTTGAAACCTGGCGCATACGGCATCGAAGAACCAACCGGCGAGCTATTTACCGACTATGCAGACATAGACTTCATAGTGGTTCCCGGCGTGGCATTCGACCGTAACGGCAACCGCCTGGGGCGCGGTAAAGGTTACTATGACCGGCTTCTGCCCCGCATCCCATCAGCCCACAAAGCCGGCATCTGCTTCCCGTTTCAACTCGTAGAAGAAGTTCCTGCGGAACCGTTTGATATACGCATGGATGAAATCATTACGCAATGAAAACTAATTATCATACACACACCACACGCTGCATGCATGCCACCGGAGATGACGAAGACTATGTGCTCAGTGCCATCAAAGGCGGTTACCGGATACTCGGGTTTTCAGACCATACTCCCTGGAAATACCGAACCGACTACGTAGCCGACATGCGGATGCTCCCCGAGGAGCTCCCCGGCTACGTGGAGAGTCTCAAGACGCTCCGTGAGAAATACCACGACCGGATAGACATCAGAATAGGACTTGAATGTGAATACTTCCCCCAATATATCCATTGGCTGAAAGAGCAAACCAAGAAGTACCAACTGGACTATATCATCTTCGGAAACCATCACTACCACACCGATGAAAAGTTCCCCTACTTCGGCCATCATACAGACAGCCGCGACATGCTCGAACTTTACGAAGAGAGCGCCATCGAAGGTATGGAAAGCGGATTATTCTCCTGCCTTGCCCATCCGGACTTGTTCATGCGCTCCTATCCGAAGTTCGACCACCATTGCACTACCATCAGCCGGCACATCTGCCGTACTGCTGCACGCCTGAATGTCCCGTTGGAATACAATATAGGCTATGTAGCCTACAATGAAGCGCACGGCTTATCCACCTACCCGTGCCCGGAGTTCTGGCGAATCGCTGCCAATGAAGGCTGTACAGCTATCATCGGACTGGATGCGCATGACAACAAGGATTTGGAAACTCCGATGTATTATGACCGGGCAGTCCGGGAATTAAAGGAACTGAAGATTGAAAGAATAGATGAGCTGAGGATGCTCATCTGAATATGATATTCGTTATGACCTGGGCCCCCACATGACGATTCAAGTTGCGCACCAGCAACTCGCGCCCCATCATCAGTTCCTGGCGCAAAGCAGCAGAAGTGAGGTGCACATAAAGCACCTGGTTCTTTATATAAAGTTCACGGGTGTAGGAGGCAATGGTAGGCCCCAGCACTTCGGGCCACGCACTGATAAGCCGCCGTTCATTCAGCGGAGACTCCAGACTTTCCTGCCTGAGGTAATGACGGATAAGTTCACCTATCTGTTCGGCATTATTGCGCTTCATGCCTCTTCCTCCTTCATTTCGGCAACCGTTCCCTGCTCCACACGGAACATCTTATAATCACTGCCCACTTTATGCAGAATACGGTCCAGGTGTTCGCGGTTGGTATCGGTTATAAAAATCTGTCCAAAACTGTCGCCTGCCACCAACTTGATGATTTGCTCCACACGCGAGGCATCCAGCTTGTCAAAGATATCGTCCAACAACAACAAGGGAACAGTGGTCCCGGTACGTTTCAGGAAATCAAACTGTGCCAGCTTCAACGCTACCAGATAAGTCTTGTTCTGTCCCTGCGACCCTTCACGCTTGATGGGGAAATCTCCCAAAAGCATATTCAGCTCGTCCTTGTGCACACCGCGCAACGAATAGCCCATAATCTGGTCGCGAGCACGGCTTTCCTTCAGCACTTCCAGCAAAGAGGCATCGCGGGCATGAGAGTCATAGCTTAATCCCACCTTCTCCCTATCTTGCGAAATGAATGAATAGAAAGACTGGAAAATAGGAATAAACTCACGGATAAAGGCCTCACGTTTGCGGAACACCACTTCACCGGCTTGTGCCATCATCTCCTCCCAGACCAGAAAGAGCTCTTCCTCCACCGGCTGTTCACTCTTCAGTAAGGTATTCCGCTGCACCAAAGCTTTATTGTATCGTATCAAAGCATCCAGATACTCTTTGTCGTACTGCGAGATAACCACATCCATAAAACGTCGGCGTTCATCACTGCCTCCTGCTATCAACTCCGAATCGGCAGGCGAGACCATGACCAAAGGCAGGAAGCCGATATGGTCCGACAAACGCGTATACTCCTTCTTGTTTCGCTTGAACTGTTTCTTCTGGCGCCTCTTCATACCACAGTAGATTTCCTCAGGAGTCCCATCGGCAGCCTCATAAAACCCTTGAATAACAAAGAAGTCGGCATCATGGCAGATATTCTGGGAATCAATGGGATTACCGGCACTTTTACAGAAAGACAAAAAATACACCGCATCCAGCAGGTTCGTTTTCCCCATGCCGTTCTGTCCGAAAAAGCAGTTTAACTTGGGCGAGAATGAAAGCTCCACCTGCTCCAAGTTCTTATAATTGAGTATAGATATACGTTTCAGTATCATTATAGTAACGATGAGTTCGGTTACAAAGATAATGCAAAACCGAAAGCAGTACAAAATAAGCCTGCTTATTTTTAATACAGAGGTGAAGCCCGGCTTATTGAAAAGTAGAAATAATTTCGGTGTTTTCTGATACAAAACAAAAAAAGATGCCGCTAAATTTCGTTGATAGCTATAAAAAACTTACTTTTGCGGGTCGAAATAGATAAATAAGAATAATAACAAAAAGATTATATAAAAATGGCAGAACAAAAAAAGACGAATGAAGCCTTAAACGTGGAGGATGCACTGACACAATCGGAGGCCTTTTTCATTAAGAACAAAAAAGCAATCATCGGCGCTGTAGTAGCAGTAATCATCATCATTGCCGGTGTAGTGATGTACAAGAACCTTTATGCAGACCCCCGTGAAGAAAAAGCACAAGCTGCCTTATTCAAAGGGCAAGAATACTTCGAAGCAGACGCTTATGCACAAGCACTGAACGGTGATAGCATCGGTTTTGCCGGATTTGTAAAAGTGGCAGACGAATACAGCGGCACAAAAGCAGCCAATCTTGCAAAAGCTTATATGGGTCTCTGCTATGCACACCTCGGTAAATATGACGAAGCAGTGAAAGCATTGGACAGCTTTGACGGAGACGACCAAATGGTAGCTCCTGCCATGAAAGGTGCTATGGGTAACTGCTATGCGCAGCTCGGCCAACTGGACAAAGCCGCTTCCATGCTGCTGAAAGCCGCCAACGAAGCCGACAACAACTCCCTCAGCCCCATCTACCTGCTGCAAGCTGGAGAAATCCTGGTAAAGCAAGGTAAGTATGACGATGCAATCCAGGCGTATACCACTATCAAGGATAAATACTTCCGTTCATACCAGGCAATGGATATCGATAAGTATATCGAACAAGCCAAACTATTGAAGAAGTAATATACCTTATTATAAAAATATCTCAGGCACGGATTACACGGAAAACACGGAAAGACACAATAGCCGTGAATCCGTGTAGTCCGTGCCTCTTTTATCTCTCCTCTCCCTTTAATTTTCAATTATTAATTCTTAATTCCTTATTTATGGCAACAGCTTATCACAATCTTTCAGACTACGATTTCAGTTCTGTACCCAGCGCGGAAAAAATGAAATTCGGCATCGTTGTATCTGAGTGGAATTATAATATTACCGGCGCTCTCCTAAAAGGTGCCATAGACACCTTAAAAAAACATGGAGCCAAAGATGAAAATATTCTGGTAAAAACAGTACCCGGCAGTTTTGAACTGACTTTCGGCGCCAACCAACTTATCGAATACAGCGAAGTCGATGCAGTTATTGCAATTGGTTGTGTAGTCAGAGGAGATACTCCACATTTTGACTATGTTTGCATGGGTGCTACCCAAGGAATTACCCAATTAAACGCAAGTGGCGATGTACCAGTAATTTACGGATTAATTACTACCAATACTATGGAGCAAGCAGAAGACCGCGCCGGTGGCAAGCTGGGTAATAAAGGAGACGAATGTGCAATTACTGCAATAAAAATGATAGATTTTGCTTGGAGTTTACAAAAATAGTCGTATCTTTGCACCGCAATTGAGAAACAAACCTACTCAATGAGAGAATTGAGATAGAATCTTAAGTGCAAAAGGGCAAATACCAGAGTGGCCAAATGGGGCAGACTGTAAATCTGCTGGCTTACG
>ERZ772881.3290-NODE-3290-length-10028-cov-5.085731_pt1 | contig 10028 bp, 7 predicted proteins | sample MGYA00580581_ERZ772881 | MGnify/ENA primary metagenome ERZ772881 (study PRJEB29015, sample SAMEA2737668) | human gut metagenome | biome: human gut; feature: human-associated habitat; material: faeces | place: China | collected 2012 ...
CTTATCTTCTGTATATGTCATGATGGTGCAAAGGTACTAAACTTTACCTTTTCATGTACAGGGTATTCAAGATTTTTTAGGTAGCCCTTCCACGGAACTTTGCATATGCGTCGAGAAAATCCGTCAGCTGACTAAAGATGTATTTTCCTTGGTGCATGGGGACATGGACGCTTACAGATTATTACTTTCTGCAAAGTTAGCTATTTCTAACCCATAGAGTCAGATCTTCGTTGTATTCTTCTATAATACAATTAATTAGAGCGAATGTTAAGCGATTTTAGTGGACACTAGTGATTGCGGATATTCATTTCTCTTATGGTATGGTACGATTTGATCGTTCATCAACACATGTCTTTGACACAGGGTCTTGCCAGCTCAGGATTTCAGAGCAAAACACAACATTTATCTTTATGTAAAACTTCACGCTCGTACGCAGAAAATTATTTTTTCACAATTTTCTTCTTTTTACATGTCTACAAAACCAACTTCCAATTGTCATTCTCAATAATAATAGCAAAAACTATGAATCGATATAAAAACATCAAACGATATACAGACTTCCTACAATTGGATGACAACAGCTTCATCTTGTGGCGTCTTTCACCAACGAAAGAACAAGATGAGGAGTGGGAGACATTTATATCCTGGCCCATCCGGAACTTGAGAATGAGTTTAGGAAAGCAATTACTATCTGCAACAGCATACGTATCAACGATCGTGTATACCCAAAGATAGAGGTTCTCTATAAACGCATCCAATACAGTATTGCCTTAAAAAGGCGCCGGAAAGATGTAATCTACTAATATTGACGATGTCTTGACGTTTGTCTCACTCATTACATCAACTACCTATATACGTAATTACCAAACAGTTAAATTTGTCAAAACAAAGAATTAAAAGTAAGGAGAGAATGCCTATGAGATAAGAAACCGATAAACGAAAATGCCCAAGCAATGCGCCTACATCGCTGGTCAAAAGAAACCTGAATTCACTAATAAAAGTAAGTAAAATTTAATTTCACTGCAAATGTACAAAATAAAAGAAACATTTTCTCCATTTCTCTCAAAAAAAGAGAATGGGATGGGAAGAATTATAAGAATTTCTATTTTCCTACTTTTTATATGCGTGCTAAATATATCCGGTAAAAATGACTCCTTGCCGTCAAGAATCACCATATCAGTCAATAACAGCACTATTATAAGCGTAATCAATAAAATTGAGCACAATGAAGGTTATGTGTTCATTTTTAATGAAGACGTCAGGAAAGAACTAAATCGACGCATTACCTTTGATGGACGAGATATGAGTGTTGTTGCCGTTCTCAATTCTATATTCTCCAATACCGATATAGCCTACAAAATTTCAGAGCGACAAATTACTCTTTACAAACAAAAAGGCCTAAAGAAAACGACATTGGCATCACAAAGACTATCAGACACTCATGCTTCAAGTGATAAAATCACCGTGCAGGGGAAAGTCATCGACAAGCAGACTAAAGAGGGTCTTATCGGTGCGACTGTCACCATCAAAGGACTGAGCAAAGGAACTGTTACAGATATTAATGGTAACTTTTCCATGACGGTACCTTATGCAGATGCCATTTTGGTAGTTTCGTATGTTGGTTACCAGCCAAAAGAAATCCACATTGAGGGACGACGCAATATTGAAGTGAATATGATTGAGGATTCAAAAGCACTCGAGGAGGTTGTAGCCGTAGGTTACACCAGGCAGCGTAAGGAAACTCTCACGGGGGCTGTAGCTACCATAACGACTCGTGATCTCACTCAAAGCCCTACAGCAAATATTAACAATGCATTGGCTGGCCGGTTACCTGGTTTAATTGCTAATCAATACAGTGGAGGTGAACCTGGTGTAGACAAAGCTGAAATTTTCATTCGCGGCAAAGCTACCTTCAATGACCAGTCACCTATCGTCATTATTGATGGTGTAGAACGCGAGATGAGTTATCTGTCTGCCGATGAGATAGAAACCTTCACCATCTTAAAAGACGCATCTGCGACGGCACAATACGGCATCCGAGGTGCAAATGGAGTGGTAGTTATCACTACTAAACGCGGTCAGGCTAATGAGAGAGCCATGGTAAACTTTAAGGCCTCATTCGGTTTCGATAAGGCCGTCAAGTATCCTTCTTACCTTGGATCTGCCGATTATGCTATGCTTTTCAACGAGGCAATGACAAATGATGCCAAGATGAATGGATATTCTGATACCGAGATAGCCAAACTCCCATTGTTCTCACAGAAAGCCATTGACGCTTTCCGCAATGGAGAAGGTTATAACTGGGATTATTTTAATTATGCGTTCAAGACAGCTCCTCAGCAAGACTATACCTTATCCATACAGGGAGGAAGTGACAAAGTACAATACTTTGTCATGGCCAATTATTTTACGCAGGGTACCAATTTCAGATATATGTCTGAAGCCAACAATGGAGCAAACGGTAAGTTTGACCGATACAACATCCGTTCTAACATTGACATCAATATCACAAAAGATTTCTATGCAAGATTTGACATCGGTGGCCGTATTACCGACCGAACATCACCTGGGACCTCGGCTTCTAAGATCGTAACATTGGCAAACACTCAACCCCCTATGCTTCCTATTACACTTGAACCTACAGGGAACCCAGCCAATGACCAGATCTTTGCTAATAACCCACGTGGGGTACTCTTTGGGACACAGACCTACAGATATAACATTCTTGGAGAGTTGACACGTACCGGATACCAAAATGAAAAGAACACATACTTTGAGGGTACTCTCACGCTTGGTCACAGATTAGACTTTATCACTCCAGGACTAAAAGTAGAAGGTTCATTCTCTTATGACTTTCATGGATGTCGCTGGATAAAACGAGATGTCCCTTATTATGGAGAAGGCTATAAGAATTTCCCAGGCTATGCGACGTTCGAACCTACTGAGGGGATAGATGTTTACATGGATCCAACGACGCCATATACTGGCACCTATGGTGGCGGCAACAAATATACAATAGACCAGACACGCAACAATTCTGTCGATAACAAAAATCAAGAAACCAAGTACTATGCTCAGTTCAAAATTGAGTATAACCACACTTTCAATAATATACATGAGGTAACAGCTATGTTTCTTGCTAACCGCAGTGAGCGTACCGTAGGCAATGACCCTTATTATCGTTACCAAGGTATGACAGGCCATGCCACCTACAATTATCGTCGTACTTATCTCTCTGAGTTCAGTTTTGGCTATAACGGTTCTGAGAACTTTGCACGAGGTAAACGCTATGGTTTCTTTCCTTCTGCATCCCTCGGATGGGTCATTACAAATGAAAAGTTCATGGCCAAGACCACTTCATGGCTCGATTATCTAAAGCTCAGAGCTTCTTACGGCCTTGTGGGCAGCGACAAATTGCCAAGTGATCGTTTTGCTTACTTGGCCTACTATGAGAATGCCGACAGCTATAGCTTTGGTCCAACGCTTGACAATTGGCTGAGAGGCAACAAGGAATCTCGTCTTGCCAATGCGTCTCTTACTTGGGAAAAGGCTAAAAAGACTAACTTCGGCATAGATGTCACTATGCTAAATCAGCGATTAAGCCTAACATTTGACTATTTTATCGAAAACCGATATAATATCTTGACCAACCTCAATACAAATGCGGGAGATGATATCCAGCGTATAGACTATCCGGGAATTGTAGGGAAATCTGCACCTTATATTAATTCCAGTAAGGTACGCAATCATGGTTTTGATATGGAAATAAATTGGCGTGACCATGTAGGAAAAGATCTCCACTACTACATCAAACCAAATTTTACTTTTGCACGCAACAAAATTGTCTTTACCAATGAGATAGATTGGGGTACTAATACATGGCGAAAGGCCACAGGGAAGAGCATGTACACAAACTTCTGCTACGTATTCGATCATTTCGTAGCCAACCAAGCTGAAGCCGATGCCCTTAACAAATCGGGTATTCAGGCAGCGGCAGGTAAACTGATACCGGGTGACGTTGTTTATAAAGACCTGAACGGTGACAACGTAATAGACGACAAGGATCGTGCAGCTACAGGCTATCCTCGTAGTCCGGAGATCATGTTTGGCATTCCTATCGGTATATCCTATAAAGGGGTTGATTTTAGCATACTTTTCCAAGGAGCTGCTCATACTTCCATCCAGTTGACGGGAGCCGCTATTTATGATTTCCCTAACTTCGATCAGGATAAGATGGGAAAGGTAAAGCCCATCCATCTGCAGCGCTGGACACCAGAAACTGCGGAAACAGCCAAATATCCTGCTCTCCATTTAGGTACACATCTGAACAATAAGAACGGCCATAGTAGCCTATTCCTTTATGATGGTCAGTATGTCAGACTGAAGAATATAGAGGTCGGCTACTCTCTCCCTTATAATATTATTAAGATTGCCAATCTGCAGCAGGTGAGATTCTACATCCAGGGACAGAATCTCATAACATGGGATAAGTTGGACGATGCCGATGTAGATCCCGAGACAAGTAGTAATGGGACTTGGTATCCAATACAGAAGACCATTAACTTTGGAGTCAACATAACATTCTAAGATATACGATAATGAAAAAAATAAGTTTATATAAGATCTTACCGGTTCTGCCCTTACTGTTACTATTGTCAGGATGCAGCGATAGCTTTCTCGACAAGGAGGAAGATGATAAGAAATCTGAAAAAGAAGTTTATACTCGATATGAAGAGGTCAACAAAAATGTGACCGAAGCATATTATCTGGCTAAGGCAGCCAATCGCCCACTCGTATGGCTGGAACATTTTTCCTCTGCTGCCATTACTGACGAATGCGAAAGTACCAATGTGGAAGGCAACATCGGCAATCTGTACAATCAGGGAGCATGGAATCCCAATTCCAATTTTCCTGGCAATGTAAGGCAATTCTGGAACAGTATTTATGAATCTATCCGGCACATCAACGTGACGCTGGCAGGTATTAAAAAATACAATACGCCCGATAACCCAATGAATCCTGGTGATCTAGGCAAGCGCATCGGAGAACTATATTTTCTTCGAGGCTATTTGCACTGGCTTCTAGTACGCATCTATGGTGAAATCCCTTATATTGACCATCCCATCTCCCCTAATGAAGAAATGAGCTTTAAGAAAGAGAGTGTACATGCAGTCGTAGAAAAGATCATACAGGATGCCAAAACCGCATATGATAAAGTACAGGATATATATAGCAGTAGTGATGAGAATTTCGGACGAGTGGATAAAGGAGCCTGTCTCGGACTTATCGCCATTGCGCGATGGACCGCAGCAACCCCACTCTATAATGGAGCAAAAGACAAGTTCGGTTATGATGGTACGCGTGTCTTTGAAAATGAATATACCTATGATGCCTCACGGTGGACTGCTGCGAAAGAAGCAGCAAAGGCCGTACTCGACTTTAAGGTGAATGGTGTCCAGCGTTACAGTCTCTATGAAAAATATGACAGTACCGACTACAATGATGATGGCAACCGTAATCTGAATGGTTCTCTTGTATATCATCGTTTGTGGGACATGTTCTTTGACTACGATGCTTTTGCTAAAGAAGCAGTATTCTTTGTAGCCCGCGACAAAAATGCTCCTTGGCAGGGTGATCAATACCCACCCAGCCGTGGTGGAAGTTCTCGGCAGCAACCTGTGCAAGAGCAGGTAGATGAATATGAGTATATGGCCCCTGATGGATATGGCTATCCGGTCTATAGTGCCGAAGCGCGTGCTAAAGGCTACAAAGACGAAGATCCTTATCACCACCGCGATCCACGCTTCTATCGAGACATTCTTTATCATGGAGCACCTTATCGTGATAACTCTAATAATGCACGTCTCATGAATACGGCATCAGGAGCTGATAAGATAGGAGCCACTAATGCCACTACAACGGGTTATTATCTAAGAAAATTCATGAAAGACGGATGGAACAAGAGCGGGGATTTCCAATTGAATTGCCCGCCAATATGGCGCCTTCCTGAATTCATTTATATTTACGCTGAAGCTGTGAATGAGACTGAGGGACCAACAACGGGAATCTATGATCTCATCAACAAGGTAAGGGCACGCTCATTCATGTCACCTATGCCTCCTGCCGTACTTAACAGCCAGTCACTGATGCGTGAATACATCCGCCGTGAACGTCGTGTCGAATTGTTCTATGAGAATAAGCGGCCGTTTGATTGCCGCCTATATTTGGAACCTTCCAGCAAAGAGGAACTTGCGAAGGAAAGTACATTCAACTCAATGGGGGACAATAATACAGAACGCTCCATCAATTACTGGAAACAGGACAAGGGGGCTTATCCCAGATGTCAACGTATGATCAATGGCATGCGACCTATCGAAGATGCCAATGGACCGATAGAAGTTGAGGGTAAGCACTATCGTATGGAACGCTTCTGCAAAGAAGAGCGTGTATTCGAAACTCCCAAACACTATCTTTTCCCTATCTTGAACACGGAAATACAAGTATGTCCAACTCTAGTACAGAATCCTGGATGGTAACATCCTTGTACCAGGGACGCATCTTGGTGTTCAGATACTTCACTTGATACATACCCACAGACATTTTACATCTCATGCCTGTGGGTTCATCATCATTTTTTTATTAAATAGTTACAATTATAGGAAATCCTACAATCAGAATATTGAGTCATGCCTTTAACAGAGTGCATTAGACCAGTTGTCTCTTATATAAATAATTATAAAATTCACTTCTTATAAAGCTTATGACTATAAAAAGTCTTTCATCCTTGACCATCCTGTCATTTATCCTCCTCTCTGCCCATGCAAGTAATGAGAATAGAGAACCTGTCGATTATGTTAATCCATACATTGGCAATATTAGTCATCTCCTTGTTCCCACCTTTCCCACAGTACAGCTCCCCAATAGTCTACTGCGTGTCTATCCTGCCAGGACCGACTATACGTCAGAATATGTGAGCGGATTACCTGTCGTTGTGACCAATCATCGTGAACGTTCAGCCTTCAGCATTACTCCTTGGCAAGGAACGCATCTCCAGCCAGTCATCGACATGAACTATGACCATGAGCACCTGACTCCCTATTCTTTTTCCATCGAACTTCATGACAATGAGATGAAAGCACGCTTCGCTGTTTCACATCAAAGTGCCATTTATCATATAGAATTTCAAAAAGACAAACCGGCTTATGTATTAGTCAACTCTCAGAAAGGATCTATCAAAGTCAAAGAGAACACAATCAGAGGTTATCAAATCATCTCCAGCAACACAAAAGTGTATCTATATGCCGAAACGAAAGAAATGCCTGCCACTTATGGAACATTAGAAAATGGCAGGATTGACTCCCTTCAAAACTCAGCTGATGGTGATAATGCTTGCGCCGTACTCAGATTTCCTGCTGGTACCGAACATGTAAGCCTACGCTATGGAATCTCATTTATCAGTGAAGACCAGGCCAAACGAAATCTTTACCGTGAGCAGAACAGCTATAACCTTGATTCATTAATTATAGCAGGACGTACAGAATGGAACAAAACACTTTCCAATATTCATGTTTCCGGAGGAACTGACGACGAGAAAACGGTATTTTACACATCATATTATCGAACATTCGAGCGTCCGGTTTGTCTCAGTGAAGACGGCCATTATTGGAGTGCCTACGATGGCAAGGTGCATGCTGACGGTGGTATTCCTTTCTATACTGACGATTGGATTTGGGACACCTATCGAGCTGCCCATCCTCTACGCGCACTTATCCAGCCGCAGAAAGAAGAATATATCATAGAGTCTTATTTACGCATGGCAGAGCAGATGGGTACCCGATGGATGCCTACCTTTCCCGAAATTACAGGAGACTCTCGCCGTATGAATGCCAATCATGGGGTCGCTATGGTAGCTGATGCTCTTTATAAAGGGTTGAAAGTGGATGCAAAACGAGCTTATGAGTATTGCAGAAAGGGTATCGAGGAAAAGACACTTGCGCCATGGTCTGGCAAGAAGGCTGGATGGATAGACGACTTCTATCAAAAACATGGTTACATTCCTGCCTTACATGACGGTGAGCAGGAAAATGATCCCAACGTGTCGGAGTTCGAGAAACGCCAGCCTGTTGCCGTCTCTCTCGGCACAGCCTATGATGAATGGTGCCTTTCACGCATTGCATCTTTCCTTGGACACGACAAGGACGCCAGTCATTATTTCCAATTAGGGCATAACTATCGCATTCTGTTCAATTCTCAGACTGGTTTCTTCCACCCGAAAGATAAAGACGGTAAATTTCTGGAACCATTCGACTATCGGTTCTCTGGTGGCGTAGGGGTCAGAGACACTTATGACGAAAACAATGGCTGGACGTATCGCTGGGATGTCCAGCATAACGTTGCCGACCTGATCAATCTCATGGGGGGCCGCGAAAAATTCATCGCCAACTTGGACCAAACTTTTGCAGAGCCGATGGGGAGAGGCAAGCGTGAGTTCTACACACAGCTACCTGACCAGACGGGGAACGTTGGACAATTTACCATGGCCAATGAGCCCGCTATGCACATTCCTTATTTGTATAATTATGCTGGTGCACCGTGGAAAACACAGAAACGTATTAGGCAGCTCTTGAAAACATGGTTTCGAAACGATCTCATGGGAGTACCCGGAGATGAAGATGGAGGTGGACTCACCGCTTTTGTCGTATTCTCATCCATTGGATTTTACCCTGTCACACCCGGATTTCCTGCTTATAACATCGGTAGTCCCCTATTTACCGATGTCAAAGTGACACTCGGCAATGGAAAAGTCTTTGAAATCAAGGCAAATGATTGCTCTGATGAGAACAAATACATCCAGTATGCTGTACTCAATGGCAAAATATGGAACAAGCCGTGGTTCAGCCACGACGACATCAAAAACGGAGGAGTACTTATCCTCCAGATGGGCCCTCAACCCAATAAGTCATGGGGGGCTGACATAAAAGCTGCTCCGCCATCAGCTGATACAACAAGATAGTATGCCCTTAAAGTGGAATAGGAACATACCTTAGTTCAAATATCCCACAAATTCCATTAAGACCTCAGCCATAACTTCGAAGTCTGCGCCACGCTCAGGATCGTTTGCAATTATCTGTGTCAGTTCAAGGATGCTATATCCAAGCACTTCTCCAAGAGCGTCCGGTAACTTCTCCAAACATGCGAGCACTCGTTTCCAAAGGGTCAAAGCCATTACATCGTCTTCCATTTCAGCGAACAACTCGCCCATGGCGTTTCATAATCAGCCATTCGCTTCTCTAAGGCCATCACTGTATATGTTATGTAGCATAAAGTCGCATCAGCAATCTGACCATTGAGATTTCGACCGGCGTATGCTCCCAGTCCAAGGTATTCCTTAGTTTCTCTGTTGACCACTTCGATGTTCCGACGGATCTGGTAGAGTTCAAAAGCACGTACGAAGGACATGGATATATCTGTGGACAGCATGATATTCCATCTTTCATTATGCCCGTACTTGATAAGGAAAATTCTGACGGGAAGATTACCAAGGTCTCCTCGGAGGGCTATGTATTGGCATTTGTACTTGCGGCAGGCATATGAGTATATTCCCTGCTGTATAAAGCAACCAATTCCCCGGCGTTATGCTTCTTGCCATTGATCACATATTTGGTGGCGCCCATTTTTGCCAGCCCCACATAGTGTATGGCACCATTGGCAATCTTCCTTATGAATGAGATGAAGTCCTCACAGGCAAACCAACTGTCTGCCAATGCATACCGTAGATGGAGACCGCATTTCCACATGCGTTTTACCATCTCTACGGTACAGTCCAACTTACTCATGCCGCATTCCAATTCCCGTTGGTAATCAGGATTATCCTTCTCACGGTGTAGAGAGAACCTGCGTCTGAACTGCTTCTTTCCAATTCCACCGTCGCCCTTCCTGCCGGACTCTTCGTGTAGTGAGAAGTCAAAAGGCAAAATGAATATCCGCAATCATCCAAATCAGTAAATCCGATGCTTGAAACTCGTCCT
>ERZ772881.3310-NODE-3310-length-9944-cov-3.423096_pt1 | contig 9944 bp, 9 predicted proteins | sample MGYA00580581_ERZ772881 | MGnify/ENA primary metagenome ERZ772881 (study PRJEB29015, sample SAMEA2737668) | human gut metagenome | biome: human gut; feature: human-associated habitat; material: faeces | place: China | collected 2012 ...
TTCCGATCTTGCTTTACCAATTGAAGTTCTGAACGCTTTTCATTAAGTTCCTTAGTCTGTCTACGCTCCAATTCCTTATAGGCAATTTGTGAAGCAAACAACTTAATATCCGCATCACTCACCTGTTCCTGTATCTGCTCCAAATGTTCTGTCTCCTGTGCCACCTTATATTCCGCAACTGTCAGATCGTGATTACGTCCTTTCGACTTTTCCTTTATTTGTTCTCCAAAACAATCATTAACCTCTTTATTGGCTACCTCCCTTAGCTCGTCCTGCAGCACTTGCGAAAGCACTTCTTTTGTAAACACTTTCCTCTTTGATACCTGCTTGCTAAGTCCCTTTTTATATCCATCTGCTACTGGAACTCCCACTATATGCATATGAGGACTATCCTCGTCAAGATGAACTACTGCATTTGCCACAACAAATTGTGGAAGTCTCTTGATTAGCTCACCCAATATTATCTCATACGATAGCTTTATATATGATTTCATATCATCATACTCTTTCCAGAACTCCCTGTCGCCTATCTGAATGATTATCTCTACCGCCATATCCTGCTCCTTGCCAGCGACATGTTCAAAATAATCTTCTATCCGGCGGTCTGGTCTTGTCTGCTTTTTATTATATTCTTCTAATGCCTCATCGAATTCTTTGTGATATACTGTTTTTACATCATCAATCAGATTTGATGTACCATATATGATGCAGATGTTGTCTTTGCTATAATCTGATGATTTGTATTTTCTCAGGTTATGCTTTTGCAACATCTGCAAGCTTAGATTTCGATGTAATGGCACTTTTCTTATTGCTCACATGAGCTGTATATGAAATATTTCCCATTCGCATCTCCTTATCTGTACTATATTCTTATCTGTATTTCTATCGGAGCAGTGCAGTTATCATCTTGGCTTTGCCATAGATGATAACCTTCTAGCAGTTCTGTCAACCCAAATCCACAATTGACATTGTGAATATTGTTTTGCCATAACTGCGGGGGCTCTCCGAGAGTTATATATACCAGTCTTTTATATCTGATACATATATGTTACATATCAAGAATTTAATAATCTGTTCTTTTAAGAAATACAGACTCTAAACTCTTATAAGAATTTAGAATCTGTTTCCTCAAACATTCAGATTGTTAAACTCTTTATTGTGGTAATATCCAAGTCCAATAACTTATTCCATCATCCGTTTTACCTTTTCCAGATGCTATACCAAGTTTCTTTTTAGCTGATAATAACGTATTTCTTTTTATTCCTCGTCTGGCTGCTTCCTGTAATATATCATTTAATATAATTTCTTTGCTTGAGCCGAAATACTCTTTGATAAAATTCTCTGCTATATCCAGCTTCTTTTTACCTCTCCCTTCATTACCCGACAGAAGTTCATCTATGGTGATATCATAAGGTCCTATGCATATCATTCCTCTATCCTCTGTCATCTCGAATCCTATGGCATCTCCTGTTGGTACCAGAGATGATTTATCATATCTGTACAGCTCTTTCCGGTTTATCACTGTTATGCGGAACATACCATACAATGTCAACACGTGTTGTGGTAGTATATGGTTCTACCAGATCCAAAACAACGATTTCTTTTCCGGACTCTTTTTCGATCTCCTGCTCGATACCTGGTTTTGTATTTGTAAAACGTCCAAAACCTTTACCAGAACCAATCAGACTATTTGCCATTTCAGTAGAAGTGGAAGCATCCGGCATGATCAGACCTTTCTGCGCCCAGTCATAGCGAAGTTTCATTTCGTTCATATATTTATCTGTTGCGTAGTAATTAATAACTTCTGTGCTGTCAGAAGATACACTCTCTAAAGATCCGATATCTCCACCAAGGTCATCTGAATTTGCCATAAGGCTCATGGAACCCACATGAGAAACAATGGGATATACATCTGGATACATTTCTTTTACTTTTTCAAGGAGCGGCTCCAACTCCTCTTCTGTTTTAATAGAACTATAGTCAATTCCGGTTGCATCTGCCATCTCTTTATTCATAGCAAATCTCCATCCCGTTGCTTTCTCTTTATTGGACGGAACACCATAAATATTGCCGTTAAAGGTTACACATTTCCAGTCGGATTCGCTGATTTCAGATTTCATATCGCTGCCATAGCTGTCCAGATAATCTGTAATTGGAAGGCTCTGTCCGCTGCTGATTGCAGATGTTACATTTCCACAATACTCATACATCAGATCCAATTTTTCAGAAGATGCCAATGTCAGGTTTACCTGCTGATCATAGCTTCCAAAACCAACTCTTGTTACTTCAATTTTTGTATTGAATTTTTCCTCTGTGATTTTGCTTGCTGCTTCAGAAATTTTTGCGCAGTCATCTGTACTTGCATCACCAGGTGCCAGAATTTTTACTGTATAGCTGTCATTATTGCTACTTTCTGCGCTCTTAGAAGATGAACCCTGTGCAGAGCTTGCATCGCTTCCGCAACCTGCCAGCATACTTCCCGCCATAACAGAAACAAGTAAAAATGCCATTGCTTTTTTCTTATTCATTACATTTCTCTCCTTTGTTCTTTTCTTTGTTTTACGAATAGCTATATCCTATCAAAGAAGTATCTCTTTCTCTATAAAATCTGTGACTTTCTCTTTATATATTGTGACATACCACTGTAACTTTCGTTATTTTAACGAATCTGTATACTTATTTCTTGAAAACACACGACATCTACATTAGAATAAATGGCATGTTCCAACAATTGGAACGCTCACACGATTTTTCTTATATTGTTATATTCTTGGAGGCTCTTATGTTATCTCGTAAAAATTTTTACATCTCATCAAAAATTTTTTTCACCCTTATAAGCCTTATCATGCTTATTCCGCTTACATTTCTGACGATATTTTTTGATTTCTACTCGCTTCGCCTGCTGAACCGCGAAATCGCTTCTGCAAACCGAAATGCTCTGTTTCTCTATCAGGAACAGTTAGAAGCAGATCTTTCCCAGATAGAAACCTCAATGGCACAGGACTGGGCTCAGAACTGGAATTATCAGAAACTAAAATATAAACTTGATCCGCTCAATGTTCATTTAAATACACTCTCCATTGTGAATAAAGCACGGGAACAGCTTGCTCTGACAGAATGTCTCGGTGCTGTCTATATTTACTCTGCTCCCAATGATGTCTGCCGCTGTGCCTATCAGGACTGCTATTCCTATGAAGAATTAATAACAATGCAGAATTATGTAAAATCCCTTGATTTTGAATCAACTTCCAAATCCTGGTTTTACGATAAAGTCGGTGATAAATACTTTTTGGTTCGCCTTCTCGGTTTTTCCAATGCCTACAGTGTTTCTCTAGTAGATTTTGATCTGGTCATGGCTCCATCTCGCCTCGCCACACAAACGCATAAAACTAGTTCACTCGTCTATCTTTCCAATGACGGAACCGTATTAAATCCTTCTAAAACCATTACAGAAAATAAACTGACCTTTTCGCCTGAAGACAATAACCACGTCAAAAAAGGACAAAAAGAAAACTTTTTTGTTGTACAGGATCGCTTAAAATATGCTGATATTACCATGCTTTACCTTTCCTCTTACCAGGGAAGCCAGTTTTATTTAAATGCGACACAGATGTTTGCCATCATTGCCTCTGTGCTGGCACTGCTTTTGATTCCGTTCATGTGTTTTTTGGCCATCAAAATTTACTTTTCTCCATTAAGAGATGCAATCACTACCATGGAGAATATTCGAAACGGTAAATTGAACTCAAAACTGCAGGAAACACAGTTTATCCGTGAATTTTCCGTCTTTAATTCCACTTTTAACCGAATGATGGATGAAATTCACCATCTGAAAATCCGCACTTATGAAAATAAGCTGACCATTCAAAAATCTCAGCTGCAATATTTTCAAATTCAGTTGAAGCCTCATTTTTATCTGAACTGCCTGAAAACTCTTTACGGTATGATTCAACAGAATAAAGGAAACGATGCACAGCAAATGATTTTATATGTTTCCCAGTATATCCGCTATACCTTCCGCGACAACAGCAGTCTTGTGCCACTGCAGACGGAACTGAATCAGGTACAGAATTATTATAAACTTCAGAAGCTAAACACAAGAGATTCTTCTGAGCTGACCATTTCTGCCGATCCCGCTGTTTCAAAGTTTCCGGTTCCCATGCTCTGCATTCAGACATTCGTCGAAAATTCTTTTAAGCATGGGCGAATCTCCAGCCAGCCGCTCAATGTACACATTTCCGTACAGCTGACAGAGACTGAAGAAGGAAATTATTTAAATATCAGTATTCAGGATAACGGAACCGGATTTCCGGACGAATTTCTGCAGTCCTTTCTGCAACATACAGAAGATGCAGTAACCGGACAGCACATCGGTATACACAATCTCCGTCAACGACTTACCTTACTTTACGGTGACCAGGCCGGACTGATCTGTATGAACAATTCCTCCGGCGCCATGACAGAAATTATCCTGCCCATCCAGGAAGAACCAAATACCAGTTCAGAAACTAAAAGTAGCTTACTCTCAAACGAAAATTTGTTTTCATTATCCTAGAAAGAGGAGGAATCCCGAATGAATGTATTGATTATTGATGACCAACCCGATGTTGTCGCCGGTATTCATTCCGGCATCAACTGGGATGCGCTTTCCATCCGACAGGTTTTCTGTGCTAACGACATTATCCGTGCGCGTGAAATTCTTTCAAACAATTCCGTGGATATCATGCTCTGCGATATCGAAATGCCGCTCGGCAGCGGTCTTGAACTTTATGAATGGGTTGCGGAGCATTTTCCAGAAATCAAATGTATTTTTCTCACCTCACATGAAGATTTTTCCTATGCACAAAAAGCACTGCAACTCGGCGGATTCGATTATCTGATTCAGCCCGCTCCCTACAGTGCAATTGAGGTTTCCATTCAGAAAGCAGTCCTGCAAATTCAAAAGGAAAGAAAGGAAAAATTTTACAGTGAATATGGAAACTATTTCAGCAAACGCGAAATGGATCTTCTTGATGTGCTTTTAAATGAATTTTTGCAGAAACAGCCTGCAGAACCGCAGAATATCCTGAGTTTTCTGGACACGATCTCCATAAAACTCGATCCCGACTGTTCCTGTGTTCTGACTTTGATTGATATTCTCGAACAGGACACGCCACATCCAGTTCGTGACCTTTCTCTCCTCCGCTCTATCCTGCAGAATGTCGTTTTCGAGCTGTTTGAGCCGTTCACTAAAAAACTGCTTTTCTGCCATGTCCACGAACAGGTTTTTGCCCTTATTTTATACGAAACCGATAATTTCACAAAAGATCAGGTGCAAATTTATTTGCATACTTTTGTGGAAGCCGCTTCACAGTATCTCCACTTTAAAATAGCATGCTACTGTGCTCATTCTGCAAATTTTCTTCTGCTACCAGATAAAATACAGCAACTTTTGGAACAGCGCAGTGAAAATGCGGCAAACTATAGTGGTATTTTTTATCAGAAATCCAGCATTTCCCAGGTTCCCTACACCCCTCCGGATTTTGTCCACTGGAATGTCATGCTCTCCTCTGGTTATTACGATGCCGTCCGTGCAGACATGCATGATTATCTGCTCCGCCAAAAAGAATCCGGTCATGTAAACCAGAAAATGCTCAGTCTCTTTTTACAGGATTTTCTTCAGATCTTCTATCAGATTCTGAACCATCACCACATCGGTGCACACGGTGTTTTTGAAAAAGAATACGATATTCACGCTCTGAACAACTCCTGTTATTCCATAGAAGAGATGCATAAACTGCTTGATTTTTCCGTTGATTATCTAAAAAGCCTTCAAATTAGCGCAGAACCAGGTGTTTCACAGATCGACCAGGTGATAAATTTTATTCAGAAAAATATTCACCAGAATGTTACCCGCACCGAAATCGCACATCAGGTATACATGAACCCGGAATACCTCTCCCGGCTTTTCAAAAAGGTAAAAGGAATTTCACTTTCTGACTATATCGTGCAGGAAAAACTGAAAATTGCGATTTCCCTGCTTGAGGGAACCAATCTCCCGGTCAGTGTAATTGCAACGAATATCGGCTACACGAATTTTTCTTATTTTACACAGGTATTCAAAAAAGTCTACGGAATTTCTCCGAGTGAATACCGTCAAAAGAAAAAATAATGCAAAAATAGTACTGCGGAGCGTAAAGTTTTCCCAAATAAATGTTAATACCCGGGTATAACGAAAATACGTTCCGCAGTATTTTATTTTTGCATTACTGTTTTATCTTCAAACAAGTTTTTATACCGGCATCGCCGCCACAAAATAATACATCACAATAAAATGACAGAAGCTGCCACCCATCACAAACAGATGGAAAATTTCATGTGTTCCGAACTTTTTATGCTTCGCATTAAACATCGGCATTTTTAAGGAGTAAATCACCCCGCCGACCGTATAAATGATGCCGCCCGCCAGCAACCATCCAAATGCCGGCCGTGAAAGAGCCAGAAACAGCGGATGAAATGCCAGTACACACAGCCATCCCATTGCGATATACAACACTGAGGAAAACCACTTCGGACAATTGATCCAGAATGCCTTGACGAGAATTCCGCCAATTGCTGCTGCCCACACCAATGCACAAAGTACAATTCCCGTCCGTCCATGCAGCGCAATCAGACAGATCGGCGTATAACTTCCCGCAATCAGCACGGAAATCATCATATGATCAAACTTCTTCAGTCGACGGTTTACCTTCCCATTTACATCAAACGTGTGATACACGGTGCTCGCCAGATACAGCAAAATCATACTCAGCATAAACACTGCCATTGCGACCACATGCAGATGATCCGGCTCCCGCGCCGCCTTCAAAAGTAATGGCAGCGTTCCCACCACCGCCAGGATCAGCGCAATCCCATGTGTAATCGCACTGCCAGGATCCTTGATTCCATTTTTTCTGATATACTTCATCCTGCTCATTCCTTTCCTGTCAGAAACACTGTGTATTTCAATTACTACTTTATGTAGTTTTCATTACTACTTGTTATCGTTTCTTTTATTATAGCAGGATAAAATTATTTTTCAAGTCAAAATATCTATTTTCTTTTGAAAATGTTTGACCTGCTTTGACACAAAAAAACAGACTGCTCGCTTACGCATACCGTTGTGCCTGTTTGAGCCGTCTGTTTTTGTATTTTTATTGCTTCTTCGCTTGAATCAGCTTCCATTTTTCTACCCGCGAAAGCTGCTTAATTTCCCATTCTCTCCGCATAGCCTCCTGTTTTGTTAAAAAGGTTTCAAAATACACCAGTTTTACCGGTTTGCGGCTCTTTGTATATTTCGCTCCTTTTCCAGCATTGTGTGCCTTTACTCTGCGTTCCAAATTATTGGTCCAGCCTGTATAAAAAGATCCATCGCTGCATTCCAGAATATATGTAAAATTCCCCTGTTCCATTTCAAATTCCGTTCCTTCTGTTCATCTGTATTCTATGTAACTTTAACACTCGGTTCTTTTAGGCGCAATCAAAAAAATAAGAAAGAGTCCTGCTTCGCAGGAAAATTCAACGAAGTTTCCTGTAAGCAAAAAACCGTCCGGATTTCTCCGAACGGTTTTCTCATTTTTATTTTTACTGCATTGCCAGCTCATCTACCGCCAGTTTCAATGCGCCCATGATACCCTGATTGTCGTTCAGGCTTGGAAGTACAATGTAGCTGTCGAGATCCTCAAGTTCTTTTGTTACAAGATATCCGTTCAGCTGTTTCTTTACTTCTTCTCTTACGAGCGGCATCATATGCTCCTGATGCATAACGCCTCCGCCCAAAACAATTCTCTGCGGGGAGAGCAGCATGATGCAGTCTACAAGTGCCTGTCCGATATAGTAAGCCTCAAGCTCCCATACCTCTTTTTTGTCTGCCAGCTCAATACCTTTTTTGCCCCAGCGTGCTTCAATGGCAGGACCTGCAGCAAGGCCTTCCAGGCAGTTGCTGTGATACGGGCATTTTCCGCCGTAAGTATCTTTCGGATGTCTGGTCAGCAGAACGTGTCCGCCTTCCGGATGAAGCATGCCGTGCAACAGCTTGCCATTTGAAATAATTCCCATTCCAACGCCCGTTCCGATGGTGATGTAAATGCTGTTGTCCAGACCTTTTGTGATTCCCCAGGTAGCCTCACCCAGTGCAGAACCGTTTACATCGGTATCAAATCCAACCGGGATGTCCAGTGCATCTGCGAAAGCGCCTACGATGTTGTAGTTCTTCCATGCTAATTTGGGAGTTGTGGTAATGTAACCATATGTTTCGGATTTTCTGTTCAGGTCGATCGGTCCAAAGCAACCGATTCCCAGTGCCTGAATGTCCTTCTCTTTGAAATACTCAATCATTTTCGGAACGGTAATTTCCGGTGTCTCGGTCGGGATAGAAATTCTCTCATAAATTTCTCCATTTGCGTTTCCAATTGCGCAGACCATCTTTGTTCCGCCTGCTTCTAATGCTCCAAGTCTCATTGTGTTTTTCTCCTCTCTTACGCCTCTGGATTTGAGCAGATCACGGAAAGTTTTCCTTCAAATCTGCATCCGTTAAAATTAGCCGGAATAATAAAGTGTGTACCTTTTTTCACCGTAATACCGTTTACAGTACCCTCTCCGGCAATAACGCTTACATTAGTATAATATTTTTTCGCATCTAAGGTGAATACACCGTCGATGTCGTATTTATCTACAGAGTAGAACTTGCATGTTACAAAATGGGTATGTACCGCGCCCGGGATTTCCTCTGTAAAGGTATCGATATCTGCCGTTTTAAACGGAGCCTCGATAACATCGATACTCTGCTCTACATGAAGTTGTCTCGGTTTGCCGTTCTGCAGTCTGTCATAATCGTATACACGATAGGTGATATCGCTGCTCTGCTGTGTCTCCAGAATCAGTGTGCCGCCTTTGATGGCATGTACGCATCCCGGATTGATCTGGAAGAAATCTCCCTTATGTACCGGCACTTTGCGGATGAAATCGCTCCACTCATGATTGCGGATCATTTTCTCCACTTCTGCCTTGTCTTTTGCATTGTGTCCGATAACAATTTCTGTACCCGGTTCGCAGTCCAGCACGTACCAGCACTCGGTCTTTCCAAGAGATCCATTCTCATGCTCTCCTGCATAAGCATCATCTGGATGAACCTGGATGCTCAGATCATTTTTTGCATCAATGATCTTGATCAGCAGCGGAACCTGGCTTCCCGGGTAATTTCCGAAAATTTCCGGCTCCTCTTTCCAGAGCTCACCTAATGTTTTTCCATCAAATCTTCCGCCTGCCACATGGCTCATTCCGTTGGCATGTCCGCTGATCGCCCAGCACTCGCCGGTTGTATCGCTCGGAATTTCGTAATCAAATACGTCTCTTAACTTTGTTCCACCCCAGATTGCTTCTTTGAACACCGGGTCCATAAATAAAAGCTCCATATTTTTCTAATCCTCCTTGTTTTCAGGATCTGTCCACTACATCTATTTTAACCGATAACATTCAAAAACGAAACCCCTAAAATGACAAACTTTCACATTTTCTGTAACCGGTTACTTTCCTTTTATTCCACCCTTTTTCTATATCAAAACAATCCTGTTTGTTATATGTAAAGCTGACTGTTTTCAGCCAGCCTTTTTTATAAAAAGCAATCGAAAAACGGTATTTTACCATCCGCGGTCTGCGCCGCCTTTTTTGTATTCAAAACCTGTAAAAAAGATTCGATTGCGAATCCTACACTTTATAATACTTTCCCGCATCCCATTTCGTGCAGGTCCTCTTTTTTATTCCGAAATTGCCGGGAGATATACCATAGGATCAATGGCTTTTCCATCTTTTTTCATCTCAAAGAAAAGATTGCTTCCCTCTTTTACATAATATTTCGTCGGTGCTGCAACTTGCATGGGTTATAAGACGATAGAGGGACCTAACTGCAGGTGCGACAGTGGCATAGG
>ERZ772881.3311-NODE-3311-length-9944-cov-3.120235_pt1 | contig 9944 bp, 4 predicted proteins | sample MGYA00580581_ERZ772881 | MGnify/ENA primary metagenome ERZ772881 (study PRJEB29015, sample SAMEA2737668) | human gut metagenome | biome: human gut; feature: human-associated habitat; material: faeces | place: China | collected 2012 ...
AAGAAGGACGCGAATGGGAAGACATCTTGCCGGTACGCAAATGGTTGTACCAGACTCCGGAACAGATTCTGATCAAGGCATCCAACGGAGCAAGTGACTTCGGCAACAAGTTTGGCCAACCGCTGATCTGTGGTTCGGTACTAACTTTTGAACATACAGAAAACAACGAAACTTATGCCTACGACAAAGTGATCATGCTTGCCGGTGGTGTAGGTTATGGCACACAACGCGACTGTTTAAAAGGACAGCCGGAAGCCGGCAACAAAGTAGTGGTCATCGGTGGCGACAATTACCGCATCGGATTGGGCGGTGGTTCTGTTTCATCGGTTGATACAGGTCGCTACAGCAGCGGAATCGAGCTAAATGCCGTACAACGTGCCAATGCAGAAATGCAGAAACGTGCCAACAACGTGGTTCGTGCTCTTTGCGAAGAGGATGAAAATCCGGTGGTATCGATTCATGACCACGGTTCGGCCGGACACGTCAACTGCCTGTCTGAGTTGGTAGAAGAATGTGGCGGCCTGATCGATATGAGCAAATTGCCTATCGGCGACAAAACGCTGTCGGCTAAAGAAATTATAGCAAACGAAAGTCAGGAGCGCATGGGACTCCTTATTAAAGAGGAAGCCATTGAACACGTACGCCAAATTGCCGAACGTGAACGCGCCCCGATGTATGTAGTAGGCGAAACAACCGGCGACCATCGCTTTGCGTTCCAGCAAGCGGACGGTGTGCGTCCGTTCGATTTGGCTGTGGACCAGATGTTCGGTTCTTCTCCCAAGACCTACATGATAGACAAAACCGTAGAACGTCACTATACAATGCCGGAATATGAAACATCTAAACTTCACGAATACCTGACTCAGGTGTTGCAATTGGAAGCAGTAGCTTGTAAAGACTGGCTGACCAATAAAGTAGACCGTTCCGTTACCGGTAAAGTAGCCCGTCAGCAATGTCAGGGCGAGATTCAATTGCCATTGAGCGATTGTGGAGTAGTAGCATTGGATTATCGCGGCGAAAAAGGTATCGCTACTTCTATCGGACATGCCCCTCAGGCTGCATTGGCCGATCCGGCGGCAGGTTCTATTCTTTCTGTATCCGAAGCACTGACCAACTTGGTATGGGCTCCGCTGGCCGAAGGTCTGGACAGTGTATCACTCTCCGCCAACTGGATGTGGCCATGCCGCTCACAGGAAGGAGAAGACGCACGCCTCTACACAGCTGTAAAAGCCTTAAGTGACTTCTGCTGTGCACTTCAGATCAATGTACCTACCGGAAAGGACTCTTTGTCCATGACCCAGAAATATCCGAACGGAGAAAAAGTTGTTTCTCCCGGAACAGTTATCGTATCAGCAGGCGGTGAAGTCTCGGACATAAAGAAAGTGGTCTCTCCGGTACTCGTCAACGATGCAAAAACCACACTTTACCATATCGACTTCAGTTTCGACAACCTCAAACTGGGCGGTTCGGCTTTCGCACAGTCATTGGGTAAAGTCGGTAGCGAAGTACCTTGTGTACAGGATGCCGAATACTTCCGTGATGCTTTTCTGGCAGTACAAGAGTTGGTAAATAAAGGACTGATCCTTGCCGGACACGACATCTCAGCTGGTGGTCTGATCACGACTCTGCTCGAAATGTGCTTTGCCAACGTAGAAGGCGGTCTGGAAATCAGCCTTGATAAAATGAAAGAGACAGATATCGTGAAGATTCTGTTCGCCGAAAATCCGGGTATCGTTATTCAGATCAGCGACAAGCATAAGGACGAAGTGAAAAAAATCCTTGAAGATGCAGGTGTCGGTTTCATTAAATTGGGTAAACCGACAGACGAACGCCATATCTTGGTAAACAAAGAGGGTGCTACTTATCAGTTCGGCATTGACTATATGCGTGATGTATGGTATTCTTCTTCTTACCTGCTCGACCGTAAACAGTCAATGAACGGATGTGCTAAGAAGCGTTTTGAGAACTACAAGATGCAACCGCTCGAATTTGCGTTCATGCCGGGATTCAAAGGAAAACTTTCACAGTATGGCATCACTCCCGAACGTCGCACACCGAGCGGTATACGTGCCGCCATCATCCGCGAGAAAGGAACCAACGGTGAGCGCGAAATGGCTTACTCACTCTATTTGGCAGGTTTCGATGTAAAAGACGTGACCATGACCGACCTTATCAGCGGACGTGAGACACTGGAAGATGTAAATATGATTATTTATTGCGGCGGTTTCTCCAACTCGGACGTGTTGGGTTCTGCCAAAGGATGGGCCGGAGGATTCCTGTTCAACCCGAAAGCAAAAGAGGCTCTTGATAAATTCTATGCCCGCGAAGACACCCTGTCATTAGGTATCTGTAACGGTTGTCAGTTGATGATGGAACTGGGATTGGTAAATCCGGAACACGAGAAGAAAGGAAAGATGTTGCACAACGAATCACATAAGTTCGAATCGACTTTCGTCGGTGTCACCATCCCGACTAACCGTAGTGTCATGTTCGGTTCACTGAGTGGCAGCAAACTGGGTATTTGGGTAGCGCACGGAGAAGGAAAATTCTCTCTACCATACGATGAAGACCAATACAACGTAGTTGCTAAATACTCTTATGACGAATACCCGGGCAATCCGAACGGATCGGATTATTCAATAGCCGCTCTGGCCAGTGCAGACGGACGCCATCTGGCCATGATGCCTCACCTGGAACGTGCTATCTTCCCGTGGCAAAATGCCTGTTATCCTGCCGACCGTGTACACAACGACCAGGTAACTCCTTGGATCGAAGCCTTCGTTAATGCACGTAAGTGGGTAGAAGAAAAGAAAAAATAATAAGATAAATAATGATGATAAAGGGCGGGCCTACAGATAGGTTCGCCCTTTTTTGTCATTCGTCAACCGTAACAAATCCTTTCCTAAAGTTTGCACTTCTCCACTCTTTTTATTAATTTTGTAAAATCATTCGCCCCCCGAAAGAAAAATCATTAAAGGATTCCAGCTTGTATGAAAAAAATTCTTTTTCTTCTGCTCTTATTGCCTCTTATGGTCTCTGCACAAACTTACAAATATATCGGTGTAGAGGATGGGTTAAGCAACCGGAGGGTATATTACATCCAAAAAGATAAAAAGGGTTATATGTGGTTTCTGACCCACGAAGGTGTGGACAGATATGATGGCAAAGAGTTCAAACGATATAAATTAATGGATGACGGTGAAGAACTCAATTCACTGCTTAACTTGAATTGGCTATATCTAGACCACGAGAGCACTTTGTGGGAAATAGGAAAGAAAGGAAAAGTGTTTCGTTACGACCCGTTACGAGATCAGTTCACGCTGGTCTACAAACTACCAGAAGAGAAAATCAAGGACCGCCCCGCTCCCATCAGTTACAGTTTCATCGATCGGAATAACAACATCTGGCTGTGTAACGAGGAGACTCTCTATTTATATAATACCCATACACTACAGACCCTCCAGATCAAGAACGAAATCGGAGAAGACATCACTGATATCGAACAGATAGACGATACTCACTTCTTTATCGGTACGGAGCAAGGTATCCATCATGCGGAGTTGAAGAATCAAGGGCTACATTTGCTTCCTTGCGACAAACTGGATAATCTTCCGATACAAATCAATGAACTTTATTTCCACCGTCCCTCACGTAAACTATTCATCGGGACGTTTGAACGCGGTATTTATGTCTATGACATGAATACCAAACAAAGCACTCAGCCCCATATGAGCCTGACCGACGTCAGCATCACGCGAATAAAGCCGTTGAATAATAAAGAACTGCTTGTCGCTACAGACGGTGCTGGAGTGTATAAGATAAACATAAACTCTTATCTGACCACCCCTTATATCGTTGCCGATTACAACCAGTACAATGAAATGAACGGTAACAACATCTCTGACTTTTACGTAGACGATGAACAACGTATCTGGCTCGCCAATTATCCAATCGGTATCACGGTACGCAATAACCGCCATTCAAGCTATAACTGGATAAAACATTCTATCGGTAACAAACAATCACTTATTAACGACCAGGTAAATTCTATTATTGAGGACAGTGAAAGAGATTTGTGGTATGCCACCAATAACGGAATCAGTTATTACAATTCCGAAACCGGAGTATGGCATTCGTTCATGAGTTCTTTTGAAAAGAACGGAGGCAACAAGAATCACATATTCGTTACACTATGCGAGGTAGAGCCGGGAATTATCTGGGCTGCCGGATATAGTTCGGGCATCTATCAAATAAACAAACGGACCTTATCTGTCGAGTATATCACTCCATCTTCACTGTATGGAGTCAACATCCGGCCGGATAAGTACATCCGTTCGATCATAAAAACAGCCGATGGAGACATCTGGTCGGGAGGTTACTACAACCTGAAACGCATTGATTTTCATAAAAAGACTCTTCGCCTATACCCCAAGCTGAACTCGATAACTTCCATCATGGAAAAAGACAGTAAGCAGATGTGGATAGGTACGGCCACAGGACTCTACTTATTAGAGAAAGAATCCGGTAAGTACCAACGTATCGAACTTCCTGTAGAATCAATGTATATTTATTCTCTGTACCAAGCACGGAACGGGCTTCTTTACATCGGAACAAGTGGCTCCGGATTATTGATATACGACCCGGAAAAGAGAACTTTCACCCACTACCACAGAGACAACTCCGCGTTGATTTCCAATAACATATATACCATTCTTTCGGATACCGACGATGACATTATCATGAGTACCGAAAATGGTCTCAGCAGTTATTATCCGGCAGAAAAATTGTTCCATAACTGGACCAAAGATCAAGGACTAATGGCCAGCCATTTCAATGCCGGCTCAGGTACATTGCGTAAAAACGGTAACTTTATATTCGGCAGCTCAGACGGTGCCATCGAGTTTAACAAGGAGATGAAGATACCCAGGAAGTACAGTTCTAAAATGGTACTCAGTGATCTGACAATTTTTTATCAAACGGTCTACCCCGGTGACGAAAACTCCCCGTTAAGTACGGATATCGATGATACCAAAGAACTGGAACTCAGTTACAGCCAAAATATCTTTTCGCTGAAAGTGTCCTCCATCAACTACGATTATCCGTCGAATATTCTATATTCATGGAAGCTGGAAGGATTTTACGACCAGTGGAGCCGTCCCGGAAATGAAAACATCATCCGTTTCACCAATCTGAGTCCGGGAGAGTATACCCTTCATATCCGTGCGGTCTCTAACGAAGATAAACGTATCGTACTCGAAGAACGTACCATGAAAATCAGTATTGCCCAACCCATTTGGCTCAGTTTCTGGGCCATGCTGGTCTATGCAATCGTACTGGCAGTAATTGCCATCATTACTCTCCGCATCATTATTTTGAGAAAACAAAGAAAAGTATCGGACGAGAAAATCCATTTCTTCATCAACACGGCGCATGACATCCGTACTCCGCTGACATTGATCAAGGCACCGCTCGAAGAGATACGCGAACGGGAAGCGTTGACAAAAGATGGCATCAGCAACATGAATACGGCACTGCGAAATGTAAATGCCCTACTGCGTCTGACCACCAACCTGATCAACTTTGAACGGGCAGACGTATATTCGTCAGAACTTTATATTTCGGAATATGAACTGAATACCTATCTGACGGAGACTTTCAACGCATTCCGTCCATACGCAAGCGTGAAGCATATTAACTTCACCTACGAAAGCAATTTCCGTTACCTGAATGTATGGATTGACAAAGAGAAGATGGATTCAATCCTGAAAAATATCATCTCGAATGCCTTGAAATATACACCGGAGAACGGTAGCGTACATATTTATGCTTCGGAGACCAATGACAGTTGGAATGTAGAGGTAAACGATACAGGTATCGGAATACCTGCCAATGAGCAGAAGAAGTTATTTAAAATACATTTCCGGGGAAGCAATGCGATCAACTCTAAAGTAACCGGAAGTGGTATCGGACTCATGCTTGTATGGAAACTGGTTCATCTGCACAAAGGTAAAATCAATCTGAGCAGCGTGGAACATCAGGGATCGTCTATCAAAGTAAGTTTTCCGAAGGACAGTAAGCACTTTCATAAAGCACACCTGGCAACCCGTACCCGTGAACTCAGCACAGAGCAAGTGCCCCACGTGTCTCCGGCCGAGATTTATGAAAAGGCGAAAAAGCAACACGACCAGAACCTGCAACGCCTGTTGATCGTTGAGGACAATGATGAACTGCGGAATTATCTGACTCATACATTATCGGATAATTACACCATTCAGACATGTTCCAATGGTAAGGAAGCACTGACGATCGTAAAAGAGTACATGCCCGAACTGATTATTTCGGATATCATGATGCCGGAAATGCGGGGAGACGAGTTGTGCGCCGCCATTAAAAACGATATCGAAACCTCGCACATCCCCATCATCCTGCTTACAGCACTGAATGACGAAAAGAATATCCTGGAAGGGCTGAAAATAGGAGCAGACGAATATATCGTGAAACCATTCAACATTGGTATCTTGAAAGCAACTATTGCTAACTTGCTGACAAACCGTGCATTATTGAAAAGCAAGTATGCCAATCTTGAAGTCAGCGAGGAAGAGGAGGTATCTCCAAACTGTGCTACAGATCTCGATTGGAAATTCATCGCTACGGTCAAGAAGAGTGTTGAAGAGAACATAGACAATCCGGCATTCAATGTAGATGTACTCTGCAATCTGTTGAACATGAGCCGCACAAGTTTCTATAATAAACTGAAAGCACTGACCGATCAGGCCCCTGCTGACTATATCAGATTAATCCGCCTGAAACGGGCGGCGGCATTATTAAAGACCGGTCAGCACTCTGTCACCGAAATATCCGAACTGACGGGATTCAACGATGTCAAATACTTCCGGGAAGTGTTTAAGAAACATTTCAAAGTGAGCCCCAGCAAATATTGTAAAGAGGGCGGCAAAGAGGATGTAGAGGAACAACAAGAATAAGAAAAGAGAATAAGAACAATACGTTAAATGAATATTTATCTTGAAGCATTCGGCATCTTTTTCAAAATTGGTGCCTTCACTATCGGAGGCGGCTATGCTATGGTGCCTCTGATCGAAAACGAAATCGTAACCAAACGAAACTGGATTTCCAAGGATGACTTTATCGATCTGCTTGCCATAGCCCAATCCGCCCCGGGCATTCTTGCCGTAAACATTTCGATCTTTATAGGATACAAGCTACGCGGCATACGGGGAAGCCTTGTCACCGCTCTTGGGACGGTGCTTCCGTCATTCGTCATCATATTGGCCATTGCCATGTTTTTTCATAACTTCAAAGACAATCCCATTGTAGAACGAATCTTCAAAGGGATACGTCCCGCTGTAGTCGCACTGATTGCAGCACCCACTTTCAGCATGGCAAAGTCTGCCAGAGTCAATCGATATACCCTCTGGATTCCAGTTGTCTCCGCCCTACTCATTTGGTTATTGGGCTTCTCTCCCATCTGGATTATTATCGCGGCAGGTGTAGGTGGCTTCTGCTGGGGAAAATGGAAACAGTCACATCCCTAATCATTCACATTTACATTGAAACATTATGATTTATCTGCAACTCTTTTATACATTCTTCAAAATCGGATTATTTGGCTTCGGAGGCGGATATGCCATGCTCTCGATGATTCAGGGAGAAGTGGTGACACGCTATGATTGGGTAAGTACTCAGGAGTTCACCGATATTGTAGCTATCAGCCAGTCCACTCCCGGTCCCATCGGTATCAACTCGGCAACCTATGTAGGCTATACTACGATAGCCGAGCAATATGGCACAAGCATGGGCGTACTGGGTTCTTGCATAGCCACTTTCGCCGTAGTGCTGCCCTCGTTTATCCTGATGCTCACTATCAGCAAGTTCTTTCTGAAATATCAGAAGCACCCTTCGGTAGAGGCCGTATTCAGCGGACTTCGCCCGGCGGTGGTCGGACTGCTGGCATCGGCCGCGCTGGTTTTGATGAACGCGGAGAACTTCAGCTCGCCCGATGAAGACATGTACTCTTTTATAATCAGTATCATCATCTTCCTTGTAGCCTTCATCGGCACAAGAAAGTATAAGGCCAATCCCATACTGATGATTATAGCGTGCGGAATAGCAGGGCTGATACTTTATTAGTACAGGACAAAAGACGGCTATCGGTCAAGGCGGACGAATATCCCCGGAAGAAAATAAAATATGCCCGGAAGAAACGAATGTATCTTCCGGGCATATCCCATCTACGGCTGCCGTATCTTTTACAGCTTCACTTTCTTACCTACCGACTTGGACTCGTTATGCAAACGGTCGAGCGCCGTAACCACATAACGGTATTTCGTCTTACCGTTCTCGTAAGGCAACTTATAGAAAGTATTGCGCGTAACGGCCACGATGCGCGAGGGGTCATCGATATCCACCTTCTCCTTAGAGCCGAAACGATAGACAACATACTGTACCGGACGGTTCATTTCATCCTTGAACTTCGGCGCAGTCCAGAAAAGGATGTAGCCGTCGGCCGTCCACACCGGTTTTACCTTACGCACCTTGTCGGGCGCTTCATTATCCATAAAGTCAAACACAGGCGGCAAAGCCGGATATTTATGATATTCGGCAACCAGTGCATCCCGATACTTGCCGGCATTCTCCACTACCGCGCTGGCAGGCCACTGGCAGCTACCGCCGATAGTTTGATACGCACGCTGCAAAGCCATCTTGCGGGGAAGCTGATTGATAGAGGAATTCTTCGGGTCGGCATTCTGTACCGTATTCATTACGGACTGGCCGATGAACAGGGGACGGTTCTCCGTGTGCTTCGCCCACCATTTCACCAATGTCTCATAATCGGCCGCCGGATGTCCTATCTGCCAGTATATCTGCGGTATGTTATAATCTAACCAGCCCTTGCGCGCCCACAGAAGCACATCGGCATACAAATCATCGTAGTTCTGCAATCCGTTCGTATCGCTGCCCAACGGGTCGCTGCTCTGGTTGCGATAGATACCGAAAGGACTTACTCCGAACTTCACCCAGGGCTTCAGTCCGCGAACCGTTTCATGTATCTTCTGAATCAGAATATCCACGTTGCTGCGGCGCCAGTCGGCCTTATTGCCGAAGCCGCCGCCATAGCGCGCAAAGCTCGCGTCATCCGGAAAGTCCTTTCCTTTGATGGGATAAGGATAGAAATAATCGTCCATGTGAATGGCATCCACATCGTAGCGCGACACGATGTCGGTTATCACCTTACAGATATGGTTGCGGCTTTCGGGCAATGCCGGGTCGAAGTACAACTGATCGCCGTACGTCACAAACCACTCCGGATGCGAATTATAAACATGAATGGGAGAAAGCTCGTTCTTCAACGAAGTCTTTACCCGATAGGGATTAATCCAGGCATGAAACTCCATACCCCGCTTATGGCATTCTTCAATCATAAACTGCATAGGGTCCCAGTAAGGTTCCGGCGCTTTGCCCTGCACTCCGGTCAGGAAGCGGCTCCACGGTTCGTACTGCGAAGCATACAACGCATCGGCTTCGGGACGCACCTGGAAGATAATGGCGTTGATGCCCGCGCCCTGCAAGGAGTTCAACTGGTTTATCAAAGTCTGCTTCAGCTTGTCGGTGGGCACACCGCGAAACTGTCCGTTCACCGCCTGAATCCACGCGGCACGGAATTCACGTTTGGGATAGACGGTAGACGTTTGCTGCGCCTGCATGGTCAAAGTCAGCACACACAACAATACTGGCAAGAGGAGATTTCTAAGTTTCATTTTGTTCTTTTTAAATATTGCATGGCAAAGATAATGATTATCTTTGTACCCCAATTCATTTTCAACAGTCTATGACAAAAAATACATCTATCACCATAAAGGGAGCCCGCGTCAACAACCTGAAGAACATCGACGTAGAGATACCCCGCAACAAACTGGTCGTCATCA
>ERZ772881.3322-NODE-3322-length-9917-cov-29.900933_pt1 | contig 9917 bp, 4 predicted proteins | sample MGYA00580581_ERZ772881 | MGnify/ENA primary metagenome ERZ772881 (study PRJEB29015, sample SAMEA2737668) | human gut metagenome | biome: human gut; feature: human-associated habitat; material: faeces | place: China | collected 2012 ...
CCATCCCCAAGTGGCAGGTGCTGCCGCTGGTGGAGGCACTACGCAGCGGCACGCTTGGTGCCTGAAGAACAAAGAGAACCCCTGTGAGGTCAATCCTCACAGGGGTTTCTTTTTAATGGCACAGTAGAGAAATGCTTATATAAAGTCACTCCTGTCCGTGCTCCTCCATATACTTAAACACTTCTTTATCGGATTTAGCCCTTTTATACCAACCAATGCCTATCATGGCAAAGCCAACAATCATTACTACAGTCCTAATTGTTGACGCTGACGAGAGAAAGCAAGAGGCAACAAGTCCTGTACCAGCACCCGTAAAGAAGTCTACGAGTGATTTCTCATGCTTTATTTTTCCCAATACGCGCTCCTTGTCAATAACTTCTACCATCTTGGAATCCCCCTTCAGTAATGTATCAAGCGATACATCAAATTGGTTGCTCATTGCTATGAGAATCTGTAAATCCGGATAACTCTTTTCATTTTCCCAATTCGAAACCGTCTGTCTTGTAACATGGAATAACTCACCAAACCGTTCTTGCGTTAATTGCTGCTCATTACGAATTGCTGATATTTGATTTCCTATGCTCATGGTCAGCACCAACTCCCTCTCTGAAAAGAATTTACTACGACCTTGCTTCTTGTCTACTATTATGTAAGAAAAACAGCGCAAAGTAAAGCAATTTACTTTTTACATTGCGTTTTTCGTGTAGTTAAGTAGGTTTTGCAAATTCTTTTCGACAAACTCGAATACAATTCGTTTACTCGGAGGAAATCCCACAGAAAAGTTGGAAGAAGTCGCTCGCCCGAAATCGGGGCTTAAAACTGAAATCCCACAGAAAAGTTGGAAGGAATCGCTCGGTCGAAATAGGGTTTGAAAATAAAAAAACCACACAAAAGTTGGAATAACCGAAATGACCGCGTCATTGTCTTTTCCCGCCGCACGTGCTACAATTTATTATCATCCGATTCACACAGGAGGTGCCGCCGTGCAGCCGAAAACCCGCGCCGTCATCGCGCTCGATGCGCTGGGCCTTGCCGTGCTTGCGGCGCTGTTCGTGCTCTGGTGCACGCGCATGCCGGGCCTGTCCGTCCCGGGCGGCATCGCCGCCGGGTGCAGTGCGGCGCTGTTTGCCGCCGTGGGGCTGCGGTTCGTGCCCGCGTGGGTGCGCTTCTGGCAGCGGGGGGACGATGCGCCCGCCGTCCCGGCGGCCGAGCCCGCGCACATGGGTGCACGCATTTTCGCTATGCTGCTCGCGCTCGATCTCGTCCTGCTCCTGCTCACGTGGGGCATCCGCACCCTCGCCGGGCAGCCGGAAACGCTCACGCAGGCGCTCGAATTCTGGCGCTGCCTCGACAGCCGGCACTATCTCGATATCGCGCGCGACGGCTACATCGCCTCCGGTGACCCTGACCGCGTCGTGCAGCTCGTGTTCCTGCCGGGTTACCCGCTCGTGGTGCGTGCGGTGATGCTGCTCGTCCCGTCGGACATCTGCGCGGGGCTGCTCACGTCGGCGCTGTGCTTCGCGGGTGCGGGGTGCGTGGTCTACCGGCTGCTGCGGCTCGACCTGCCGCACCGCGGCGCCGTGCGCGCGCTGCGCTTTCTCACGCTCGCGCCGGGGTGCTTTTTCTTTGCCGCGCCCATGAGCGAGAGCCTGTTTCTGCTGCTGACGGCTGCGGCGCTCTATCTCGCCCGCACACGCCGGCCCATCCTCGGCGGGCTGTGCGGGGCAGGAGCTGCATTCACGCGCTCGCTGGGGCTGCTGCTGTTCGTGCCACTGCTGTGGGAGCTCGTGCATGACGCCGTGCAGCGCCGCCGGGTGGACGCCCGGCAGGTCGTCGGCGCGCTGCTCGTGACGCTGGGCTTCGCGGCGTATTGCTATATCAACTGGCGCGTGGCGGGAAACCCGTTTCAGTTTCTCATCTACCAGCGCGAGCACTGGAACCAGCGCACAGGACTGTTTTTCAGCACCGCCGCATATCAGACGGACTATCTGCTGCGCTGCCTGCGCAGCGGCAGCTGGCGCGACGCGCTCGGTCTCTGGCTGCCGAATCTGATCGCGTGCTTTGCCGCGCTCGGCCTGCTGGCCGCGGCCGCGCCGAAGCTGCGCGCGAGCCAGACGGCGTGGTTTCTCGCGTATTACATCATCGCCGTCGGCGCGACGTGGCTGCTGAGCGCGCCGCGCTACCTGCTCGTGCTGCTGCCTGTGCCGCTGGCGCTGGCGCAGTGCACACGCCGGCGCGCCGCCAACATCACGCTCACCGGCCTGAGCGCGCTCGGCTCGCTCGGGTATCTCATCGCCTTCGCCCTGCGCTGGCAGGTATGGTAAGGCAGCAAAAGAAGGCCCTCCATGAAAGATACTCCCATTCTCGAGCTCCTGCTCAAGCTCTCGCCGCCGGTCATGCTGGCAATGCTCATCCAGTCGATCTACAACATCGTCGACAGCTACTTTGTCGCCCGCTACGCCCCCGCAGGGCTGACCGCGCTGTCGATCATCTTCCCCGTGCAGCTGCTGCTCGTCGCGTTTGCCACCGGCACCGGCGCCGGGCTCAACATCCTGCTCTCGCGCATGGACGGCGCCGGAGAGCGGGACACGCAGGCTGCCCATCGCGGCCTCCTTCTTGATATCAGCCCTCATACTCCGAAATGGTCTTATTTTCCCAATCTAAAACTGCTAGATATCCGCCCTCTGTATCCGAGTACATATCAACAGTTCTTTTTGTGTCAACTGTTTTCCACTTCACTTTTCCACGCCAATTCAAATAGGCTTCCGCTTTTGTATCGGGAATTCCCGCCAATCCAATGTAAATAATTTGTCGATTTTCAAGCGTCACATTAAGCTGCAAATTATTACTGTCATAAATTTTACCACGAATAATAGTCATTGGACTATTATCGACGATAGAAACATCATGAAAATCAGTCACACCAATGGTATTGAACACTTCTCGGTAGTTTTCAATTTCATCATCACTAAACCCAGCTTCAGCAAACGATGTTTCCCACTCTGAAGGTTTTGCCGTTTCTTTTACAACTGTTTCCGCCGAAGCCTTCCCCTGTTCAGCACACCCAACTAATAAAATTGCCATAATAATAGTCAGTCCAACCATCCATGCTATCTTTTTCATTTTTCTTTTTCTCCTCGCACTATCAATTCCGGAACATATGCCCAAAACGTCAATTTGCTCCTTCGCACATGGTATCACAAATCTTGCCAATCAGCAATGGCGAATCCGCACTCTCTTAAATACTGTCCTTATATTTGGACACTGAATATGTTACACTCAAGTAAAACCACAAGGAGGGATCTTATGCTGCACCTGCTCTATGGCCCTGCCGCCAGCGGCAAGACCGACCTGCTCATGGGGCGCATCCGCACGGCCGTTGCGGCGCGCACGCCGGGGCAGGTGCTGCTCGTGCCGGAGCAATACAGCCACGAGGCCGAGCGTGCCCTGTGCGCTGCCTGCGGCGACAGTCTGAGCCTGTACGCCGAGGTGCTGAGCTTCACGGGGCTGGCGCGCCGCGTCGCGGCCGAGACCGGCGCGGGCGAGGCGCCGCTGCTCGATCAGGGCGGGCGGCTGCTGTGCATGGCGCTGGCGCTGGGCCAGGTGGCGCCGCGGCTGCGGCTGTTCGGCGCAGCCGCCCGCCGGCCGCAGATGCAGCAGACGCTTCTCGGCGCGGTCGACGAGCTCAAGACCGCGTGCGTCACGCCCGACGCACTGGAAGCCACGGCCGCGCGCTGCCCCGGCTATCTGGGCGACAAGCTGCGCGACCTCGCGCTCGTGCTCGCGGCGTATGACGCCGTGACCGCGCAGGGCCACGCAGACTCCACCGACCGGCTGACCCGCCTGGCCGAGCGCATCCCCGCGAGCGCGCTCGGGCGCACGGGGCACTTCTATCTCGACGGCTTCACGGACTACACACGGCAGGAGCTGGCCGTCGTGCGCGCGCTGCTGGAAACGGGCGCGGACGTGACGGTCTGCCTCACGCTCGATGCGCTCTCCGGCGGCAGCGAGATCTTCGGCGCCGCCCGGCGCACGGCGCGCGTCCTGCTCGACATGGCGGATGACTGCGGCGTGCCCGCCACGGTCGAAGCCTGCCCCGCCCGCGCGGCCGACACGCCGCTGCGCGTGCTCGAGCAGCAGCTGTTTTCCTACACCTCCGCGCACTTTGACGATCCCGCGCAGACGATCACCGTCCACACGGCGGACGATCTCGCGGCCGAGTGCGCGCGGGCGGCCGCCCACGCGCTGCGGCTCGTGCAGGGCGGCTGCCGCTGGCGCGACATCGCCATCGCCGTGCGCGGCTTTTCCGACTACGCGCCCGCGCTTGAGCGCATGTGCGCCTACTACGGCGTGCCGCTCTATTTTGCCCGCCGCACCGACCTGCTGCAAAAGCCGCTCGTGGCGCTCATCCGCGCGGCCTATGACATTGTGACCGGCGGGTGGGACGCCGAGGACGTCTCGGCCTACCTGCGCACGGGCCTCGCCGGGCTCACGCCGGAGGAGACGGACACGCTCGAAAACTACGTCCTGCTCTGGTCCATCCGCAGCAGCGCGTGGACCCGCCCCACCCCCTGGCAGCAGCACCCGGACGGCTACGGCGCACCGGACACGGACGAATCCGCCGCCCGCCTGAAGGAGATCAACGACCTGCGCCAGCGCGCAGTCGGGCCCCTGCGCCTGTTGGGTGCGGAGAGCAGCGCCGCCGGCACGGCGGAGGCACAGGCCATGGCGCTGGCGGATTTCCTCGAGCGGCTGCACCTCGCGCAGCGGCTCGATGCGCTGGCCGAAAACCTGCGCGCCGAGGGGCGCGCCGCGCTCGCGGCCGAGTATGCCCAGCTCTGGGAGCTGACGGTCGGCGCGCTCGAGCAGTTTGCCGCCATCCTCGGCGGCACGGAGATGGACACCGACACGTTCGCGACGCTGTTTTTGCGCATGCTCGCCTGCTACGACATCGGCACGATCCCCGTCGCGCTCGACCGCGTGACCGCCGGCGACCTCGACCGCATGCGCCGCCGCGGCATCCGGCACCTGATCGTGCTCGGCGCGTCGGACGACCGGCTGCCGCGCGCCGGCGAACCGGACGGCGTGTTTTCGCCCGAGGAGCGGCGCGAGCTGCTGGAGCTGGAGCTCGACATCGGCGGCGGCACGGACGACGCGCTCTGGCGCGAATACAACCTCATCTACCAGTGCGTGACGCTCCCGGCCGAGACGCTCGCGGTGTCTTACCCGCTCTTTGACGGCAATGGCACGCCCACACGCCCGTCGTTTCTCGTCACGCGCATCGGGCAGCTCTTCGGTGCGCTGCCACGGCCCGCAAACCCGGACACACAGCGCCTGCTGGCCCCGGCCCCGGCGCTGGAGCTGGCCGGGCGCACGCTGCGCGGGGCGGCCGACCCGGCCTCCGTCGCGGCGCGCGCATGGTTCGATCGGCACGACCCCGCCGCGCTCGCCGCGCTCACGCGCGCGGCGCACACCGCCCGCGGCCGTCTCTCGCCCGAGCGCGTGCGCGCGCTCTACGGCAAGCGCCTGTACCTCTCGGCGTCAAAGGCCGAGCGCTTCTCCGCCTGCCGGTACGCATACTTCCTGCAGTACGGACTCAAGGCCAAGCCCCGCCGACCGGCGGCGTTCAATCCGCCGGAGATCGGCACGTTCTTCCACTATGTCCTGCAGCACACGGCGCAGGACGTGACGGACGCCGGCGGCTTCGCCGCCGTGACGGACGAGCAGCTTGGCCGCTTTACCGACCGCTGGACGCAGCGCTACATCCATGACGAACTCAACGACTTTCAGGAGAAATCCGCGCGCTTCACCTACCTCTTCCGCCGCCTGTGCCAGCAGGTGCGGCAGGTCGTGGCCGACATGGCGCACGAGCTGCGCGCGGGCGACTTTGTGCCGCTGGATTTTGAACTCAACTTCGCAGACCCCGAGCAGATCGCGCCGATCACGCTCTCGGACGGCGAGGTGACGCTCAACATGAGCGGCGTGGCCGACCGTGTGGACGGCTGGCTGCACGACGATAAGCTCTATCTGCGCGTGGTCGACTATAAGACCGGGCGCAAGGCATTCTCGCTCTCGGACGTGTGGTACGGCATGGGGCTGCAGATGCTGCTGTACCTGTTCGCGCTCGAGCGCTCCGGCCCCGCGCGCTACGGGCACGAGATCGTGCCGGCGGGCGTGCTCTACGTTCCGGCGCGGGACGTGCTCATCCCGGCCGACCGCCGGCTCTCTCCCGAGGAGGCGGCCAAAGAGCGCGCCGGCGCGGTGCGCCGCTCCGGTCTGCTGCTCGACGACGCCGCCGTGCTGCACGCGATGGAGCACAGCGACACGCCGCAGTATCTGCCCATCTCGGCCCGGCGCAAAACGGACGCGCTCGCAAGCGCGGAGCAGCTCGGCCTGCTCGCGCGGCACATTGAGACCACACTGCTCGACCTGGCGCACGAGCTGCGCGGCGGCAGCATCACGGCTGACCCCTACTTCCGCTCCGGGCAGGACACGGCCTGCACGCACTGCGACTATCTGACCGTCTGCCACTTCACGCCCGGCGCGGGGGGCGACTGCCACCGTGTGCTCACCAAGCTCCCGGCCGACAAGGTCTGGAGCAACCTGAAAGGAGGCGCGCCGGATGCCTGAACTGACCTTCACCCCCGAGCAGCGCGCCGCGATCGACACGCGCGGCAGCACCGTGCTCGTGTCCGCGGCGGCGGGCAGCGGCAAGACCCGCGTGCTCACCGAGCGGCTCATGACCTACCTCACGGACGCGGAGAACCCGGCCGATATTGACCGCTTCCTCGTCATCACCTACACGCGCGCGGCCGCGGCCGAGCTGCGCAGCCGCATCCTCGACGGGATCTATGCGCGCATTGCTTCAGACCCCGAAAACCGCCGCTTGCGGCGGCAGGTCGCGCTGTGCGCCCGCGCCGAGATCGGCACGATCCACAGCTTCTGCGCCGACTTCCTGCGCGCCAACTGCGCAGCCCTCGCCCTCGCACCGGACTTTCAGGTCGCCGATGCCGAGCGCTGCGCCGCCCTGCGCGCGGCAGCGCTCGAGCACACGCTCGAGCGCGCCTACACGCGGATCGATACCGACAAAGGCTTTCGCCTGCTGGCCGACACGGTCGGCGGCGGGCGCGACGATGCGCGCCTGGGCGAGCTCGTGCTCACGCTCTACGACAAGATGCAGTGCCACGCGCGGCCCGAGCAGTGGGCCGCGCAGCAGGTGGACCTGCTCGCGCTCGACGGCGTGACCGATGCCGGCGCCACGCCGTGGGGCCGGTCGTTGCTGGCACGCATGCGCGAGAGTGCGGAGCACTGGTGCGGCGTGCTTGAGGCGCAGCTCGACATCATGGCGGACGAGGACATGGAGTGGCTTATGGACATCTATGGCGACAGCTTTTCGGCCACGGCCGACGGTCTGCGCGCGCTCGCGTACGCCTGCAACCGGAGCTGGGATGCTGCCGTGACGGCGCTGCAGGACGTGCCGTTCCCGCGCCTCGGCAGCGCGCGCAAGCCGCCCGATCCGGACGTGCGCGACCGCGTCAAGGCGCAGCGCGACGCGGCGAAAAAGGCCATCCAGACGCTGCAAAAGCAGATCAACATCCCCTCCGCGCAGGCGATCGCCGACCTGCGCGCGACAGCCCCGGCCATGCAGGCGCTGCTGGCGCTGACGCTGGACTTCGGCGCGGCCTACGCCGCCGAGAAGCGGCGGCGCAGCCTCGTGGATTTCTCCGATCTCGAGCACATGACCGCGCAGCTGCTCACGGATGACAACGGCGCGCCGACGGAGCTGGCGCGCCAGCTCTCGGGGCGCTATACCGAGATCATGGTCGATGAATATCAGGACGTGTCGGAGGTGCAGGACCTCATTTTCCGCGCCGTGTCGCGCGAGGGCAGCAACCTCTTTTTCGTCGGCGACGTCAAGCAGTCGATCTACCGCTTCCGCCTCGCCGACCCCACGATCTTCCTCGAGAAATACGCGCGCTTTGCGGATTTTCGCGCAGCCGCGCCCGGTGCGCCGCGGCGCATCCTCCTGCGGGAAAATTTCCGCTCCCGCCGTGCGGTGCTCGCTGCCGCCAACCACGTCTTTTCCAACATCATGTCCCGCGCGCTCGGCGAGCTGGACTATGACGACGCGGCCCGCCTGCGCGCCGGAGCAAGCTACCCGGACGACGGCGAAAAGCCGGAGCTTGCCGTGCTCGAGCTGCCGGACGCGGACGACGACGCGCCCACGCCGGAAAAGGCCGCGCTGGAGGCGGACTACGTCGCCGGGCGCATCCGCGCGCTCATCGACGGCGGCACGCCCGTGTGGGAAAACGGCGCTAAGCGCCCCGCGCACTATGGCGACGCGGTCATCCTGCTGCGCAATGCCAACAGCATCGGCCCCGTGTACCGCGCCGCGCTCGAGGCGCATGGCATCCCCGTGTCGGCGGAGACGAGCGGCGGGTTCTACACGTCCGAGGAGGTGTCGGTGCTGCGCTCGCTGCTGGCGGTAGTGGACAATCCGCACCAGGATGTGCCGCTCATCGCGGCGCTGCGCTCGCCGCTGTTCGGCCTGACGGCGGACGATCTGGCCACCGTGCGCACGTGCGACCGCGAGCACGATTTTTACACCGCGGTCACGCTCGCCGCCGAGACGCGCGCCGACTGCCGGGATTTTCTCGACGTGCTTGCGCGCTACCGCGCGCTGTCGATCGAGCTGCCGCTGAGCGAATTTTTGTGGCACATCGTGGACGACCGCGCCGTCATGGCGCTCACGAGCGCGATGCCGGACGGCGAGCTGCGGCGGCGCAATGTGCTGCTCCTGCTCGATCTTGCGCAGCAGTTTGAACAGACGGGTGCGCGCGGGCTGCACCGCTTCCTACTCTGGATGCAGCGGCAGGAGACCGAGGGTGTGGAGCCCGCCGCCCCCGGCGGCGAGAGCCGCAGCGTGCGCATTCTGAGCATCCACAAATCCAAGGGGCTGGAGTTCCCGTTCGTGTTTTTGTGCGACACGGCGCGCCTGTTCAACAAATCCGATGCGCGCACAAGCGTGCTCGTGCACCCGGCGCTCGGTCTGGGGCCGAAGTGCACGGATCTGGAGCACGGCGTGGAATATCCCACGATCGCGCGGCAGGCGATCGCAGCGCAGCTGCTGACCGAGACACTCTCGGAGGAGATGCGCCTGCTGTACGTAGCCATGACGCGCGCGAAGGAGCGGCTCGTCATCACGGGCACCGTGCGCGACATCGGCAAGACCGTCAGCACCCTGACCGCCACGGCCACCGTGCCCCTCGCGCCGGAGCTGCTGCGCGCTGCGCAGAGCCCGCTGCACTGGCTGCTGCAGAGCGCGCTGCTCGACCGGGATGAGCGCTTCCTGCGCCGGAACTACGTCTATCTGAAGGCGGACGCCGCGGCAGAGCGCACGGAAGCGGAAGCCGAACCCACGCTGCCGGAGCCGGACCCCGCCCTGCTGGCGCAGCTCGGGCGCGCGCTCACGTTCCGCTATGGGCACGCGCAGGCCATCGACCTGCCGTCGAAGGTGACGGCGACGGAGCTCAAGCGGCTGGAGGCGGAGGACGCACCGCCCGAGGACACCGGCGCACCGCTGCTGGCGGGCGCGCCGCGCACGCAGACCTTCCGCCGGCCGGACTTTTCAGCCCGCGCGCGCAAGCTCACCGCCGCCGAGCGCGGCACGGCCACGCACCGCATCCTGCAGTACCTGCACTTTGCCGACGCGCGCACGCCGGAGGGCATCCGCGCGCAGGTGGAGTCTCTTTCCGCGCGCGGTCAACTCACGGCGCGCGAGGCGCAGGCCGTGGACACGGCCGCGCTCCTGCGGCTGGGGCAAACGCCGCTCGGCGCGCAGCTCGCGGCGGCGGAGGCTGCCGGCACGCTGCGGCGGGAGTTTCGCTTCTCGCTCCTGTGCCCGGCGGAGACGTTCT